>ENA-OUQC01000157-OUQC01000157.1-human-gut-metagenome-genome-assembly--contig:-NODE-157-length-62873-cov-59.541549_pt1 | contig 62873 bp, 49 predicted proteins | sample MGYA00237942_ERZ548815 | MGnify/ENA primary metagenome ERZ548815 (study PRJEB26490, sample SAMN05194722) | human gut metagenome | biome: terrestrial biome; feature: human-associated habitat; material...
CTGATGCAAGTTGCAGTCAAACTTTATCGACGCACGTACTTCCTCGAATGCTTACTGATAGAACCCCTTCTCGTCATAATAAAAAGGGATAAACTTGGTCATATTTGGATACATTATTTTCGGCTGAGAAAAGTCGTCCTATAGTAGTGTGAAAGAAAAAGTTCTTTCATACTACTAATTTATTAAGTATTTGAAAATTCCAATATATTCAATAACTTTGCAACGGCTGTAAAATTTACGACTGTAAAAAATGCGATATGAAATTCTTTGACAGGACAGAACAATTGGCGCAACTGCGTGAAATGAAGAATCGTTCTTACGATAACCACTCAATGCTGACGGTTGTCACAGGAAGGCGTAGAATCGGGAAGACCACTCTGATAGATAAATCTATGTCAGGTGAGGAATACCTGTATTTTTTCGTCGGGAAGAAAAACGAGGCTGTGCTTTGCGCTGAGTTCACAGGCGAGATACGCACCAAACTTGGTCTTTTCGTTCCGGACGGGATCACTTCATTCAAGGATATCTTCGCCATTCTGATGCAGGTCGGAGAGCATAGGAAATTCACGCTTGTCATAGATGAGTTTCAAAATTTCAGCGAGGTCAACCCTTCCATATTCTCTGACATTCAGAATTATTGGGATCAATTCCGTCTGAAGACTAATGTCAATCTTATCGTGAGCGGCTCCATATATTCACTTATGACTAAACTTTTTAAGGATAAGAAGGAGCCATTGTACGGAAGAGACGACCACACTATAAAATTGTACCCTTTCGCTCCCTCTGTTCTCAAGGAAGTGATGAATGAATATGTCCCAGGGTACACAAATGACGATCTTCTTGCGCTTTACGCATACACGGGCGGAGTGCCGAAATACATTGAACTCTTTGTTGATGCCGAGGCGTTGACCAAAGATGGGATGATCCGGTATATTTGCAAACCGGACTCTCCGTTCATTGAGGAAGGTCGCAAACTGCTTATTCAAGAGTTCGGCAGGAAGTATGGGACATATTTTTCTATCCTGGAAGCCATCTCCGAAGGTTACAACACCCAAGCGGAGATCGCCACATACCTTGGATCAAAAAGTATCGGAGGGCAGTTGTCGAAGCTTGAGGAGACTTATAACCTCATAGGGAAAAAACGCCCGATGTGGGCCGGAAGCAAGTCGCAGACAGTACGTTACGGAATCAGTGATGTTTTTTTGAGATTTTGGTTCCGCTACATTGAGAAGAATCAGATGATGATAGAGATCGGACAGTATCCTCTGCTGGCAAAGGTGATGTCAGATGACTACACCACATATACCGGAGACACTCTCGAACGGTATTTCAAAGCCAAGATGATGGAAGAAATGAACTATCGCGCGATCGGCAGCTGGTGGGATCCTAAAGGATATACCGACTCCAAGGGTAACCATCAGCAATGTGAGATTGACATTGTCGCTGTCAGTTCCGATGACAAAAACGCCGAGATCATTGAAGTCAAACGCAATCCTGAAAAATTCGATAAAGAAACAATGGAAGAGAAGGTCCGCTTCTTTATTCAGAAAGAAAAACGGATCAGACGGTACAAAAGAACCGTAAGGTGCCTTTCATTAGAGGATATGTAATATAACGGGATTCAGAGGATTATAACTAAAATAGGACATTTATTCAAATAATCGCATTCCTCTTCGAGAAACCGCCCCGTAAACCACATACGGACCATCGGTTGATAAGCGTGATATTTGCTTATCGCCATATTATCAACCCCATTATTCCGTAAAATATTTACGGAATAATATTTTATTAGTATATTTGTGGCGAATGTTGAAATATCGATTGCTATGTTAATAAAATTTTCGGTAAATAACTATCGCGGTTTTGCGGACAAGATAGAGTGGGACTTGTCGCATCCCAGCAATTATTCTTTTAATCAGAATGCCATTAAAGACAACATCCTGAAAAACGGCATCATTTATGGTCCTAACGGGGCTGGAAAAAGCAACTTGGGATTGGCCGTATTCGACATAGCCAATCACTTGTCGCATAAATGGAAAAAGCCGGATTACTATTTGAACTATGCTTCCGCATACAATTACAATCAGCCTGTAAATTTTGAATATGTATTCAAGTTCGAGGATGACACTATATTGTATAAATATTCCAAGGTGGCAAAAGAACTTAAAGGAGAACTGGTAAAAGAGCAACTTTTTCTGAATGAAAAAGAGTTGTTCTATAATGACGCAGGCACTTTGCGCTTAAATAAAGACTTTGCGCTGACGGATATGGCGATAGATAGTGTAAGAAACAGCGCCAACAATATTTCAATTGTCAACTATCTTTTGAGTGTCGTACCTTTCCCCAAAGGACACGCGTTGCTGAAACTCCGCGATTTTGTGGAGAATATGTTATTTCTCAGAAGCCTTGACAATCGAGAATTTATCGGTCTTAAAGAAGGAGGCAGCAACATAGAAGAGTACATAATAAATAATCAACTCACAGAAGATTTTTCAGAGTTTCTGAAAGAGGTGAGTGGACAGAATTTTGCGTTCGCCAAGCCCAATCAAGGCGAGAATATGCTTTATGTTGTGATCAATGATGTTCGCATTCCTTTCTTGCAGGTGGCTTCTACAGGCACATTGAATCTGGAGTTGCAATATTACTGGCTTAAAGAAATGGTGAACGCTTCTTTTATCTTCATTGATGAATTCGATGCCTTCTATCATTATGAGCTTTCATACACCCTTTGCCGTAGATTGTTCAAGAGTGACAACCAATTATTCTTGACGACCCACGATACTTTCCTGCTTTCCAATGACTTGCTGCGACCGGATTGCTTCTTTATCCTGAAAGACAATAAAATCAATGCGATATGCGACCTTACGGACAAAGAGCTACGTTTTGGACATAATTTGGAGAAACTGTATAGAGGTGGAACTTTTGCCGTATGATATTATTCGTATTTGAAGGTGGCAAGGCCGAACCAATGGTATTCGATTCGATAGGGGAACTGTTCTTGTCGAAGGAAGAGCTATGCGTTTTAAAATGCGAGCACGACCTTCCGACATTATACTCAAACCTGAGGGCTAATGAATATGACTTGTTCCGATCTTTACCTTTCAAAGAAAATAATATATACCTGCCTGAAGGCAAGCGTTTGGATACCTTGTTCTCCCAGATATTCCTATTCTTCGATTATGATTTTCAGAATAGATTAGGAACACAGAAAGTCAATGGTATATTGGATGAAATGTTGGACTTTTTCAGTGACGAAACCGAAAACGGAAAGTTGTATATCAACTATCCGATGATTGAGTCTTTGAAATATACCAAAGAAATACCGGATGCGAATTATAGGCGGTATGTGGCGACAAGGGAAGAATGTGCCAGCCACAAGTTTAAGGGTAATGCAGAGCGTTTCGCATATTCAGAAGCCAAGGCTTTTCGTTTTATCGATCTTGTTAAAACCGAGAGGCAAAAGGTTGCTGACAATTGGGAAAAGTTGAAATTCCAGAATGTATGCAAGGCTAATTATTTGGTGTCTGATAGTAATACGCTACCTTTACGGAAATCAACCATCAATCAAAAAGACATATTTGAAGCGCAAAAAAGCAAATATGTGGATATTAACGAAAGTGTCGCCATATTGAATTCTTTCCCTATCTTTTTGTATGACTATTTAAAGTGAAGGCACGTTCATCTTCAGAAAGGCCATAGAGGTCGAAGACTTTGTTGTCGATGATGTTTTCAAGGACAGCACTATCCTTTGAGTCTCGCTTATATTTTTGAATATCATCGACTAACGATTCCCATTCCGCATCGTCTTGGATTAACGGAACCGGGATGCATTCCACTGTGTATTTCAGCCAACGGTTCGTTCCTACACCGGAAGTGGATCCCAAGGTGTGCTGGAAATACCAATGGATCAAAGAAGAATTGATAACCGCCAACAGGTATTTGATGTGCTTCCCAACCATAAAGAACACTGTGTTCAAAGGAATGAGGCCGTCCGTTGACAATGCGAATTTGGATTCGTCAGTCAGTTCTATCCACACGATTTTCGGCTGAGAAAAGTCGTCCGAATAGTTGGCGCCCCACCTTTGCAGGGCATACCATTCGTAGCGGATACCAGTCTCGGCCTTGTTCCTTGCAGATAGCTGGGGTTTGTAGAGTAAAAGGTGCTGATAAACAGATGGATATTGGTCCATAAACGCTTGCTCGGCTTCGGCTGACGAACCTTGAATGCTGGAGTCAAGATGGAGCGGGAAGTGCCACGGAATCCAAATCAGCCAGAGTCCGGCCCAGTCGTAGGAGTAGCGCTTGATGTCGCGGCCTCTCAAAATTGGCCTAATGATCGCCTCCGTTCTTTGGCGTTCTTCCTCGGACTTACAGTTCGAAAGGATCTCATCGCGCCTTTCGGTTGTGATTATAAAGGCGTCGTTGTAACCGGTCTTTATGCCGTAATTGATGCTGATATCCCAGTCCCTCAGCGGTTTCCCGACACTTTCGATCTTTCGCTTGATGCTCTGTTCGATGGGGGTGAGGACTACCCAGGCGGCGGGGCCGGAGAATCCGCAGGTTGTGCCCTGTTGCTGAACATATACGCCCAGATTGTTGATGACATCACGTGGCTGGGAGGAGGTGACTACATATTATTCGACAATATGGCAATAATTCAGGAGAACGATTACATCAGCACCTAGAACTGCAACTTAATGATTATCGGATAAATGCAGTTCCAGGTGCGCGTAGTATTTCGCACCTGGAAGGGTGGGGCGCCAATAGGGGGCACTGTAGAGGGTTCTTTGACTTTCAGGTGTGCGATTATATTCACACCTGGAATTGTAACTTGGTCGTTATCAGAAGAATGTCGTTTTAGGTGCGATGGATGAGTCGACTGTGCTATCCGGGAATATTGGTTGCATACTTGCAAGGTGACAGAAATGGTCTAAAGTGTCGCTGAAGGGTTCCGAAGTGAGGTTTCGGGCGGCAAAAAAAGGCAAAAGTGTCGCCTGAGGGTTCCGACGGGAGATGTTTGGCAGCGAAAAAGGCCAAAAGCGTTACTGAAGAGTTCCGAAGTGGGGTGCTGGGCGGCGAAAAAGGCCAACAGTGTTGCCATGGAGGGACTGTGGAGAGGCGTGGTGAGTGAATGACGAGCGAAATGTAAATATTTATGAATCATAGGGCTTGGAATTGTTGTGGACATTGGCTATCTTTGGGGCGGGCATCGGAACGGCTTCGGTTTCTTTCCGCGGGGCGTAGGATTCTGATGCGGGTGAGGCGAAAGGAAAGAGGAGGTAGAGAACTATGAATTACGGCTACATTCGGGTCAGCAGCGACAAACAGACTGTTGAGAATCAAAGGTTTGAAATCAATAACTTCTGCGAGAGGGAACATCTGTCCATCGACGGGTGGATAGAGGAGACCATCAGCGGAACCAAATCCTATAGTAAAAGGGAGTTGGGGACGCTGCTTCGGCGTGTGCGGAAGGATGATCTGATCATCTGCGCGGAACTTTCGAGGTTGGGGCGTAACCTGTTTATGATTATGGAGATACTCAACATCTGTATGACCAAGGAGTGCAAGGTGTGGACGATCAAGGACAACTATCGGCTGGGTGAGGATATTCAGAGCAAGGTGCTGGCGTTCGCTTTCGGGCTGTCGGCGGAGATCGAACGCAACCTTATCAGCCAGAGAACGAAGGAGGCGTTGGCACGGAAGAGGGCCGAGGGTGTGGTGCTAGGCAGGCCTAAAGGACGGAAGACGGCGTTGGAGAAACGTAAACTGTACGGTAAGAGGACCTTGATCGCGGAGTTGATGGCGGTGGGAATGTCACAGCGCAAGATCGCCAAGATCTGCAAGGTGGACCGGAATACCTTGTGGCGGTTCTTGAAGTCCTGTGAAGAGGAATGACAATTTGTCAGTCTGAATCTCTTGGAACATATTTTGACTATCCTTGAACCAGCTTCATCAGAAGGTGGAGCCGACTGAATATATTCGTAAAATTTAAAATGAAAGATACTATGGCAAACAAAGGACAGATTGGAGTGACGACCGAGAACATATTCCCGGTCATCAAGCAGTTTCTCTATTCGGATCACGAGATTTTCCTGAGGGAGCTGGTCGCGAACGCGGTGGACGCTTCGCAGAAGATGAAGGCCATCGCCTCGAACGGTGACTTCAAGGGCGAGCTTGGTGAGCTTAAGGTGCGCGTCGAGCTTGACGAGAAGGCCAAGACGTTGAGGATCATTGATTCCGGTATCGGTATGACTGATGAGGAGATTGACAAGTACATCAACCAGATAGCGTTTTCTTCAGCTGGAGAGTTCCTTGAGAAGTACAAGGACCAGAACATCATCGGCCATTTCGGCCTGGGCTTCTACTCGGCCTTCATGGTCGCGAAGAAGGTGACGATTGAGTCTCTTTCCTGGAAAGAAGGCGCTAAGGGCGTGATCTGGAGCTGCGAGGGCAACCCGGAGTTCGAGATGGGGCCTTGCGACAAGGCTGAGAGAGGCACCGTCATCACACTTTACCTTGACGACGAGGCCGCCAAGGACTACGGCACAAAAGGCAAGATCCAGCAGCTACTGGACAAGTACTGCAAGTTCATGCCGGTTCCGGTCGTCTTCGGCAAGGAACAGGAATGGAAGGACGGCAAATATGTCGACACCGACAAGGACAACGTCATCAACAAGATCGAGCCTCTGTGGACCCGCAAGCCTTCCGAGTTGAAGGAGGAGGACTACATGAAGTTCTACCGGGATCTCTACCCGATGAAGGAAGACCCTCTGTTCTACATCCATCTGAACGTGGACTATCCGTTCAACCTCACCGGAATCCTCTACTTCCCGAAGATCAAGGACAGGATGGCGATCGAGAAGAACAACATCCAGCTTTACTGCAACCAGATGTTCGTCACCGACCACGTGGACAACATCGTCCCTGACTTCCTGACGCTTCTGCACGGTGTCATCGACTCTCCGGACATTCCTCTTAACGTCTCCAGAAGCTACCTGCAGGCCGACGAGAATGTCAAGAAGATCTCGACCTACATCACCAAGAAGGTGGCCGACAGACTGGAGGAGATATTCAAGAACGAGCGTGACGCTTGGGAGAAAAAGTGGGACAACCTCAAACTGTTCATTGAATATGGCATGCTCTCCGACGAGAAGTTCTGCGAGAGGGCTCTGAAGTTCGCCCTGTTCAAGAACACGGACGGAAAGTATTTCTCTCTGGAGGACTACCGCAAGGCCATCGCCGAGAATCAGACCGACAAGGACAAGAAGGTCGTTTACCTCTATGCAACCGACACAGACGAGCAGTACGCTTTCATCGAGGCGGCGAAGAACAAAGGGTATGATGTGCTTCTGATGGACTGCGAGCTTGACTCCCACTATGTCAATCTGTTGGAGCAGAAGATCTCCGACACAAGGTTCGCCCGCGTGGACTCCGACACGATCGACAACCTCATCCCTAAGAGCGAGAAGGTAAAGCCTGAGATGGCACAGGCCGACAAGGATGACCTCAGCGCGATGTTCAAAGCCGTCCTGCCGAAGGGCAACGACTACTTCGTGGAGGCCGACAACCTTGGCGAGAACGCCGCGCCGGTGATCATCACCCGTAACGAGTTCATGAGGCGTTACCGCGAGATGAGCGCGATGGGCGGCGGAATGAACTTCTACGGGAATATGCCGGAGTCGTTCAACATCACCGTGAACCTTGAGAATCCGGTCATGGCCGGAATAGTCACCGACGCCAAGTCAAAGATCACTCCGATGCAGGAACTCCCTGCCGAGCCTGGCAAGGACGCTTCCGAGGACGAGAAGAAGAGAATCAACGACGAGCGTCAGGCCATCAAGGATGCCCATCAGGCTGTGGTTGATGAATATGCCGCCGGCAACGACATCCTCAAGCAGGTGATCGACCTCGCCCTTCTTTCCAACGGTCTCCTGAAAGGCAAAGCCCTTTCCGACTTCATCGCCCGCAGCGAGAAGGTCATCGCCGAAGCCTGCCGCAAATAATGGTGAATGAATATGTTCGCTCCTGATATCAGGCGATAATGCCGCAGGGGTGAGGACAAGAGAAATCCCATTCCAGAATTTTTCACGTTACAAAAATTCTGGAGTGGGATTTCTCTTGTCTTGTTATGTCTCTGCCGGACACAGACCCAGCCGAGGAACATGGTCACTGAGCTTGCCGAAGAGTGACCTGTGTGGGTGTTGTGCAGTTCTTGTGGTGGTCAATGCGTTGATTAAGAGTGGATTAATAGTCTCTCCTCTCATGTGGTGCAGATAGGAGGACACATGCTCTATTTGCTGATAATCAAAGATATATCCTCCACGACAATCGAGTGCTGTACTTTGTTGCCTGTCTCTTGCATATAACTCATACGATGAATAAGGTTGCTAGAAAGGTTGATATGTCGGATTTTAGTTGTATATTCGTCACGTTTGGTCACTTAACAAGCGTTAGAAATTTTTAAAGGTTTACTTAAGCGGAATTCAGAATTGGTCTGAGGTTCTTCTATGATTGCTGCTGATATGACTCTTCGCGTTTTATACAACTATATTCTGGTGCTTCTGGGGATCCGCAGACTGATGCCCAGGGACATTGTCAATCGTGTCGTGATCAGAGAATGTGGAGAGCCAATGGTTGGCTTGCCTGAGGAAGACATCATTGTGGCTCCGGACGTGGTGCCTTACGGAAGGGCGCAGGTCATAGAGAAACTTGCTGTTGTGTCTCGGAAACTTGAGGCGCTTGGCCTCAGACTCCAGATTTTTGAGCTATACCGTCCGGCCGAAAAACAAGTTGGAAGACGCAAGGATTGCCGTGCATGGATAGTGGCTAAACACCCCGAATATTCCGATCAACAAGTAGAATCAACTCTGAACAAGATGATCGCCGGCATCGGAGGCGGCCATCAAAGCGGAGGCGCGGTCGATTTGACACTGTGTGATCGGGAAGGCCGCCCTATTGACATGGGGACCGGCTATTTGGAACATAATGACTCGACAGCGACTTACAGCAAGCATATTACCTCGGAGCAGCGAAAGAACCGCAAAATCCTCTTGACCGTGATGGAAGAAACTGGCTTCGTGAACTATCCTGCCGAATGGTGGCATTTCGCCTACGGCGACCGGATGTGGGCCTCCTACAAGCACAAGCGTCACGCCATTTATGGTAACGTGACATTCACGAACCCTCATCAGGCCTATTGAGGTATTGTCACTCGGAACGTCTTTCGAAATTTATCCTCAATTTCTATTTGGTTTTAACGATTTATTTCCTAAATTTGAATCCTAGTGAAAGAAACTGGGCCAATTACAGCTTGCGCTCAAACGATACCATTCGTGGCTGGCGGGCAGGAGCCTACGCGACTAATTATGAAGAGAAAAATTATGAGTTACAGAATATTCCTTTTAGGCGGATATGACCTTGAGATGCAGACTATTCGGGAGCTGCTTGATAAGTTGCGAATAGATTATGTTGACAAAAAACTTGGTTGGAACAACGCTCTCCTGAGCGAATACCGTGACATTCTTGATGAATATGCGGGCAAGCCAGATTGCACCATCTACGGAATCGAGTTGAAAGAGGACGTGCCACCACCCTCCAATTATGTCAGGATTGACCATCACAATGACTTCATCGACAGACCTTCGTCCATTGAGCAGGTCCTGTCTGTTTTGAATATCACCCCGGACCGTCACCAACAATTGGTAGGTGCCAACGACGCAAGGTATATCCCCGGAATGCTGGCACTCGGCGCGACACGTCAGGAGGTGGATGAGATCCGCAAGGCCGACCGCAAGGCCCAAGGAGTCACGGATGAGGATGAACGTGCGGCTGAATATGCCATCGGCCACAATCTGCGTGGAGACTCTTCCGGCATATTCATAGTGAAGACATCCTCTTCGAAGTTCTCCCCGATCTGCGACCGCCTCTACCCCTACCACCGCCTTGTGATATATTCAGACACGGAACTGATGTTCTACGGTGCGGATGTCGCCAGACTCCGCTCTCTTTTCGCAGAAGACATCCTCTCTCAAAAGGTCTTCTACGGTGGCGGCGATTCCGGCTACCTCGGCACCGTCTCCGGCTCCTACACCGCCCCCGAGCTCGAATCGATGGTCGCTCGGATTAAGGCATTGTTCGCCAATAATTAAACTTTAAAACCAGAATGTTATGCAAGTTTATGCTAAAAATAAATCTGTTTTTGATAAAATTATCAGCAGTCATATTTTTCTGTTCCCGTTTAAATGGGAATTGAAAGACAACAAGAAAGATTCTCTTTTTTCTGATAAGATAGATTTGGACAGAATCTTGATTAATCAGAATTCTAATTGGAGAAGGATGACTGGTCCATCTTCTGCTGAAGGAGCGGAATCATTATACAATGAGAAAAATTATTTCTATCCGTTTGTCCATAAGATTCTTTATGATGATGGAAGCAATGAAGTATCTAATCTTATTCGTCACTATGAGCGGGTTGAGCCGTCTGAATCAAATGACGTGAGGTTCGTAATCAAGGTGAAAGACAGGGAGAATCCGTATCTATTGGAAGTGAAATATATAAACTTGAATCTCTATGCGACAGGAATAGGTGTAATCTCTTTTTACCTTCATAACACAAGACACGATCAGAGTGATTCGGCAGACATTCTGAATATTAACCAATACGGACGGCGTGTGATGCCGTCATTCCTTGCCGATGTTGAGAGTCGTATAGGAATAAGCGAGTACATTCAAATTGAAGGCTTGAATACTCAATGTGATTGTCGCGAGGATTTCAAGAATTATACCGCGGCTGATTTCTGGACACCTGCGGCATTTGTATCCTCTCTTGTGTCAGACTTGTCAAATTCTATCTCTCTCAAACCGGTAATTGATGAAAGAATGTTTGTTATGTCTTGGTATAAGAATGATGAATTATGTGAATCCTATACAACAGATCCAATGGCCTATTGTGATCTGAACTCACCTTTTTCTTCATTTTGGTATAAGTACTTGTTTGTTGACAATGAGAAAATGGATCTCTGCCAGAATGATGAAATGAAAACTTCTTTATTGAAAAATCACACATATTTGAGATGGCAGAAAAAGAACTCTTTGTATGGGGTGAGCAGGTGTTCTTTTGTCTATCTGTCATGTAGAGAAGCGGAACCTTTCTTGCTTGATTATTTCGAGACAATTTATGAGAGAATGGTAGAACTGGTACTTGTTCAACGTGCATCTATGCTTAGGTTTTCGCAAGAGGTGACGGAGTTGAATGATATCTCCCATTCGTTGGGACTGGTAAAAATGTCAGAGCACATTAGTTCTCTTTACAAAGAATATATCAGATTCTTGAATCAGGTGTATTTTCGGGAGGTGTCGGCGCAAGAGCAGGGAATAGAACTATATAGTATTCTTCATTCCAGTCTTAAACTTGAGGTTAACATCAAGGATCTTGACGGGGAAATCGAGGAATTATTTCAGTATGTGTCTCTTAGAGAAGATCGTGAACGCAATGAGAAGGTCTCGGCTCTGAACTTCATTACAACTATTTTCATTCCTGTCACTGTGATTACTACACTTTTTGAGATTCTCCCGTGTCGTGAATTACTAAAGGAGCAGTGCTGGAGTTTCTGGATTCAAGTTCTTTTGATAATTATCGGAATGGTACTTATGAATATGTTTGTTAACAAGAACAAATCAAAACGAAAGCTGTAAGTGAAATGATTAATTCAGAAATATATCCATTATTGAATGCTCTATCAAGATTGGAGGTCATCCGGATCTCTGTGGATTTTAAACCTCGCCGTGATTTGGGCCAGAAGGCTTGGGTTGGTGCTGCGGTAAGGAACCGTTTTCTTTATGCAGCAGAACAAATCAAGATGCCAGAAGGTGATTCTTTACGTGAAAGGTTGGATAGATTGTGGCTTAAGGAAGAACATTTTCTTTATAAGCAACTTTGCGGAGGATTTCCCAAAGGCTACCTTCTTGATGTGTCAGAGCTGCCTTTCAATGGAAATGAGTTCTGTATGACGACTTCGGAAAGGTATCGGATTAGCATTCTGCTTATGGGACGTTTGGTGGAATTACAACCTTATGTGATTTCTGCCGTCAATGTGATGCTTGAAAGCGGACTTGGTCAACCTTGCGTTCCTTTGGATTTGATGTGCTTAAGTGTTAGTCAACCGTTCTGTTTATCTGATTTTGATGAGCTAACGTTTGATTGTGATACTGAAGTGCGATTATGCCTAAAAACACCGGTCGCCTTGACAAGACCGACTGATGACTATAGCTCAGGTTATCAATCAAGGCTTAACGGATTTCCTTCGTTTTATCAGTGGATGAGTGCCGTAACGTATAGATTATCGACATTAGCCGTTCTTTATGCAGAGAATGGACTTCAGGATATTAGAACCAAAGGTGAATGGGAGACATGTATGGAGTCGTTCATCGCTCAGTCTGTGAGATCTTGGTTAACTAATGCGGACATTGAATATGTGTCGTTGAGAAGTACCCCGAAACGTGGTGTGAATAATGTTTATGTCATGTCAGGGTATGTCGGGACTATTACATATTCCCGTGTATTGCCAGAATATATTCCATTGCTAAGAATGATGTCGGAACTGTCAATAGGAAACGATGTGAATTTTGGACTTGGAAAATACCGATGTCTATTTCTGGAGGTCAACCGCTATTGAATGATGTGAAAAGTAATGAAGACTCTTTCTGGCGAAACCACCCTTTATCCTAGACTCTGTTCGCAGTCTCTTCTGTTTGACGCATGGAGAATCGTCAAGCAGAAAGGCTCTGCCGGTGGTGTGGATGGAGTGTCGTTGCTGCAGTTCGAAGAGCGGCTTGGCACCAATTTGGCGATATTAAGATACTATGTGCCTTTGGTCGCCAAAGATGATCTGGCTTATTTGGACAAAATCTTGATAGGACACCTTTGTGATGTTGTGTCGGAGCGATATTCCCTTATTCCAAACAAGAAAGTGTTGCATGATGCCTTGAATGAGATCAGCTTTATTTTTCCGGATAATGTTCTTAGAGCAGAATCTTTGAGGGAGGAGTTGCTTCAACATTATTCCTGCTTGAAGGCTGGTAGTAAGACGAAGTCTGATGGGAACAAGGAAGTAAAGAAGGCTATTCAGCAGAAGAAACTTGAATATAGGAAGAAAGAAGGCGAGACAACGGACCTTGTGATAACAACGCCTGGGACATATTTAGGAGCAAGTGAATATGGATTGGTGATGAAAGTGGCCGGAAAGAAAAAGAAGGTCCCTTCTGTTTCCAATTTGGAACACATTTGCGTCATGTGCGATGGCGTGACTATCTCCAGTAACCTTGTCAAATATTGCATGAATCACAAAATTGGGATTCACTTTTTCTCATGGTCCGGAATGCATCAAGGCAGTTTGATGACGCAAAGGCACATAAGCACTTCGCTGTGGCAGAAGCAATTTTTCATGACGCTTGCCTGTCAGAGTCGTTTGGCTGCGAAGATACTGCAAGGGAAGATGAAGAATCAACTGAACCTTATGAAATATTTTCATAAGGTTCATAAAGCTACCTCGAAGAAACTTTGTGATGTTTATGAAGATGCTCTTCCGCGCAAAACAGAATGTTTGGCAAAGGTCATGGACTGCGTGGATACCCCGGAGTATCGCACCAAGATGATGGCGCAGGAGGCTCATTGTGCCGAGTTGTATTGGTCTTATATAAGGGAGCTAATTTCGGATGATGATGTCGGCTTTGAGAAGAGAATCCGGCAAGGTGCCACCGATTTGGTGAATTGCATGCTGAATTATGGCTATGCGATGATCTACCCACGTGTGTGGCAGGCATTGCTTTGGCGAAGGCTGAATCCAACTATAAGCGTTATTCATGTTCCGCAGCAAGGGAAGCCTACTTTTGTCTATGACATCATTGAGTTGTTCCGCGCTCAAGCCGTGGAGCGGGTTGTGATCTCACTTATTCAGAAGAAAGAGCCCTTGGCAATGTCTGATGGAAAACTGGATGCTTCTACACGCAAATTGTTGGTGAAGAATATTTTTGAGCGGCTCAACCGTTATGAGAAATACCGTGGGGTTGAGACCCGTTTGACGGATATAATAAACACTCAGGTCTTGGAAATCGCTAATTTTATCGATAGTGGAGCGACGTATAGGCCGTATATAGCGAAATGGTGAATATGCGTGCGAAGAAGAATTTTTGTGTGGTCGCCTATGATGTGGCAGACAACAAACGTCGCGAGAAAGTGGGAAAACTTCTCGAAAGGTATGGTGTGCGTGCGAACTTAAGCGTTTTTGAGTGTATGGTGACTGACAGGCAATTGGAGGATCTTGAGGCGAAGATTGCCAGAATAATTGACCTCAAGGAGGATAGTGTGATTTATTACTCGTTGTGCATGAACTGCTACACGAAGATAGTGCGGTTGCCTGACCGGCGGCGTAATTTGGACAATGTGGCTATATGCTGATTTGACAGGTTCCCGTCACCGTCCACGTTCTTTGACATATTGAAAAACATTTGCGAAAATTGACTTTAGGACTAATTCGTTTGCCTCTTGGGCTTTACGTTTGGCCTGATGCCTTTGGCTGTTGAACGATTATTCGAAAACCTCGGTGGTTCAGAAATCCTTGGGTCATTTTAGAAGATTTTCAATGGTGTGTTTTGCGAGACGCTGATTGTCAATGATTTGACACTGTGCTTTCGTGGCTGATTTTCGCAAAACCACGATGATTGATTTGACCCGCAAAGGTTTGCGAAAATGAATATATCTTCTAATACTCTTATTATCAGTTGAGTTGGCTGTTGGATTCAGTGTGGAATGTCTTGATTTATTACGCAAAAACCATTACCTTTGCGAACAAAATGAACAAACGGAGTAAAGTACTGACTACAAGGATGTGGGCGGAACAGCATAATTTCACATGAAAATCTAATCCATTGAAACCAATGCGGTTCATTTAGTCTACTGCGAGAGCGGTATTGAGACCTAAATTTCTACTGGTTCATCCTCCCAAGTGATGGTGTTCATTTAGTCTACTGCGTGAGCGGTATTGAGACTCAGGAGTTGGTGTCGGCTCAACCGGCTTTTCCTGCTTGTTCATTTAGTCTACTGCGTGAGCGGTATTGAGACACCATACCCTTGAGAAAAAATCTTTTAACATAGTTCATTTAGTCTACTGCGTGAGCGGTATTGAGACAATACGCTGTCAAAGTATTCCTTTCCGACATGCTTTGTTCATTTAGTCTACTGCGAGAGCGGTATTGAGACGATTTCGCTGACGCTCTTCACGTTAACCGTTGTAGGGTTCATTTAGTCTACTGCGAGAGCGGTATTGAGACGCGAACGGCTACTTCTTCATGATGAAGGTTTTCCTGTTCATTTAGTCTACTGCGAGAGCGGTATTGAGACTGAAAGGCTTGGATGTAAGGCAGAGCCTCAAGGCGCTGTCGTTCATTTAGTCTACTGCGAGAGCGGTATTGAGACAATAATCCGAACTTACGGCAGCTCCCCAACGCCACGTTCATTTAGTCTACTGCGAGAGCGGTATTGAGACTCTGTTGTTGTACCACCGTCTTTTACTGGTTTCATGCTGGTTCATTTAGTCTACTGCGAGAGCGGTATTGAGACTCTGTTGTTGTACCACCGTCTTTTACTGGTTTCATGCTGGTTCATTTAGTCTACTGCGAGAGCGGTATTGAGACCGAAGAACTGTGCCATTACTTTCAACATAAACGGTTCATCTAGTCTACTGCGAGAGCGGTATTGAGACATGATCCACTGATGGGGCGGCAGCCAAAAACTTGTTCATTTAGTCTACTGCGAGAGCGGTATTGAGACTGAGCGGTTACGCCGCACTCACCATCGCTGATGAGTGTTCATTTAGTCTACTGCGAGAGCGGTATTGAGACTAGTACATCTCATGGCGGACGCCGCGGATTCCGAAGTTCATTTAGTCTACTGCGAGAGCGGTATTGAGACATTTTTGATTTTCAGATCTCAATGACTCAATTACTGTTCATTTAGTCTACTGCGAGAGCGGTATTGAGACTACATCATCGGAAGGATAACGTTGTCTTGAGAATCAAGTTCATTTAGTCTACTGCGAGAGCGGTGTTGAGACGAAACATAAAGAACTGTTGTTGATTTTTGTTTGAGTTCATTTGTCTACTGCGAGAGCGGTATTGAGACTTTTATAATTCCTTATACAAGAAATGTAAAGAACGTTCATTTAGTCTACTGCGAGAGCGGTATTGAGACCAGCTGAGGTGCTTGTCAACAGTCTCAACACCTACGTTCATTTAGTCTACTGCGAGAGCGGTATTGAGACAACACACTGACGCTTGCTGTGATAAGGCCACCGCGTTCATTTAGTCTACTGCGAGAGCGGTATTGAGACAACAGGAGGAAAGGCTCAACGCAACAACCATCATGAGTTCATTTAGTCTACTGCGAGAGCGGTGTTGAGACGAAACATAAAGAACTGTTGTTGATTTTTGTTTGAGTTCATTTGTCTACTGCGAGAGCGGTATTGAGACTTTTATAATTCCTTATACAAGAAATGTAAAGAACGTTCATTTAGTCTACTGCGAGAGCGGTATTGAGACCAGCTGAGGTGCTTGTCAACAGTCTCAACACCTACGTTCATTTAGTCTACTGCGAGAGCGGTATTGAGACAACACACTGACGCTTGCTGTGATAAGGCCACCGCGTTCATTTAGTCTACTGCGAGAGCGGTATTGAGACAACAGGAGGAAAGGCTCAACGCAACAACCATCATGAGTTCATTTAGTCTACTGCGAGAGCGGTATTGAGACAAGCCGATAATGGTAAGCCAATCAAGCTTAAACGCAGGTTCATTTAGTCTACTGCGAGAGCGGTATTGAGACGCAATAAGCTTCGCTCGGTCGATGATCATTTTCGTTCATTTAGTCTACTGCGAGAGCGGTATTGAGACATTTCATGGCCAAAAGCGGAGCGAACAACGATAAGTTCATTTAGTCTACTGCGAGAGCGGTATTGAGACTTGGTGAAACATGCTAAACCTGCTATCAGTGATCCAATGTTCATTTAGTCTACTGCGAGAGCGGTATTGAGACACCAAATACACCAGCGGGACTGAGATAACTCCTAACGTTCATTTAGTCTACTGCGAGAGCGGTATTGAGACATGTAGCGACTGTCGTTGGCCGCAATAAGCTGCTGAGTTCATTTAGTCTACTGCGAGAGCGGTATTGAGACAGGAAGATCTACAGAATCCCTCACGAACTTTCCGTCGTTCATGTTCATTTAGTCTACTGCGAGAGCGGTATTAAGACAACATGGAAGTGTTGGTGAAAAGTAACTCTAATTGATTTGCCATACTATTAAAATGTTTTTTATATTTGTATAATTATTAATCACATATAAGTATGTCTAAGATTCTAATTTCATTTTTGGGTACTGGCCGTAGCAAGGATAAAAGGGCGTATAACACTGCTAAGTACAAGTTTGGAGATGACTCGCCTGAAGAGAGTACTTTTGTCGCAAAAGTACTGGCGGAAAAAGAGCATATTGACAAATTCTTTTTAATAGGTACCCCACAATCGATTTGGGAAGAAGTGTATGCTTCTTTTTCCGGTTCGGAGAATGATGAAGACATCTGGTCGGAAATCGGAGACTATTGTTGCCGTGCTGACAGGAACACTACTATGTCGATTCCTTATAAAGAAGAGATTGAAGCCGCTTTAGGATGCGGCTCAAAAGTCGTACTTGTCCATTATGGACTTGACGAGAAGGAGATCAAGGATAACTTGGAGATTGTTCTCGGCCTCGTTAATGACCTTAATCAAGGCGATGAGATAATTATTGACATCACACACTCTTTCAGGTCTTTGCCATTGATAATAATGAACCTGTTGTTCTATCTCAGAACAGTGAACAATCCCAAAGTCAGGATTTCTCACATTTATTATGGAATGCTTGAGGTTAGCAGAGAGTTAGGGTATGCACCAATCATTGACTTAAAGCAAGTGCTGGAAGTTACAGATTGGACCCTTGGCGCTTATTCCTTTCATGAGTTTGGAATATCAAAACAGATATGTGGATTAACTAAGGATAAGAGTGTGTCAAACGCATTGGAGCGATTCTCGTCTTTGCTCAGTCTGAATTATCTTGGTCCACTTCAGCAAGAGGCGCAAAGACTTTCTGGTCTGAAGAATCATGAGTATGATTCTTTATTTGAGAGTATGACGGTCAAACCGGTGGTTAATGATTTCATCAAGACTTTCGGGAATGAAAAAGAACCTTACAAATTCCAGTACAAACTTGCGAGGTGGCAATATGAGAAGTTTAATTACTTGGCATCAATGACAACACTTCTTGAGGCTACTATCACTTATGCTTGCGTGGCCAACAATCTTGACTGGCAGGACTATGATTCAAGAAATTACTGTAAGGAAATGTTGAGGACAAGAAATGACCAAGATGGTAGTCTTAAGTTGGATTACGATTTGTGTAATATCTTCAATTCGATTAACAGTAAGAGAAACAATCTCGTACATCAGAACACGCAGTCAAGGAATCAGCCGTGCGATGTTTATGTGAAGGCAATAAATGACAATTTGGACAAATTTTCAAATTTGATTGCAAGCTTATAGGTAGCAAAAAAGTTCCTAACGTGTTGTTGGGAACTTTATTCTTACTTTGTATAAACGATCGGTTATACTCTGATTGCGGAGAATATTATGTCTGTAGGTGCTTTCCCTATTACTTTAGCGATAGGTTCCCATCCTTTTCTTGTGGTCCATTTCTCTTTATCCTTTTTTTTCATTTCAGATATTTTTTTACAAAGAATTTGTCCTAATTCGGTAATCTGAACCTCTGATAGTTCCACTGTGCCGCATGACTCCATCCACCTCTTAAGCTGTGAGGCAAATGCGGCGGTGGAAAATAACTTCTGGCTTGAGAAAAATTCAACAAGAGTTTTTTCCCTATTCATCAATTTTACCTCAATGTCCTGGATAATAGAATTGCAAGTGTTTATATCAGGTTGTATTAATACATGACTTTCTAAACTTCCTTTTAAATATAAGTCAAACAGTGATATTGCTTCCTTTAAGCAGTTCTTTGCGCTTTCAAATTTCCCCTGTTTATTGTATTCGATGCCTTCTGACATGCATTTTTTAGCTTCAGTTTTGATTGAGTCTAATTTGCAGATAATCTCAGCTTTGAGATTATCTAACAGTTGTTTCTGTCGTTCGTTGGCATCATCGTAATACTTATTGATTAATAGCGATGCTTCAGATAACTGACCATTGGATATTAATTTACGAAGCTCATTTGTCGCGAAAGTTATAGCGACTTTATTGTCATAAGCCACTATTTCGCGGTTGAGGTCATCAATGGTTTTAACGTAATTCCTATTATTCGGGCATCTTACGTCACTCCTTTGTCCATTAATGATTTCAGTAAACAGAGGAAGATTTTCGTTCTGCTCTTTTGCTGTTTTGAAATCATTCTGATTAGTCGTATTCATTGTCATGTATTTAAATTCGTCTTCGCTAATTGCGGGTATGCCTTGTGCCATACAGTATAGTTGAGTGAGGGAAACGCAATTATCCCAATCATGAATGAATAGACGCATCATTTCTCTAAATGAATCCAAGGCAATTGCAGCGGATACTTCTGAGTTATTAGCTACAATATTAATGTCGTCTGGACTGATCTGAAGTTCTACCTTCCCGTAACCTAAAGGTTTAGCCTCTCCGATTGAGTGAAAGCAGCCTTCCTTATCATTGAATGTAAGTGCGGCAAGCAATGCTCCTAACTCTTCTTTTTTTAGGTTGTGAAAGAATATTGTTCCTTTGAATGTCGTATCAGACGCTAAAGGAATGAATGTACTTCCTGTATTCTCATTACCTTGTGTGTTCACCCAAACTGAGTTTCTTATCGGATACCTTTTCCTTCCTTTAATTACGGCGTTAGTATCATCCCAGGTCCCGTCTTTCACATACAAGGGACCATATGAAGGCTTTGGCGAGCTTAATGTAGTAGTGACCGGTTCTAAGCTTATAGGTTCTCCTTCAGCAAAAGCATGAGAGAAAAATACTCGCCCCTTTAATGGTGCTAGATTTTGATCAATGGTTCCGAATATACATTCCGCAAGATCCAAGTATGACTGACTCTGCAATTTTGCCGGAATTGCTCCTTTTATAAAATTGGCTGTTGGATACCTAAACATATAGGCGATTCCTATTGCGAACACAGAATCTTTTTCATCACACAGATAAAACACAGGTATGCGTTGTTTGGTGAATAACCGATCTTTCCACAAATGTTGAAAGTCATAGTTGTTTTTGTGGATTGTCAAAAAATCACTGACGACTCTTTCTGCAACCGGAATCTCTTTGTTGGGTTTTAGAAATACAAATTCATAGTATTTTCCATTGTTTCCCGTTCTCTTTGATGACTGGCCTGTCAGGACAATCGTGCCTTCATGTCCTTCTTGGTCATCTTGAACGAGCTGTGCTATTCTTCTTCCATTTTTGTCCTGATTAATGTTGAAGAATTTTGTTAATACATGGGTATAATCGTTGTGTATGGCACCCTCTCTTTGACATATCTGGTTTTCTGTGATTCCTAAAATTGAATATTTTTTAGAGGCAGATCGTAAGTAGTCCTCATCATCACGGTCTCCTTGTTGTCTCTCTCTTCCTAGTCGCAAAGTAGTGTCAAATTCGTACAAATGTGACTGATATATCCTGTCAATCTCTTCTGGAGAAATCCGGCAGGGCTTTCCGCAATCAGCTATACGATATCTCTTAGTGGCCTGATCAATTGATAACCATCCACATTTCACATCTTTTAACAATTTACGGTATCGATCGCCTTCATTACTTTGGGAGAGGTCTCTTATCCCGAATCTTGCATCCTGTACTTGTGTCATCTTGCCGAAACTGAGAATCTCAAGGACATTGCGGATCTCTCCTTTGATAGATGTTCCTGGGATGAAGTATCTTCCATCATTTGTGTGGCTGAAGGAGTTGTCATTGGCATTTCTTGCCTGACCGTTACGGACAAAGATTGGGGTCTTTGCTGTCAGTGTGTATTTGATACTTCCACTTACTCCGTCCTCAAATGGAATGTCCTGCGAAATGTGATTTGCCCACTCTGGGTAGAAAGCTTCGCTTTCAAGCGGGACAAAGTTGTAAGGTGCTTTTATTGTTGCCATAGTGCTACTCTCCTTTCTTTTTAGTGTCAACAAAACCAGTGAATATCAAACCAGATGGGTATAAGGTGGGCCAGTTCATATTCAAGTCATCTGTTATTTCCGTCCATTCTCTCTTGAATGCCAACATTTTCCCTTCTTCAAGCTTAAGGCGGCTGTTGGGAATGTACAAAATATCATCTGCGGAATGATGTATATTCTTTCGGATATCAACGATGTGTTTCCCATCCACATATTTGATGCTTAGGGATTTCCCGGATTCTGCGGAGAATAGAAGTCCTTCTATGATGAACGGGTTCGCATTATCATTTATCTTTATGTCAGGAATGAAATCCTGTCCCGAGAACACGGAAGGGTACGGTTTGTCGCTTTCCCAAATATATCCTTGATATTTATCGCTCTCAATAATCATAGCCTATTTTTTAAAATTCACATTTAAATATTCCGTGACCACGGCCATTGCCACCACCAAGTGGCAAAAGGCCATCGTTAATGTCACCGAGTGCTTTTTCGAACGCGTCAATTGCATCATTATAGATTGTTTGCTCAATGTCATTGTTGTCAATTGCAGGAAGTTTTTCAATCAACACCTCAGTGTGGAATGTAATCTGCTTTTTCTCAACAATTCCATAAACAACTTTTTCCGAATAGAGAGCACCGTCCATTGCACCTCCAGTGAACCTGTCTATCGCAACGTGGTTCAGAATCTTGTCGCCTGGGTAGTCTGCAAATATGTCATTGAATATAGCTATTCCTCTCTTTTGAACAGTTTCACTTTTGCCTTCTTTCTGGCAACCGAATAGCATGCGGACCGCAGGATTGTTCGAACCAGTATAATTCTCAAATTCTTCAACAGGAATCTGCATTGCAAAGATATTGTGTTTGAGATTGTAGTAATAGGCGACTCTATGAGCTAACGCCCCTTTTAGAGATGAAGCTGGGATTAACAGCGCATTTTCAACGAAAAATCCATTGTTGCCATCCCATTTGACATAAGATTCCTTAACCGGTACGGTATCAACATCATTATCTCCTTTGCCAGATCCGAAAGAGAAAAAATCCTGGGGGGTCAGGGTCAGGCTGTATTTTATCCAATTATGATCCTCGGAACTATTATCGAAGTCCTCCCAGCCAGAACAATAGTCTTTCTCTAAGCAAGAGCTAGTGGCAAAATAGCTGGATAATTCTTCTTTTTTCTTTAGATCAAACGACCGTTTCTTGATACTGACAGAATGCATCTTGCCGAAACCAGACCGTGTTCCTCCTCCGATTCTGAAAGTATCTTTTTGGATTTCCGTAAGCACTTGATCAAACGCATTTGACGCATCTCCTTTCTCTGATTCCTTTGCAACCATCTCGATGTCAAAGCCGAAACGACTTCCTTTGTAGATTACCTCTTCGTCAAATTTGCAATGATCTTCGGCAACGCCCTTATGTGATATGCGGACATGATTCCTTTTCGGCAAATCCTTGAACTGTTTGGTGAAGTTATTATTATCAGTGTTGCATAATTTATCAATTACCTGACCGTTATCATTGATCAGCTTTGCCTCGCTGAAGATGATCTCAGATCCCTTGTTGTTCTTGTCGTCTTTGATGCCGAAGAACTTATTCCCTAAATCCACCGGCAAAGCATGTCTGATGACGCCTGCTATTGATGTGCCAGGTATATATGGCAAACCATTGTAATCTTTTAGGATTTCAGAATCTGTGAGCATGGTTTTTCTCCCGGATCCGATCACTATTGGGGTTTCTGCTTCAAGAATGATGTGTGCCAAAAACCTCAGGTCATATATTGTAGTATTACTTCCCATATGTTCTATTGTTTGCATTTTTTAGCCATCTCTGCTGCAAGGTTTACCATAATCTCTTTCCAAGATTTATTGGCTGATATTGATTGAATGAACTCTAAAAGAATACTTTTTTTGTATTCCCACTTGTCTTTGGCCACGCCGTGGGTAACATAGTCAATCACACTTATGCTAAACTTGATGCAGTCTGCCGCATTTTCGGCCAGAGTCCTGATATAGCCCCACTGAGAAGCAAATTTTTCATTGCTCCTTGTGAATATCGAAGCATTATTTCTTACAAATTTATTCACAATGGCGTATTGATTGCTTCTCGATGATATATCATCGGCTTCTTTACATTTTTTAGCATAGGATATAAGTGATGAATTGAACGTGCACTCGACTGTTGTTATATTGGTCGCCGTATTATTTCCATCAGATAGTTTGAAAAGAGCTTCTCCAGAATCGCCAGATGTCTTGAGAAAATCAGGATTGTAGATAACTTTCCCGAATCCTTCGTTTATGTACGAACCGACATATCTGGATTCACAAGGTGAGGTTTCTCCGTTGAGATCTACAACTATCACGCTTCCTTTCTCAATTCCGCACCGATCGGTGTCTCTGTTCTGACGTTTTGAGTTCCATGGTGCATATTGAAATGTCCTGATCTGTGTTTTCTCCCAGTTGATTGAAGCCGAGTCTCCAAACCCAAGCATCTGCGCTGTAGGACGAAAAGTTGGCATTCCGTTTTTCTCGTCAAGGAATATCAGTCTTCCGTCAGCATAGACTGTGGCAAATCCGTCTTCGTAAGCTGGATTAGACGTATTTTCTGTCAGTTTGGAGATCTCTTCAATGGTCACCAAACCGTATTGCGCGGTTCTTGACCGGCCAATATGCTTGGTTCCGGTTAATGCGCTCTTCACTTTGTCAGAATAGTCTTTTACATCATCGGTGAATTCAACTTCAAAAACAAATCTGGCTCCCTTCCTCAGAGACTCATAGGCGAACATCTGCTCGTCTTTTGAACGTCGTAAATTTCTGTCGTATGCAGATTTGATCGCGACGGATTTTCTGACTTTAATCTGTTCGCCAGTATGATTCCCTTTGTCGAAAATGTAGAATCCATTACGGCATTGTTTTAGTTGAACATCAGGGCTCTCTCTCCATTTATATTGAATGACACAGCCTTCTTCGGGAGAACCTAATTTGTTGTAGAACAATGCTGCTGGAACCTTTAAAGAGCGTATTCCATCTTTCCATGGATGGGCGTCTCCAAAGCGAACTTTTCCACTGTGAAACACAGTCGCGGCTTCTTGGGGCTTAAGTTCGCCATATAATGCCCCGGCTGCGATTCCCAGAAACGTGTTCCCTGGAATGAAGTCCAAAGACTCCATTTCTCCCTCTGTGGCAGAGGTTTGATTCAAAATAACATCCGATAGGAGTGTGCACTCGTATATTTGTTTTATCATATGCGTCGTTATTCGATTATTGTGAATTCGCATCTGCCGAGTCCGCGGTTACGGTTCTCGCCGAGTCGTTTGATGAACTTAAAACTATCTTTAATAAGTCCTGCCACATCATCTGGGACATTTAGAACACAACCTGTCAAGATGCATGGCAAAGCGACTTCTGTCTTTCTAAGACTGTGCTCTTTTGCTATGCCATCATCACCGATTGCTGTTGAATTGACAGAGTCGAACAGATACATTTTTAATTCTTCGTTAATGATTGTTAGCTTGTCAGATTCCGGAAATTCGGCATTGGAAAAGAATGACACCCCTTGTGTGCTCCCAACATTATCGCATTTCCCGAAGATGACATCAGTATCATATTTCATTTCGCAAAGATCGTTTATGGTTTCGGCGGCTTCCCGTATCAACCCTTTTATGGTTTTCCCTGGGACAAAGGGAAGTCCGTACTCGTCTTTGACGACTAATTGATCGACATCAGCTCCTTTGGCCAAGCCAGATCCGCAGTGCCAATAAGAGAAAAATTCTAATTTGTACTTTATGTTCACCATGGCTCTTTACTATTTTGTTTGTTGGCTTTCAATTGAGTGGAGTGAGAGAACGTCATAAGCGGGAACCGCTTCAGAGCCTCCGCTCCGCTTTTTAGTCAAGCGCTCCGCTATGTCTTTTTTCGACGTTATCTCATGTAATCTACTATAAACTTGTTTGGCTTTTTCTTCTCCACCGTTTTCCAGGAGAGCCGTCAGCCATTGCCTTATGCCGGATTTAAGGGCATTACCTTCCTTGTCGTCCAACTCCTTGACAGTTTTGACTAAATCATCAATGCTCCAACGGTCAATGTTGGATTTGTCAAGATAATATGGCCCGAATCTTAAAGATAGGTCTTTCGAAATGGTGAGTTCCCGTTCTGTTATCTCCTTGTACTCTTCCACAAAACTGTCTTGCACTTTGTGGAACATTATACAAGACCTTACATCATTCCCTCTACTTTTGGTGTCTTTTTTTGCCGCACTGCATAGGTCTTCCGCAAGATTGTAACCGTAATAGTATGGAAATGATGATTTTATAAATGCAATGCCAGCACATGCGGTGAGGCCGTTACCAAGTCTAACGTCAATGTTCGCAAGGCGTTCTTTAGTCTCTTTTTCAAAAGCATTAAGAAATGTTTTTGCGTATTTTACCGCTAAGTCACCACGTATGATGACTGTCAGGTCATCCCCTCCAAGTACAATCGGTCTGAAAGGGTAGTACTTGAGTCCTTGGGTGTCAGTCTCATTTAATGTGATTGCCGCTGCCTCTTGAGCTGCCGCTGTTGTCGCTTTGTCCAATGCTAAAGAGAATTGATGAAGTTTTCCATTATTATCTCCTATCGTCCGGATGACTTGTCCAAGGCCATTTCCATCAGCATGTACAATAGCGATCCAGTCATTCTTTCCCGTTATGTTGTTGATGTTGTCTGTGGCTGTCAGGTTTGGATGGTTATACGTTGGAGCGACGGACTTTTCCCATAGCACGGTCCTTTTCTTGGCTAGAAGTTTTTTCTTGGCTCCTTCGTCATGGAAATTGCCGTTGTCATTGTCAACCGCGGGAAATCCGGTTGCCCTTGATCTTTGCATCCCCATTATTCCAATAGTGAGTGATGGCATTGGCTTGTTCCTTTGCGCCAATAATTTCTTTTCAAGGATATTGACGATTTCGCTGAATTGTTCTTTGTCGAATTCTACGACAGCTTGACTAATCGTGATGCCAGGCGCTGCCTCCATCACTTTCTTTGGAAATTCCAGAAATGTTTTTTTACACAGCCCTTCGTCGTCGAAAACATATTTGATGTTTCCTGCCGCGTTGACAATAGCGTTTTTATCAACTACAAGCTCTTTGTATGTCTTGTTAATTTGTTCCGCAAACATCGAAGTACAGATTTCCTCGACAAGTTCGCTTGCGCCGATTATCTCTTTCAGCTTGTTGGTCTGAAAGATGAAACTCTGTATTCCTTGTACAGAGGCTCCATATAGATACTTGCTCATTACTAGTTAGATATCATTTTTGAGGTTATTATTTCATGTGTATTACAGCCTAAATATATGAACATTATTTGTTATAACCAAACAACGGTGAGCAATCTTCTCCTTTTTAATGATTATTGAAGATTAATACGATGAAACGTTTTGCAATTATTGTTGAATAAATTATTTTTGTAAAAGTTAAAATAGTATTGACGTCATAAATTGCGATCTATGGGAAGAAAAGTATTCATTTCGGTCCTTGGAACCTCTTGGTATAATGAGTGTACGTATGTATGGAAAGATGGAACTGAACGTTCCAAAACGAATTTCATTCAGTTGGCGACTCTTGAGAGCATCGGAGCGAAAGGTTGGACGGTGAATGATGCCGTTTACATTCTGGTCACTCAAAAATCAAAAGAGAAGAACTGGCATCTTGACAACGATGAACGAATGGATGACAGAACAGGAAATCTCAGGCCTTATCCCGGATTAGACACTGGAATCAAAAGGATGGGATTAAAATGTCAAGTCGTGGCTAAGGATATTGCGGATGGAAAGACTGTGGAAGAGATATGGGGCATATTCAATACTGTGTTTGAGTTGCTCGAAGAAGATGATACTCTGTATTTTGATTTCACGCACGGCTATCGGTATTTGCCGATGTTTGTCTTAGTGTTAAGCAGCTACGCTAAGTTCATGAAGAAGGGCGTTTCTATCGCTCACATGTCGTATGGCAATTTTGAATCGCAGGAGGAAGAAAAACCTATAATGGATTTAATGTCATTGGCTACTTTACAAAGTTGGACATCATCAGCCGTTTCATTTCGGGAGATGGGACGTGTTAAGAGTCTGACTGAAGCGTTGTCTGAAGTAATCAGTTCTGATAAAAACGTTTTCTGCGATGAAATTCAGAACAGTGTAAAAGAATTAATCCCTTGTCTGAATAGCTTTGAGTCTCAATTTGAAATCTGTTCTGGTGATCAAATAATAAAAGGAAAGGACGCTTTTGAAATATGCTCTCTTATTGATAAGTTAAGGCATATTAAGTCACTGCCAGAGCCGGTTCTCCAGATTTTGTTGTCTATTCAAGAGGAGGTAAAACCATTTAGGAGGAATTCGGTTGATAACATGATACACGCCTTGGAATGGTGTAAACGTTATGGACTCGTTCAGCAAGGATATACATTGTGTCAAGAGTGTATTGTGACAGCGGTTTGCAGGAAATGGAAGAGCCGTTATAAAAACGAGGTTCCTAAATATAGATATAGAAATTTCAGGCAATTTATTAGCGCTGTGCTGGGATTAAGTGAAAACAACTGTGAGCATGAGGAACTATGGTGGGGCGAATTGGGTGAGCATAAACTTTTGGTTAAAAGTATTTTAGCCGATGACGGAATCAAAGAGATCCGGAAACAATACGAGTGGATGACTAAGAAACGAAATCAAGTTAATCATGGTGGCTTTGTTGAAAATATCGAACCTGAGAGAATTCTGAATGAGTTCGGTAAAACTGTTGATGATTGCATAAAATTGATTGAAAAAGAATTGGTTGATTGAATGGGGAGAGCAAAGGTATTTATTAATTTTTCAAATCACCCAATAAATGGTTGGTCGGAGGGACAGCGTAATGCTGCAATGAAATATGGAACATTGGAAGAGGTTCCTTTCCCAAGAATATCTCCACAAATGAACGAACGTGAGTTGAAATCACTTTCGGACAAATGTTTTTCTAAGATAAAAGAGATGATTTCAGGAAAGGAAGCCACAGTCCATATCATGGGTGAGATGACTTTGACATTTTCTTTGGTGGAAAGATTACGATCCATAGGGGTAAGATGTGTCGCGTCCACTACGGAAAGAAATACAATCGAGTACCCTGATGGACGAAAGGAATCGGTTTTCCAATTTGTCAGATTTAGGGAATATCAATGATAATCCATGTGGGTGGGAAGAACCCTGCTTGAATCTTTTCACCACAATGACAGAATAGATTATTTTTTCCTATCTTTGTAACCGATAGAACCAGTCTTATGAAGAAGATAATTACTCTGCTGATCACACTTACGCTCGCTGCGGCGCCGCTGTTATCCCAAGGCGGGGGGACCGAGGCTTTGCGTGCTGATTATCCGCAGCTTATGGAGAAGTTCGGGAAGGAGCTTGAGGGACAAAGGGCAGATTACATCTTTGCGATTGATGTGTCGGGGACGATGGGGAGGTTCAAGGAGACGGTGGTTCCGGCGTTGGGGGAGTTCTTTCGCTCGCTTCAGCAAGGGGACTATGTGTCGATCATCAAGTTTGGCGGGGAGGCTGTCAATGAGGTGGGAAGCGCCGGAAGGATAAGTGCGGAGACAACCGCTAATCTGATCGACTATGCAGGACATGTCTATGACATGCCGGCGACGGCTTACGAGAAGGAAAAATACTTCAAGTGGACGGATCTTGACAACATGCTCCACTATCTTGCCGATGACATGAAGCAGATAGACCGCAGCCGGTTGAAGTTTGTGTTCATCATCACGGATTTTATTCACGACCCTTCCGCGGCCCGCAAAGGACGCGAGGACTGGGACGGTGTGACCCGAAGGTTCGCGACGGAACAGGCGGGGAACGATGTCTATGTGTTCGCTCTCCAACTTCCCGGAAGCGGACGCGACCTTGAGAGGGTCCGCGGTGTGTTCCCGAAGCACTTCGGCTTCAGCCATGTCCCGATAGCCAACGGCAACGCTTTGTCTGACTGGTTCACACAGCGGAAGAACGCCATACTTCTGGACAAGTTCCATGCTCTCGTAGCGGGCAAGATTGAGCCGGACGGGTTTTCGATCGCTCCATCAATGGATGTGGACGGGAATCTGGACATGAGTGTTTCATGGTGTCCCAATCCTGTGTATGATGTCTTGCGCGTGGATTCTGTCAGCTCGACATCGGAAGGGTTTGAATTCAAGTCAAGGCTTCCCAAGAGCGTGAACGAGAAGGATGCGAGACTAGCGGCAGGAGAGTTCAACCATACGGGCAGCGGCATAGTCTCCCCGTCGTTCCGCAAATTCGTCGGAGATGTCATAGTTGACGCTTCGTTTGACGTTCCGTATGAGGCTGAACTGGCTAAACTGGGCTTCGAGGCTCCGACAATGCAGGCGTCCGCTCCGGTGAGCCGCACATTGTTCTGTTACCCTTTGCCTTTGTGGCTTTGCTGCCTGATAGCCGCGCTGATCATCCTGTACATAGTGATGGTGATCCGGGCTTTCTCCCGCAACAGGTCTGACTTTTACCGTATCAACGGAAATTTTGAGGTAACAAAGGAAGGCACTCCCGTTACGGAAAAGAAAAAGGCGAGCAATCTGGACAAGGTGGATTTCGGCAAAGGAGCTTCATTCATGGCCGTGCCGGATAGTGACTGGGCAATCCGGATTGACGTGAGACGGTACAATCCGTTTGTCCGTCCGATGAAACATCCGGATTATATGGCGACCTTAACCAAGGGTTCGTCTTTCAAGGTCGGAGTGAAATATGGCATCCATCAGCATCCTGTTATCGCGAGACATGCCCCCATCACGATAGGGGAATACAGGATCCGCTGGATTAAGTAAAATATTTACAGAATAGCAATATGGCAGAGAAACACATCTTCATCGGTTTGGGTGGTTCTGGTGTCAACACCGTTTCCCAAATCAAGTACAAGGTCTATGAACGCACGAGGGGTACGGAAATGAAGAGCCGCCTTCAGGTGATGAGCGAGACTTACCGCTTCCTTTTTGTGGACACGGACAGCCGTGATGTGGCGGAGGCTAACGTAAATTACCGCAATCTGTTCGAGGGTGGAAGGATTGATTTCATCAATGATGTGGAGTTGCTGAATCTGGGGGACATAAATCCGTACATAAGCTACAATGAGGCCAAGAACGCTCCGGATCTCAAGATCAACCGGCGCATCATTGAGGCCTGCCCGGAAATGGTGGCCGAAAGCATGGACAACCGCGATCTCTCATTTGGCGCGGGTGCCCTTCGCCTTAAGTCCCGCATCGCCTTTGGACGTAAGGTGGACAAGTTCATTGATAAGCTTCAGACCTGCATCAACGAGTTGAACCAGGATGAGATCGACAGCGCAAAGAATGTGATTCACTATTGGGTCGTGGCCAGCTGCAACGGTGGAACCGGTAGCGGAACTGTTCTGGATGTGTTGTATCTGGTGAATATGATACACCGCACCCATGTGGATAAGGGTAATCCGAAGGTCGGTCTGGTCCTGTACATGCCTCGAATCTACATGAACATGAACTCCGACAATGAGAAGTACCCTCGCAACGCCTTTGCGGTGTTCAAGGAGATTGAGGCTTTCCAGAAATGGGCGAAGGAGAGTCCGAAGAACTTGATGTTCCATAGGATGGCAATGGTGGACGATTACACACTTTTCGATGACAAGATGCCATACCGTCCGTTCGAGTTCTGCATTCCTGTTGACTACCATACTGACCGGAACAGCAACATGGGCGACATTGAGAAAATGTATTCCAACACAGCCGAGCTGATGTTTTACATTCATAGCGGCAAAGGTGCCGGTGGCTTCAAGTCCTTCCTTGACAACTATGAGGATGGCGAGGTCGCCACCGACGCAGCAAGTTTCCTTGTGCCGATGGGGTACATGGCCTTGCGCAAACCGGACGAGCAGTTCGAGAACTATGTATCGCTGCGTGTGAGGTATGAGATGCTGCGCTACGGCATTATTGGTTCGCCGGTCGATTCGTTTGTGGATCGTAACAAGCTGATGCGTTCAGTCTTTGACTCCATCATCGGGAGTTCCCTGTTCGAGTCCGGCGCCGGAAAGGATTCATATTTCCGGACAATAAACGCGATGGCCACGGAGATGGTGGATGAGGACATGCCGGACAATGTCATCAGAGACAGCGACAACAAGGTTGTCAGCAGACTGCCTTCCAATGTGTCCATCGAGGAGGCCAGAAGTGTCATCGACACCATCGGGAGTGCCATCAAGCGTCGCGGAGAGGAAAAGGACAAGACCCGCAAGGCCATGGAGCGGGATCTGTGGGACTGGACAGAGGACAATTGCCGTAAGCACGGACTCCAGTATGTGTTGTCTATCCTTCAGGATCTGGATTCGTACTGTCAGGAACTATATCTGGCATATACCACGGACACCAACACGGCGGTTCTTGACGGGATACGGCCAAGCCGGAAGGCTATGGTGGGGAACCGCGACAGCATCGAAGGGGAGTTGGATGAACTGTACCGGAATGCCCTTCAGGTCACTTTCAAGGAAAGAATCACAGGAAACAATTCCAATGATGTGGCCATCTTCTATGAGCGCCTTAAGGATTGGATAGGCGCCAGCGTCAAAGTGATTTTGGCGGAAGAGGCCTTTGACATGATCCGTGAGCTTGCCTATGGCGACCGCGGCATAATTGACCGTATCATCACCCATGTCCGCAAACTCGTCGCTGAGGCGACCGCGGTGTTGAATGGTGACATGGGTGCCGCGCAAGGCTACACTTCTTTGGCGAGATCATTCTACACCACAAAGCTCGATGTGACTTCGGTATTCCTACCGGACATCACTGAATATGTTGACGGTTATGGCTGGATAGAGGATGGCAACCAATTTTCCGAGTGGTATGGCTTGATCATCGGCCACACCACTGACTATGTCCCAGGAGAGGGCTACAAGCCGCTTCGTAACGGTGACATGTCCTGCTCTCTCGAAGGAATTTTCAGTCAGATGATCAGCCTGTATGGTGAACAGATGATTCAGGAGAAATACGTGGTGGATGAGAAAAGCCATTTGTTCACCAACACTGGCAAGACAGACTTCAGGCGTGTTGTCGAGGACCTTCTTGACTACACGGTAGGCACAATAAAAGCGTTGCTCCATCAGAACGAGACGGTCAGCAAGCTCTGGTACGAGAAAACCCTTGCCGATTTCTTCTCCGAACTTAACAATGAGGCCCGTCATGCCATCAGGCAGAAGACCCAACCAGCCGTGTTCTTCCCTTACAGCAAGGCGAAGAGGACAGGACGTGTTATCGACAGGGCGTTCTGCGTAGGTCCGGAAGGGGTAGTCAAGGACGTTTTCCTTGAGGCATCTTCCGCCGGAAAGACTAAGATGCTTGACAGTCAGAATCCATCGGTGATGTACAAGATCGTCACGAAAATCGGACTCTCCTTCGAGTACTATGACATGTACCTGAGCATCATGAATGAATATGACAGGTGCCAGAACAAGGTGTTCTACCATTTCCATCAGGCGTTCGCCGCTTCTGGAGGGAATGCCGACAACATTGTTCTGCCTAAGGAGATCAAGCCGGAGCTTATAGTATTCACAAAGTATCTGGTCATGAACCAGCTTCGTGAGACCTTCTCTCACTTGATGCGCAAGGGGACGGAGACCTACAATGCCGGACACTACGCCGACACACCGGTCATCTTCGACGGCATGATCGCGAAGTTCGCCACTTCCGCGGCGTTGGCTCTCGTGGACAACGAGAAGATTGAGCTCAAGGTCACTGACGGAGACCGGGTGTTCTACCACACCGTTGCCATTGACAGGCCTGAGCACATGATGACCGAACTGTTGGCCGGCTTCTCCGAGCATTATTCTACTGGCCGTTTCTCCAGCCTGATTTCGGAACTGGTGAGGAATGTCAATTTCCTTGACTCCGACCTTCTGCGGCAGAAATATCAGGATGCGCTCAAGTCTCTGAAGAACGACTTGAACGCCAGATGGAAGACTGCCGGGAAGAGGGAGAAGGAGACCATAGGCGACATTCTCCGTGTCTTGAACGAACGGTTGGAGACAGTCTCTAAATTCCTCTCCAACAAGTATCTGGCTTAGTATGCTTCCGGTTTGGATAATAGATCTGGGAAGTTCCGTGGTTTCTTCCGTGAAGCTGCGGAGTCTCCTTGATTCCACAGGGGAGTCTTTTAGGCCGTTCTGGCACTATTATCACGTGGCGGACAGGGTCGTGTCGGACACGGCTTCGTGCAAGGCTTTGGTGGAAGAGTTGGTGACCGACGGCAGGGATTGCTATAATGCGTTCATTAAGACAGGATATAAAATTGGTAATTTCCAGATCGTCATCCTCGGCGCGGCGAATGAGAGGCTGACTCAGTCCGCATTCGCACCGCTTCCCGGACTTTTACGGGACAATCTCCCAAGGATCATCTCCGACCATGCCAATCTCGGGGTTGAGATAACCGGCGTCCTGTATATTCCGAGCACCATCAACCAATTGGACAGCAGGCAGGAACGTGATAAGGTGGCCATGATGCTGGAAGATCTGAATATGCTCGACGAGCGTCTTGGTCCCAATCATTTCAGCCGTGTGGTGGCGTATCAGGACGTGCAGTATAAGGGTGTACGGTTTTACGCCGGTCTGGACGAGGAGCAACGGACAGAGTTCCTGTTTCAGATACTCACTAACCTGTTCTTTGTCAGAGCCGGATGTGAAAGGCTTTTTGACAGGATAGGCAAGGGCAGCGGGATATTCTCACTGGGTGTCTCCTCAATTTTCTACAGCAGCGGACGACACCGCGCCATTGAGTTGAAGCGCATTCTAGACAAACTTATCGCGGAGTTCAAGGACACTGATAATAAGGATGATGAATGTTCCGGAAGAATTGTGCGGGAAGTGTTGGAAGAGGATGCCGTCAATGCCGACGCTATCTCCGTCAGGTTTCGGGAAGAGTGCGGCAGTCTGGATGTGGATTTGAGAAAGATGGACGGCGAGGCAGATCCTCATCCAGTCTGGGATTTGTTCCGGGCGGAATTATTCCCGTCCTATTACAAGAAATATCTGAAATTCACGCCCGCGCGGTTGACCCGCTACATGCAAAGCGTCTCCTACGCATTGCTATCCAGATTCTCAGGCATCATTCGGAAGAACAGAAAAAAGGCGACGGAAAGCTTCAGGACACTGTTGTCAGGCCTTTATCGGAAAGTGCTTCTTGACTCGGCTTCCAAGTTTCCGACCATCGCCCAGCTGGAATCTGTCTTCAACGCTGCGAAGGACTATCTGAACAGGAAACGCGCCGAGGTCATCCTTGGTGACGATGAGATTGTCCCCGTTCCGGAGTATTTGAGGCATGAATATGATAAATGCCTTACGGACGAAGGGGAAAACACCTCCTCCAAGATTATGGAAAGGCTGGGCAAGAATCTCAAAAGGGAGCCTGTGGTCCTGAGTCTGCTCGTCCGGTGCTTCCTTCTTGGAATCCTGCTTGTTTTTACCATCATTCCCGTCTTGCGGGTAGTGTCTCCAAAGGTAATCAATCTCGGAGAGATCGCCACGATAGAGTGGCTGTGGATTCCGGTGCTGTTTTTCCTTCCTCTTACAATAGAGTTCTTCATCAGGCTGCGCCGTCACTTCAAACGCATCTTGCGATTGAAATACAGGCTGCTTGCCTCGACGCTGCTTGCGGTCAACAAGCGTCTGTCCAAATTCCTGATGGATCAGCAAGGTGTCTTCTACGATGAACTCGCGAAGGAGTGTGACACCCAGCTTGGCAATCTGGCGTTGTTCCGTGACAAACTGACTGTCCCGGATGCGATGACCGGCAAGGAAGTGATTCCGGAAACGATGTTCAACCAGCCACTGATCGGAGGATCGTTCTGTGGCGAGAAACTGATTGATGATGATTCGGTTTCGGAAGCAGAGATTCATTTGAGGGATGGGGAGAGACGTTTGTCGGAATTGGGTAAAGAAGATCTGCTTGCGCTTCTTAAATCATCTTTCACCCTGTCGGAGACCCTGGACGCCGCGGACTTGTCTGGCGGAGGAACACCTGACCGCCATGCCGACAGCCTTGTCGCCATTCTTGGCCGTTTGTTTGGCCCGAAACTTCACATTCACACGGCTGACAGCATCGGCCGGATGTTGGACATCCTTGGAGGCGATGTCAATGTCGCTCCTTTGGAGAGGATGGCCGGGGTGAATGGCATGTTGTTCTCCGTGCCGTCGGACAACCCTCCTGTTCTGAGGATTTCGAACGTTCCGAGGGTGTTTGGCAACATCAACACGGTCACCGACGACGTCGCTCCTGACTATGCCATGCTGACTTGCTGGCAGAAGCTTGATAAAGGGATCAAGTCGCGGCTTGTCTGCAATTGCCCGCTTGATCCGCTTCCGGAACTGTCCTTTGCCGACAAGCTTTCTCTGTACTATGGCTTCTACAGGAGGAGAGATCTGGCATATTCACTGGCCGGCACGCCTTTGAGAATCTCCAAGGCCGAAATGGATGAACTTGATAAATCGATAGGAGGGTAGTCTATGGTATTTGTAAGGATTGTACTGCTGCTTGCTGTCCTGTTGGTTGTCTATGCGGTGTATGCTCTGGTATGCTTCCTGAAAAAGAGGACGAAGACATGCTATTGCGGCGAGGACGGCCGCTTCCATGTCTTCGGAGATGTCGTTTTCAGCGTATCCTCAGACTCCTATGTCTTTCATGACTACAACCAACCTCCCGCTAACCGCTATCAGGGTAATTCCAATGTGGAGAATGGCTTGGCTCTCATCAACCTTAGGAAAGACCCATCCGTCTCAGACTTGTCGAACGAGGTCAGGAAGGAAGGTTGGGTCGATTTGTCTGGCAACATCTACGGGGAGTCCGGTCTGCGTCTAGGCTACATCACTGACGCGAAGGGAAGCCCGGGAATAAATGGTTCGGGAATATGGTACGAGTTGTGGTTGCGGAGGCATTCGTATGTCTATTCCTGTCCTCCTCTGGCCAGCGAAGGCGGTGATTCCACCGCGGCGTCGGATCGTCTGGTCGGAAAGGTGATCGAGACGGGGCGGCTTGGAAATCTCAAGCCGAATAAATATTCCGTCACGGCACGTGCCGGAGGATTCCTGCTGTTGTACAAGGACCGTCAGCCAAAACCGGCCGGCGAGGATGCCTTATCCGAAAGGTTGACATGGAAGGACACCGCGCTTCCGGCATCGGTGCTATTCTCGATTATCTATTGTGTTTTCTTCCTGACAGGGATCGGGAAGACATCCTTTCCCGCTCTTGGGGAGCAGATAGGTTTCACGACCATGCTGCTGGCCGTTTACTTTGCCGTTTGGGCTATACTTCGCCAGATAAAGATCGAAGCGTCTCTTGAAGGGAAGGCATTTGATGATTTCCTGATGCTAATTGACCGGAACACAGGCGTCGGGGGACTGAACAACTGGATCATCATAGCTTCATCCGCAGCGCTTCTCGTGTCCATATTCATCTATGGGAGTGACTTCGTCCCTCTTCAGGCGTCGATATTGATAGGCGCGTTGGTCAACAGGAGATACATAACCAATGAGCCGTGGGAGCTTTCCTATGCGGATGACGAGGAAGAGCATCACTTGCCGGACTGGGAAGATGATGACGAGGAAGAAGTGCCGATTCTGGATGATACTGATGATGAGAAGGTTGAACGGACATATTCTTGGGACCTGGATTCTTTGTATCATAAACTGAAAGGAAATCTTACCCTCACTTTCAACCTTGAGAGGATCGCGGACTTGCGGGCTTCCAATCCGTTCAGGCTTTATCCGAACAGGGCGCATAAGGCCAATGCGGAGGAACTTTTTGCTGACTGCAAAAAGAATGGAAAGGTCCACAAGGTGCTTGAATATATTGACAAGGCATCAAGGACGCAAGGTTTGAGCGAGCTTGAGCGGATGCAGTTCATCCTTGACTTTGTCCAGATGCCGAACATTAAGTATGAATATGATGAGAAGTGTCCTGAGATAGGTAATCCGAGGGATTACGCCCGTTATCCCGACGAGACAATGTTTGATGGCCGCGGGGACTGTGACTGCAAGGCTGTTCTTGCGGCGATTCTGTTCCGCGAGGCCGGCTACAAGACAGCGTATATCATGACGCGGAACCATGCCGCGGTCGCGGTCGCGTTCAAAAGCAAAGGGGCTTCCGACCTGGTTTCCATGGCTGATCTGTCTTTGGTCACCAAAGACGGTTACATGTACTTCTTCTGTGAGACCACAGGTGACGGGTTCCGGATAGGAGACCTTGGCGACACCACGAAAGAGGCAGTCGAGGACATTATATTCTTGAATTAGTATGAGACGGATGGGATCAGTAGCGGGCGTGTTGCTCGTGTTTGTGTTGATGGCATTGGCCTTGATAAGGATTTACGACAAGGGCAAGGACCAGAAACCGCTTCTTTATGCGGACATCCCTCAGGAAACCATTGATTGGATAAATTCATTCAGTGGTGGACTGGATGACATTTTGTCCCGGTTCAATCCGTTCCCGAGGCCAGCCCCGTGGGATAACGGCGATGATTTTGGCCGGGATCCGGAATCCGGATTGAGAACACTAGAGGATGAAAATTTCATCTTTTACTTCCCAGAGTCATTGACTAAAACGGCTTTGAGGTGTCAGGAGATTGCCGGGCAGGGTATTCCGCGCTTGAAGGATATAATTGGAAAGTACTATTATCCCGCAGACATGAATGGACGCAAGGTGCCGATTTATTTGATGGCTGACCAGAAGTCGTTCAATGAGTTAATGACGAATTTTTGTTCCGGGAGAGATGATTTCAGCACCACGGCAGGGATAACAATATCCGAAATATCTCCGTCTGGATATTATCTTCGCGCCATCGCCCTCAATGGCAGATTCGCGTTTTCCTCTGATGACTACACCCGTAATGTGCTTTGGCACGAGCTGACGCACTATTGTTTTTTCGCTTCGATAGACTACAACCAGTATGTTGACCTTCCGATGTGGTGTTACGAGGGAATCGCTGAGTACACCTCTCTGCCCGGCAGAAAGCCTTCTTTCTCGGATGACGAGATAAGGATGATGCGTTCGGACTGCGATTTCGGCGCCAGGCACTTCAGATACGTGTTCGAAAACTATCAGGGAGGCCAGTCCATTTTCTGTCATATGGAAGATCTCTATAGGGTAGAGGGCGTGAAATCTTTTCTCAACACCTTGTACGGCAAAGGCATTCCTGCATCGTTCAGGGATAATTTCTCCACCACGGTTCCGGCTTTTGAGGCGGACTGGAAAGCGAATCTGGATAAGTTCAAAAGATAAATCTCCACCTTTGACAACACCGGCAAGGTCACCCCGGGCCTCGACGAATGGCGTGAACTCCAGACCCGCTGGCACCAGTTCGGCACCTTCGTGCCGCTGTTCCGCACCCACGGACAATGGCCGAGAAGAGAGATCTGGAATATAGCCCCGGAGGGTGCGCCTACATATTCAAGCATCCTCTATTACATGAAGTTGCGTTACCGTTTGATGCCGTACCTCTATTCCTTGGCCGGAGCCGTGCATTTTGAGGACTACACCATGCTCCGCGGCTTTCCGATGGACTTCCCGACCGACCGCAATGTGGCAGACATCAGCGACCAGTGGATGTTGGGTCCGGCCCTGATGCCTTGCCCTGTCTCTGAATATAAGTCCCGCTACCGCAGCGTCTATTTCCCTCAGTGCGAAGGCTGGTACGATTTCTACACCGGCCGGACATATTACGGCTCAGCCGATGCGCGGAATGATCAGGGAGGACTGGTCGTTTATCTATCTTATTACCGGAGAGGTGCTTACGGATGTTGAAGGGAATCCTTACCTGCTGCGGGGGCAGGATTGCGCATTGATTCCGCCGCAGTTGGCATATTCAGTGAAATATTTCAAGGATTCCATCGGGTATATGGGAGCGTTCTCTTCCAGGCTGCTGCGTAATTCCGCGCATAGGATGCTGAGATTCCGTACTCCAAATGTGATGACTATCCCGATGGAGGACAAGGTGTTCTTCGACGAGCTTATGATCAGAATGAGCAGATTCTCAGAGGATTTTCCTACTGTACAGGGACTGCTTGAAGTTTTGCTTGGGCAATTTGACAGCGCCATCCCTCAAAACAACGGAACGGCGTCGGTCAGATTAAGCTCCGCCTATCTTGGCCGGGTATTTGACACCTCGCGTCCGTTCAGCGGAGTGTCCGGCTATGCCGGGGAACTTGGTGTCACGCCGAATCACCTGAATCGTGTGGTGAAATCCGAGACAGGACGCAGTGCCGAGAATGGATCGAAAACGCAAGACTCACGCTGGCCAGAACCCTTCTGCACGATCCGGACATCCCAATTTCGGAAGTGTCCTACAGACTCGGTTTCGAGGATCCCGCCTACTTCTCACGTTTCTTCAGAAAACTGGTCGGGATGTCACCGACTGACTTCAGAGGCATGTAAGCTGTCTTTTTTTAAGAGGGGCGTCCCGGTACCGGCAGGCCATGGCGACCCACACGCTTCGCGAGCCCTATCCGGGTGAATGGCCGCCATAACCTTCCGGCTCCGGAGAGGTAAGCTCATTGCATAAAAAGTCCAAATCCAAATCACATATTCATAAGTCTCCGTGGCTTTGGCTGGAGTATTTTTGCACTCGATATGTTGCCAATGAGTATGAATATTCAGGCACCATGACCGTCACAGCCGGTGGATCGGACAATGTCTCTGAGGACGTGGCCGTGGATTGCCTTTTGGACAAGGAAGCCAGCACCATGAAGATCTTGTTCCACAAAGTCAAGTTCGTCCCTCAGATGCCCATCTCTCTTGACGTGACAGTCCCTGATGTCGCCTATTTTGAGAAAAACGGCACAGTGGAGTTCTCCGCGGACGGCATCATCCCTCTCTCCGGCGGCACTGTCCCGTTTCCCAAGTACACAGTGGCAGCTCTCTCCGGCACCTTGAACGCCACAGGTTTGTCTCTCAGTCTCAACTTCGGAGACTATCCAGTCACTTACGTTGGTGTTCCGAAAAAGTAGAGTGGCGGTGGCCGCAGGTGTGAATGAGTGGCATAACCCGTTGACAGAGAAAACTAAAGACTCGTTAGGCATCTGCTGGACCTTTGACAGGGGAAACATCGATTTCGGGACAAACGCTCCGGAAGTCAAGGTAAGGTACGTGCTTGAGTGAAGGAATATTCCTGAAGGGGCCACAGAGAGATGGCTTCGCCGGGGGTGAACCTTTTCGACATCGACAACGAGCGGAAATCGCAGCGAAACCCGCCTGTGGAGTCCCCGTTGAGACCCCGTGAGCGGAAATCACGGCGAAACCCGCCAGTGGAGTCCCTGCTGGGACATGGTGACTATTCAGCCTCCTCTCCGGAATCGGATTGCGGCATGTCGCGGAGGTAGGTATACTCGTAGAACACGCTGCCGGTGTCCTGGGCACCGAATGTCAGAGGACCGGACAGAGGGGTTACCAGATACCCTGAGTTATCGGAGGTGTGTCTGAATGAGCCGGCCAGATTGATTTTCTCAGAAGTGGCCATCATGTCTTGGGAATAGTGCAGACGCTCGAAGAACACGTATGAATATTCAAAGACATGGTTGTCGTAGTCTGCTTTCAGTGGACGGATGCGGCCGCGGTACTCTTCGATCGGGTCGCCTTCGAACCAGGAGGTTGAGTAGGTGATCTTCCAGTCTTGGGTTATGACTATCTTATGCTCGGTGATCTTGCCATCGTCGTTATTCTGTAGGAAGGAGATCTCCGCGTTCAATGATGGGGTGAGCTCGATCTCTTTGGCGTCGCCGTTCTTGTTCAAGGCGAATATGGTGACGTAGGCTCCGGCGAACTCTCCGTCGACAGTGTCCACCACTGTGCTGTCCTTGAACGCCTCGATGTCCTTGAAGCCGTCCAGAGGGCCGCTGCTGTCGAACCTGCCGGTCTGTGTCGCGCTGAAAAGGCTGAAGATCTCAAGTCCTCCGTTCTCCATCGCCAGGCAGACGATCGGATTGATGTCCTGGCCGATGTTGCCGATGAACACACCGCGGCACTTTCCGGACAGGTCCTCGATCTCATATTCACCTTCAGGACATTCGTCGATGCCACGGGACAGTCTGACGAAAGCTTTTCCGTCCTTCAGACTGATCATCGGGGAATAGTCCACCAATGGCTTTCCGTCTTTGCCCTCGATGCTGATGGCGACGTTGCAGTACAGATCCGAAACGTTGCACCTCAGCAGGAAAGGCCTCCCGTCCCTCTCGGCGAGCAGCATGCTCTTATGGAGGTTGCAGTTCTCGTCGATCTCGACCGCGTTGACCTTTACTGTCGCCTTGGAGTGGCGCGGGATGACGATGTACCACTCATCACCCTTCGTCTGTACGGTCTCCAGATTCTCCAGACCGTAGGACTTTGAGTAGCGGTCTAACAGCCCGGAGTCTCTCAGGTCGGACTCATTGGTGCACATGCCCACGCAGATGACCGCCGCGGCGTCATTGTCTCTCCAGTTGATGGACTGGAACTCATCTCCGGTGGATTTGCCGCCGGTATTCCCGCAGGAAACAAGCGCGGCGCAGATAGCCAGAAGCGAAACGATTCTTCTCATTGTGTTCTTTGTTTTAGTGTTGCCAGTGATTCATATTCTTCATAAAGATTTCAAATCTTACGAAATTTATCTGGTTTTCCATCACCTTTCGGGCGGGATTGAGAAATGGCGTGAAAAAAAGGGGATTTCCGGAAAATAGTTCTAACTTTGCGCCCGGTTTTTGGAATGACAAATAAAGATAACACTAATTATAATGAACGAGAAGATTCAAAAGGTCGCAGGGTTGGTGGCCACCGGGAAGTTCTGGAAAGAAGCCATAATCATGACCCTCGGCATGATGGTAGCCGCCGCGGCAGTCTACTATTTCCTTGTTCCAAGCAAACTTATCATCGGCACGGTGTCCGGTCTGTCAATTGTCCTTTCGGGAATATTCGAGACCTTCTTCGGCATCCAGATCAAAGTCTCTCTCTTCGTGGTCATCATCAACGCCATACTCTTGGTTCTGGCCTGGCTGCTGATCGGTGAGGAATTCGGGGCAAAGACGGTCTATACGGCCATGATCCTCGGACCTCTGATGGATTTCTGGGCGTGGGTGATGCCTTATCAGAGCCTGATGGAACCTGGTACGACTTCCGTGATGGGCGACATCTGGTTCGACCTCTGCTGTTTCGTGCTGCTGTTGAGCGTGTCTCAGGCTATCCTGTTCAACATCAACGCGTCCACCGGAGGACTTGACATCCTTGCCAAAATCGTCAATAAATATCTCCATTTCGACATCGGAGCTTCGGTGTCAGTGGCCGGAGCGATGATCTGCTGCACCGCGTTCGCCATCAACCCGTTCAAGATGGTGATCATAGGACTCATCGGCACATGGATCAACGGCTTGGTGGTGGATTATTTCACGGCCAGCCTGAACAAGCGCAAGAGGGTCTGCATAGTCTCGCATGACTATGAGAAGATCCGCCGCTTCATCATCGACCAGCTTGGCCGCGGCTGTAGCCTCTATGAGGTGATCGGCGGCTACACAGGCGAGAAAGGCTATGAGGTTCAGTCACTTCTCACGCAGGAAGAGTTCTCTAACCTTATGGAATATCTCAAGCGGGAAGGCATCAAGTCATTCGTGACCGCCGGCAATGTGAGCGAGGTTTACGGCCTGTGGCTGAAGCACAAGAAATTTCATTTTTAGGAGCCTGCTTTCCCTGATTTCCGCGCGGAAACGTTTTTTCTGCCCTCCCACGGCTTTCTTTGGACAATTTTTTTGTCTATCTTTGTCGTAATGTTTTAAAAAGTCGTTTGCTATGGCGGAAACCGATCAAGTTTATCCTCTCGACCCGGAGAAGGTGTATTACTCGATGGATGAATTGACCCTTGACACAGACGAGGGCCCCAAGACATTGAGGGTCGGTTCGTGGCTGAACTACGATCCGGTCAGGATACATCGGATGATCGTTCGCGAGAAAACTATGCAGGTGGATCAGTTCGAGGTCTATAACCCGTTGATGAGCAAGCTGCGAAGGGCTGACCAGCAGTACTACAAGCAGTTTATGGGGCTTGGCCTGACGATCGACTTTCCGGGCTACACATCGGAGATTCTGGCGAGAATCCCGTTCGAGAACGACCCTATCGGCTTCTACAAATGGTGGCGCAAGGGAAAGCACGAGGACAAGGTCTATCTTTCCAAGGCCAACCAGTTCAAACTGTTCCAGAAAGTCGCCTTGATGGAGCCGAAGATAATGCTCAAAAAGGATCTTGACTTCCTGAAATCTTTCTGACATAATATTTTCTGAATATGCAAGACTGGCTACAGGTTCTCAGACTTGACACGTCGGCCACCGAAAAGGACCGCGGGTGTGATGTCTGGGACAATGACAATTGTTGCAATTACTCAGCCGACGGCACAAAGCTGCTGGACGCTGAGAACTATCCGAGCGAGGTTCACGTCAAGGATGGCACGAAAGTCATCTGTGACGGAGTTTTCGCGTTTCAACCCTATATGGCCGAGGACAGGAAGATCGGCGAGGATATTCCCGAAGAGGAGAGGGCTTCGTTCCTTGACAAGATATTCCTCCCCCCGACGGTCACGCACATCGGGCGCGAGGCTTTCCGCGAATGTGGCTGGCTGAAAAGCATCCGTTTGCCCAAGGACTTGATATTCATTGGAGACGGGGCTTTTTTCGGATGCTGGGAACTTCGTTCTGTAAGTTGTCCTGCCGGATTGGTCGCCATCGGGGACGGCGCTTTCGAGGAGTGCTTCTCGCTGAACAAGGTGAAATTCAACAAGGGGTTGAAGGCGATCGGCGCCGGTGCTTTTCTGGCCTGCGAGTCATTGGAGGAAATTGTTCTTCCGGCCGGTCTTGAGTTCATCGGTGACGATGCGTTCTACGGGGCGTCGTTGAAAAAGATTTTTGTCCCGAAAAGTGCCAGAGGCCATCTGACTGAGCTTCTGCCTGAAAACCTGCACAGGAAAATCCGTGACATTCGTTGACAGTGTTTTCAAATTGAAAGTTTTTGATTACATTTGAGATTGTGATTTTTAAGAATATTGCGTAAAATGAATAAAATTTTAAACATTACCGCCGTTTTGGCCGCCGCTCTGTCGGTTTCGGCCTGCAAGACAACGGTACAGAAGCCCGTGAAAGTGGACTACCAGATGGAATATACAGTCGGGGACGTCACGTTTGATATGGTCAAGATCCCGGCCGGACACTACACTATGGGGCTTTCTGCGGACAACCGCAGGAAGGTCACGAACGGGATTCCTCACGAGGTCGCCCTTGGCGGATTCGTCATCAGCGCCAAGCCGGTCTCACAGGCTCTGTGGACGGCGGTTATGGGCAGCAACCCGAGTTCCGTGCAGAACCCGGACGCTCCGGCCGATATGGTGTCCTGGAACGATGCCGTGAAGTTCCTGGGCAAGCTGAACAAGGCCACCGGCAAGATATTCATACTTCCGACCGAGGCTCAGTGGGAATATGCCCAGAGGGTTCAGAACGGTAAGGACTTCACTTCTGTCGCAGAATGGTGCCTTGACAGTTATGACGCTGTGCCTGAGGGAGCCACGAGTGATGAATATTTCAAGCCTATGGAGCTGGCCATTGATCCGGAAGGACCTGCCGATAAGGATGGCAAGGTTGTCCGCACCGTTCTGGAAAGGATGGAGGTGGATTGCCACACCAAGAAGGCAAAGGTCGGTTTCAGGCTTGCGCAGCTGACGGAAGATGTGTTGACGGATGCCATTTTGGGACCGATTGAAGGAACGGAGATAGACCGTGAGAAAATTGATGCTTCGGATGCCAAGCCGGAAGTATTTACAGTCGGAGATGTGACATTCAAGATGATAAAAGTCCAAGGCGGCACGTTCTCGATGGGGTACAGCGCTTCTGATTCGCCATACAATAATTTCTCGGCTCCGGAGAACGAGGTTCCGGCACATCCAGTCACTCTTGATGATTTCGAGATAGGTGAGACCGAGGTGACCGTAGCCCTTTGGAATGTTGTGATGGGTTCTGTTCCGTACCTCAATGATATGGATGAGCCTCAGAAGCCTGTCGGGAATGTCTCTTGGTACAACTGTCAGACATTCATCAGCAAGCTTAACGCAATGACTGGACGCAAGTTCCGTCTCCCTACCGAGGCCGAGTGGGAATATGCCGCCAGAGGTGGCCGGAAATCCCGTCACTATGGCTTCAGCGGCTCCAACGCCTACGATGCTATGTGGTTCCTTGACAATGCGAAGTCGAAAGCTCAGGATGTCAAGACCTGCAAGGCCAATGAGTTGGGAATATATGATATGAGTGGGAACGTATGGGAGTGGTGCTATGACCGCGCGGCTGAATATTCAAAAGACGCCCAGGTCAATCCAGTAGGTGCTTCCGAAGGCGGAACGAGGATTCTTCGTGGCGGAAGCTGCGCCAGCCGCTGGGATGCCTGCCGCATCTCCAACAGGTCGTATATGCCGGCCAAGAACATCAAAGGCACATTCGGGCTCAGGCTCGCGCTTTAATTTTCGGAATATTATACTAAACACTGATAATTGATTATGGAGGAGCAACTCAAAGTTACCTGTCTGCACGACAGCCACGTGGCTCTTGGAGCCAAGATGAGTCCTTTCGCTGGATTCGATATGCCGATTCAGTACTCTTCGATCACCGAGGAGCATCTGGCGGTCCGCAACAATGTGGGTATGTTCGATGTCTCTCATATGGGTGAGATCTTCGTCAGCGGCCCTGATGCGGAAAAGTTCGTCAACCACATATTCACCAATGACATCCGCCCTATGGTTCCCGGTCAGGTACTGTACGGAATGATGCTTTACCCTGACGGTGGCACAGTGGATGACCTTTTGGTTTACAAGGAGTTCACCGAAGACCACTATCTTCTCGTGGTGAACGCCGCCAACATCGAGAAGGATTTCCTCTGGATAAAGGATCACGCCGAGGGTTACGATGTGAAATTGGTCAACGATTCCGACAACTGGGGGCAGATCGCGCTCCAGGGCCCTAAGGCCGAGGAGACACTCGTGAAGGTTCTCGGTTACGCCGCCGACGCCGCCAATCTGACATTCTACACATTCAAGGATTTCGAGGATGCCGGAATGAGGGTCATCATCAGCCGTACCGGTTACACTGGCGAGGACGGATTCGAGATCTACGCGGCTCCGGGCCTCATCGTGAAGTACTGGGACGCTTTCCTGAAGGCCGGTGTGGTGCCTTGCGGACTCGGTTGCCGTGACACCCTGCGTTTCGAGGCCGGACTGCCTTTGTACGGTGACGAGCTTACCCCGGAGATCTCTCCTGTCGCCGCCGGTTTCAGCATGTTCTGCAAACTGGACAAGGACGAGTTCATCGGCAAGGAGGCCATCGCTGACCAGAAGGCCAACGGTACCAAGATGAAGCTCGTGGGCATCGAGCTTGCGGACAAGGCCATTCCTCGCGCCGGCTATCCGGTCGAGCTTGAGGACGGCACAGAGGTCGGAGTTGTGACCACAGGCTACCACAGCATCTCGCTGGGAAAGAGCATCTGCTTCGCCCTCGTGAAGAGGGAATGTGGCGCTCTTGACGCTCCGCTTTCCGTGCGCATCCGCAAGAAGGTGTTCCCGGGAAAGGTTGTGAAGAAGAGATTCTATCAGACTAATTATAAGAAGTAGAGATTCAGCAAGCGTTTTAGATAATATATTCATAAATTAATAGATTCACTATGAGCAAAGTAGTAGAAGGCCTCCGTTACAGCGAGGACCACGAATGGGTAAAGGTTGAAGGCGGCATCGCCGTCATCGGTATTTCAGATTTCGCGCAGAAGGAGCTTGGCGACATCACTTACGCCGACCTCCCTGAGGTTGACGACGAGGTTGAGGCCGGTGAGGAATTCGGCGCTCTTGAGAGCGTGAAGGCTTCCAGCGAGCTTCTCTCTCCTGTGTCCGGAAAGGTTGTCGAGGTCAATCCAGAACTTGAGGACGCTCCAGAGAAGATCAACGAGGACGCTTACGAGGCATGGATCATCAAGGTCGAGATGAGCGATCCTTCACAGGTTGACACCCTTTTGGACGCGGCCGCTTACAAGGCAAAGATCGGCGAGTAATATGTCATCTTTCCCTTATTTTCCTCACACTGAAGATGATGTCCGCGCGATGCTCGGCCGCGTAGGGGTGAAGTCTTTGGACGACCTCTATTCCGATGTCCCGAAGGATGTCATCTTCAAGGGTGAATATGACCTGCCGGAGGCAATGTCCGAGCAGGAGGTCAGGGACTTCTTCGAGTCTCTGGACAAGAAGGACGAGAAACTGAAGGTGTTCGTCGGTCAGGGTGCCTACGACCACTACACACCGTCTGTCGTTCCTTACATCACATCCCGTTCGGAGTTCCTGACGGCGTACACTCCTTATCAGGCCGAGATTTCGCAGGGAACCCTCAGGTACATTTTCGAGTACCAGAGCATGATCTGCGCGCTGACAGGGCTTGACATCAGCAACGCTTCGATGTACGACGGCCCGACAGCAGCCGCCGAGGCCGTGAAGATGGCTCCGACCTGCACGAAGCGCAAGTCAAGGGTGCTGGTTTCATCCTCCCTGCTTCCTAACGTCATCAAGACAATCCAGACCTACGCCGGCTACCACGGCATCGAACTGGCCCTGGTTCCTTGCAAGGACGGACAGACCTGCCCGGACTGCATGAAGGCCGAGCTTGCCAAGAATGATGTCGCCGGAGTCATCGTCCCTTCGATCAACCGCTACGGAATCGTCGAGGACCTGACCGGCTTCGCTGAGGCCATCCACGAGGAAGGCGGAATATTCATTGAATATTGCGACCCTTCCGCTCTCGCGGTGCTGAAGACTCCTGCGGAGTGGGGCGCTGACATCGCTGTCGGTGACGGCCAGAGCCTCGGCGTCCCGATGAGTTTCGGCGGCCCTTACGTGGGCTTCATGGCCTGCAGGAAGGAATATGTCCGCAAGCTCCCCGGAAGGATTGTCGGTGAGACCCGTGACACTCAGGGCCGCCGCTGCTTCTGTCTGACCCTTCAGGCCCGCGAGCAGCACATCCGCCGTGAGAAAGCCACGTCCAACATCTGTTCCAACGAAAGCCTTATGGCCCTTTATGTGACTGTCTATATGTCGCTTATGGGCCCGAAGGGACTCAAGGAGGTCAACGACCGCTCCTACGCCGCGGCGCATTATCTCCACGATGAGCTTCTTAAGACCGGCAAGTTCGCCGAGGTGTTTGACAAGCCGTTCCTCAAGGAGTTCGTGCTCAAGCCGCTGATGCCTGTCGAGAGGCTTCACATCAAGCTGCACGACGGTGGATTCTTCGCCGGACTTGAGACAGAGGAAGGCTATGTAAGTTTCTGTGCTACTGAAAGAAGGACGAAAGCCGAGATTGACGCTCTCGTCGCGTTGGTGAAGGAGGCCTAAGAAGTATGAAATATTACGATAAGCTTATTTTCGAACTCTCCAAAGAGGGGAGAGTCGGCTATTCCCTCGGCAAGAACGAGTGGACTTCCACCACTGACGAGATTCCGGCTGGACTCAGAAGGTCCGAGGCAGTTGGACTTCCTCAGGTGAGCGAGGTTGATGTCGTGCGTCACTACACGAACCTTTCCCAGATGAATTTCGGTGTGGACACCGGATTCTATCCTCTGGGAAGCTGCACGATGAAGTACAACCCGAAGATCAACGAGGAGATCGCCGGGATGAAGGGCTTCCTCGGGCTGCATCCGTTGCAGCCTGCGTCCACGGTTCAGGGCGCCCTGGAGGTTTACTATAATATGGACAAGGCTTTGGCCGCGATCACGGGAATGTCCCATTTCACGTTCAATCCTTGCGCCGGCGCCCACGGTGAGCTGACCGGTCTGATGATCATGCGTCAGTACCACATCCTTAACGGGGATCTGAAGAGAACCAAGGTGATCGTGCCGGACAGCGCTCACGGTACAAACCCTGCCAGCGCCGCTGTCTGCGGTCTGGAAGTGGTTGTCGTTAAGTCCAAGGCAGACGGTCTCGTGGACGTGAACGACCTCAAACCGCTTTTGGGCGACGACATCGCCGGCATCATGATGACGAACCCTAACACCCTCGGACTCTTCGAGAAGGACATAGAGGAGATCGCCGCCCTCATCCACGGATGCGGAGGCCTTCTCTACTATGATGGAGCGAATATGAACCCGCTCATCGGCGTGGCCCGTCCAGGCGATATGGGATTCGACATCCTGCACCTGAACCTGCACAAGTCGTTCTCCACCCCTCACGGTGGCGGCGGTCCAGGCTCAGGCCCTGTCGGAGTCTGCGAAAAACTGGTCCCTTACCTTCCTGTTCCTAAGGTGGTCAAGGATGAATATGGCCAGTTCAAGGTACGTGGACGTGCCGGTGTGGGCAAGAGCGATGAGAATAAGAACGCTGACGGCTGCGAGAAGACGGCCGGTGAGGTGTCTGGATTTCTGGGCAACTTCGGCGTGATCCTCAGGGCCTATGCCTACATCCTTTCGCTTGGTCGTGAGAACGTCAAGTTGGTCGGCAAGTACGCCACCCTCGGTGCCAACTACATCAAGGAGAGCCTCAAAGAGTACTACAAGCTTCCGATCCCGACCGTCTGCAAGCACGAGTTCGTCTATGACGGCCTTGTGAACGACGGCGCAAGGAAGGCCGCGGATGGAACCGTTGAGAGAGAAGGCGCCACGACACTGGATGTCGCCAAGAGGCTTCTCGACTTCGGTTTCCACGCTCCGACGATCTACTTCCCTCTGCTCTTCCATCAGGCCATTATGATCGAGCCTACGGAGACTGAGTCGATCGAGACTTTGGACGCTTTCATCGAGGTGATGAAGAAGATCGCCATTGAGGCCGCGGAGGATCCCGCCATTCTCAAGAGCGCTCCTCACAACGCTCCGATCACCCGTCCGGACGAGACCACGGCGGCGCGTCAGCCAATCCTCAAGTTTCAGGACGAGCGATAACCGCCTTTGAATATGAACGAGGGCTGGCCGAAATCCAACGGCCAGCCCTCGTTCCGTTTTTCCGGATTGCTACAGAGAGTCCGGATAATTGATCTCCATGTTGAACTTAGGCACGTCCGGATTGGCCTCCCGATGGCTTTCCTTGACAGCCTTCCACATCTCTTTCACGATCTCCGGATGTTCGGCCGCCACGTCGGTTGACTCGCGAGGATCGTCTTTCAGATTGTAAAGCTCCATCTCGGTGTTCCCCTTGAGAACCTTGCGCACGATTCCTTTCCAGTCACCGATGCGCACGGCCACCCAGCCTTTCGATCCAGGGAACTCCCAGTAAAGATATTCATGCTCCTTCTGCTCTCCGGCCTTGATGCCGCTCGCATGGCTGTACCGCTTTCCGCCGGTGGTTTGCGACAGGACTGTGGGAGCGAATGAGACACCGTCATTCTCAGGTGCTTCGACCCCGGCGATTTCGGCAAGCGTCGGCATGATGTCGGCGAAACTGGAGATATGCCCGATCTTCTCACATTGCTTCCCTTCGCCCCAACGCAGGACGAAGGGCATCCTGATGCCACCCTCGTGCAGCGAAGACTTGCCCCAGCCTTTGCCGCATTTGAACGGACCGCCGCTGCGGAAATATTCCATCGGCGAGTTGCCGTTGCTTGCCGGGCCGTTGTCGGAAGTGACAATGAATATCGTGTTCTCCCATATTCCCAGATCCTTCAGTTTTTGCACAAGGTCTCCCACCTGCTTGTCGATGTGGGTGACCATCGCTGCGTAGGTGGCGTGCGGGTACCTGTTCGGGAGGTACATCCCGGGATCCGTGCACGGCTCCTCGTCCCCGAGTTTGTCCACGTAGTGCATCACCTCGTCCAGAGGAGCCTGCACCGCGCTGTGCGGCACGGTCGTGGTCCACATCACGAAGAATGGAGAGGACGCGTTGTCCTCCACGAACTTGACCATCTTGTCGTACATCATGTCACAGCTGTAGTGCTCGCCTCCGTACTGGGTATAGTTGTTCACATCGTATTTGTCCAAGCCCTCTGGAAACTTACAGCCCTGGACCACAAGCTCGTTGCCCGTCTCGACCTCCACGCCGTTCTCCCACAGCTTGACAGGGTAGTAGGAGTGGGCAAGCGCCTGACAGTTGAATCCGTAGAAATAGTCGAAGCCCATCGTGTTCGGAAGTGACGCGCTCTTCGGGAATCCAAGTCCCCATTTCCCGACCATGGCGGTCTTGTAGCCAGCCGACTGCATCATCGTGACGATGGTCTTCGTCCCTTCCTCCAGCGGGAACTGTCCCTGCTCCTCCGGGTTCAGGAACACTCCGTTCCATCCGAGGCTGTCGGTAGGCGTGAAATGCTCCTCGTTGTTGCGTATCTGGCTGTGTCCCATGTGTTTGCCAGTCAAAAGGCAGCACCTTGACGGAGACGACAGCGGAGCCGCCGTGTACATGTCCGTGAAGAGAAGCCCCTGGGACGCCAGAGCGTCTATGTTAGGGGTCTCGATCTTCTCCTGCCCGTAACATCCCAAGTCCCCATAGCCGAGGTCATCGAACAGCAGGAACACCACATTGGGTTTCTGTGCCTCATTCCTGGCGCATCCGCACACGGACATCGCGGCGGCCGCCATCGTCATCAGTTTCTTTCCGTTATCCATTTATATTCATTGATTTAATATTGCCGCTGCAAGGGATGTGACCATAATCAGAGGCGACTATCAGACAAAGTTAAGAAATCCTGCGCGGAAAAACGCGCCCGTCGCTTTGCAATTGCTATATGGAGAGCGAACCATGGATGATTGACTTGGGAAACTAATATAAAATGACCAAAAATATTCATGAATAGTGAGGAAAAATTTGCGGATTGAAAGATTTTGTCTATCTTTGCAATCCCAATGGGGTATTAGCTCAGTTGGTAGAGCGTTTGAATGGCATTCAAAAGGTCAGGAGTTCGATTCTCCTATGCTCCACTTCCCGTTGAACAAATTTATTCAAGCACTTCTTTCATTATGAAACAGAAGCGTAACGTCATATTCAAGGCTCTTGAAAGTTTCCCAAGAGTCGAGTTGGAGGACATCCGACAGTACTTTGGAGCTGATGTTCCGACGAAGGTCCGCAAGCCTGAGTTTGTGGACAGGCTTGGCGCGTACATAATCGAAAGGCCGGCTGAATGGCTGGGCAGGATGCTTGAGAGGGATCTGAGGCTTCTGAAAAGGCTGGTCGAGGCCGGTCCGGGAGTGCCGCTATACCTGGATTACCCTGATTTCCCGTCGGTTCTGGAGACGGTCAAACTCCTTGGCTCGGACACCTCGGACGAGAATTTCAGAGAGGTATGGCTTCCTAAGGACATGTACGATGTCGTCGCCCCGCATATTGATGACGTGCTGAAGGAGGGCGAGCTCAGCGGCCTGTTCGAAATGGAGCGCGCTGCCTTGGGTTACCTCTGCCTCTACGGCATCATGACAGTGGACGAGTTCTTCGACAAGATGCTGGACTACTGGGAATTCTCCGGCAGACACAGCATTGAGTATTTCACGAATATGGTCTATGAGAGCCCTGTGATGAAGCTTTGCAGGGTCGATTCTGACGGCGAGCGCTACATGTGCGCTCCGAACATATTCGATCCCGAGGACATCCTCAAGGGCAGGAAGGAATATTCAGCGATAGAGTCGCTGCGTCCTTTCACCCCGCAGGAGGCTTTGAGGGCTGGTGCCGGTTCGCCGTATTTTGTCTATGGCCTTGACTCAGAGGAAGGCCGGAAGTTGGTGGAGATGCTTGGCAATCTTGGCTATGCCGGTGAGGACTTGATCCATGAGGAGCACGACATCTGGATGAACGCCCAGATGTTCGGCAAGAACGACACCACGGAGGCCATATTCGCAAGCGTTTCCCGCAAGCAGGAGGACATTGAGTCGTTCGAAGATTATGACGAATGTATGGAGATTGTGGCCGCCTACGCCAACACCCTTCCGAAATGGCTTCTCAAAGGTTACTCCTCAAACGAGAAGAACTGTCTGAAGGTCGTGTTGCAGACCGAAGATGACCCGATCCAGACCATGATCAAGAAGAACCCTATCCTCGGCCTGTTCGTCCCCCCGACACCGCCGGACGCCCCGTGCCCATGCGGCAGCCACCTTTCCTACCGCAACTGCCATGGGAAGAATATGAGTTAGAATGAGTAGCCGATTCCAGATTCGAGGAATAGGCCACCACCACCGCCAAAACAAAAATTTATGTTGCCACCTATGTAGGTAGTGAAGTGTCGGGGCTCTGCCGGAAGAATGTGGCGCGGGTGGCACTCGTAGCCTTCTTGGTTGGTATGATGGTGCTGGGATATTGTTCGTATATGTTGCCTGACAGTGTGTGGCAGGAACAGACGTTGACTCCATTCGCGTATTCCACATTGTGTCTATTCAGAGAGTTGGCGATGCTGACCGCAGGGCTTTCTATAGATGTGCTGGCAAGAAGCAGGACCGCATATCGGCTGTCAAGACCGCTGGCTGTCAAGATCGTGCTTTTTGCGTTGGCGCTTATACCCTTGCTTTACCTTTCCGAAATGAGATATACCTTGACAACATCAGTGCTTTTGACTCCATACATCATAGCACTTTTGATGCTCGCCCCGACTCTCGTCCGTTGGATGGTGAAGACTCTCAAGCGGTTCTGATTTTGCGACCTGGTCAGATTATTTGTCAGGACGGCCATTATCATAAGAAGAGATGCTGTATTGTAATATGTTGTAAATTAGTCTGTTATAAAATGCTGCCCTTCTGGATGTTCCGGCACTGTTTTGTAACATATTGATAGCCAACTGATGACGCTCCACTCGGCAAGAACGCTTCTGCTATGGGATAATTACATATCCTCTAATGACAGGCATCCGAAAGTTATGTTTGTGTTGCCGAATGCGCTGTGGCTTAGATCAGCCACTTTTTCACTCAGTAACTCTTTGGAATATTTGTTCTTGTTCCGTTTAACTTCGTATGCTTGAACTTTACCGTCAAGTCTTACGGTAACTATGTCGATTTCATTGTCTGGGGTGTCTGCATTACCTTTGCGAGGATGCCACCAGGCACCGATTTCCGCGTACTGTTGCGATTCCATCATCTTTTGCCGGAACCATCTTTCCAGAATACGTCCTGAATATGTCGAATACTCATTTTTGATCAGTTCCGACAATGCGGAATAGTTCTTTATCTCTATCAATGAACGATATTTATAGAAGTACCTGAACCAAAAACGAAGAAAAATGTCATTGATTTCATATCGGACAGTTTTAGAGGTATTGTTGGCTCTGATAGGTCTCTTTTTCTTGATCAGTCCATATTCTTCCTCCAGAACTTTCATTTATCCGCCCAGACTTTTTTCTCCAAGCATTCCTTCTATCTGGGGGAGTGTGACATCTCCAGCCGCAATAAGCCCAAGAATCGAGAAATAAGTGGCATACTGTTTCCCGAACTCTTGAATCAGCATATTCCTGCCCTCATCGAAAAACTGAGAATCCGGTCTTGTCATATATTTGACCATCTTTTCCATATCTGTGCAGTCATTATCCATCAGCAGCTCGACATATTTGGGAACGCCTCCGGAAAAACAATATAGCGCGAGAAGGTCATCATTGTTGTAATTCTCTTTGTGGTCCGCCATTATTTCTTTCAAGACATCTGTCCTGAATGGCTCAAGACTGAGCGTCATATCGGCTCTACCGAACAGAGGTTGCTTCTCGTCTTTGAATATTTTTTCCATCATCGAGCAAACGGATCCGCTTACCACCATATTGACCTTGGCATTTCTTCGCTCGCGATCCCAAACATCCTGAATGTCAGAGTAGATTGCAGGATTGACATATGGAAAATCCTGGAATTCGTCAATGAACAGATTGAATGATCGATGCTTGCCTATATTCATCAGCATTGCGAATATGTCCTTGAAATGATAGATTCCTTGTGGGACAAATTCTTTTAATGTCTGCCTTATCGCCTATGCATATTCACTGCAAAGATCGGCTTCTGCCTTTCTTGCAACAAATAAATAGACAGTGTCCGTCCCCTCCATTGATAGAATTCCCAGAGTTGTTTTTCCTATCCTGCGCCGACCTTTAAGTACGGTCATTTTTGAGAACTCTCCGAAAGATTTTTTCTGAATATCTTTAAGGAGAGCCAATTCACGGTTTCTGTCATAATATCTCATAGTTCGATCTTTATGGCCATAAACTTTATGGCCATAAACTTTGCGAATATAAAAATAATATCTGACTGAAAAATAAAAAAGCCCACATCGCTGCGGACTTTTTTCGGTTAGTTAGTAGTGTATTACCTTATTTTGAAAGAAGGTCATAGTCGTTAGAGTGTGATGTATCTCACATCTTTCGTGATGCAAAAGTAGTCAAAAAAAACGTTTAAGCAAACCTTTTTCGGGAAAAGTTTTAAACGTTTTACGTTAATAACTGTCTTTTGCGTTGACTATCAATGTCTTCTGCTAATTATTTTGCCAGAATATTTTTCGAAATCCTCAGAAGCTGTTTTGATTTGTTCGTTTGAAGGATTTTCTTCTCATAGAACATTTCAAACAGATCAAGACAACTTCTTTATCTTCTTTGAGCGATAGCTTAACCGCGCTTTCCGCCGTTGTCGCCGAGCAGTTCCGGCCGGAGAAGCCTTGTCCGCTCAAGAGCCTGCTCGTCCTGCCATTCGCGGATGAGTTTCGGATTTCCGCTCAACAGGACCTCAGGAACCTTCCAGCCTTTGTAGTCGGCCGGGCGGGTATAGACAGGAGGGGAGAGGAGGCCGTCCTGGAAACTGTCGCTGAGGGCAGAGGTCTCGTCGGACAACGCTCCCGGAATCAATCTCACGATGGAGTCCGCCAGCAGGGCCGCCGGGATCTCGCCGCCGCTGACCACATAGTCGCCCACGGAGATCTCGCGGGTCACCAGATGTTCCCTGATCCGGTGGTCTATTCCTTTATAATGGCCGCAGAGGAGGATGAGATTCTCCTTCAGGGAGAGCTCATTGGATATTCCTTGGTTCAGACGCTCGCCGTCGGGGGACATGTAGATGACTTCGTCATATTCCCGCTCCGCCTTCAGCTCGTCGATCATTTTCTCCACCGGCTCGATCATCATCACCATCCCCGCGTCGCCGCCGTAGCAGTAGTCATCCACCGTGGCGCGCGGGCCGAGGCCATATTTCCGGATGTTGTGGACGTGTATTTCGACCAGACCTTTCTTGATCGCCCGCCCCACGATCGAGTGGCTCAGCGGACTGTCCAGAAGTTCCGGAACGACTGTAAGAATGTCAATTCGCATAGAATATTGTTTTTCCTTTTTGCAAAAATAGGGTTTTTAATTGTTTTTTTAGGTATATTTGCGGATATGTTGAAACTCTTATAATTAAACTGCTTTATGAGTGAAGGTAATATTCCTGAGGTTAATGTGACCCCAGATGTAGAGGAAGCTCCAAAGGCTCTCAATGAGAATGTAGAAGATCTTAAGGCGCAGGAGGTTGCCGAGGAGGTCGCTGACAAGGCTGAAGAGGCCCCACAGGTTGTGGAGAACGCGAATGAAGGAGGCGAGGAAGCCGTTCAGGCCGAGGAAGGCGGAGAGATTCCGGCTGATCTCGGAAGCCTTTCGTTGGCTGAGTTGTCGGACATGTTCGACAAGCTTTCCCAGGCCGACGACAGGATGAAGAGGTACAAGGAGGCTGAGGCCATCAAGTCCGCTTTCTACAAGAAACTCTCAAAAGAGAAGGCCGAGGCCGGCTTTGGAGCGAAGGTTAATGAGCCTTCGTCAAGGGAGGATGTGATCGATGAGGTCGCCCCTGCGGCTCAGACCGAGGAAGTGAAGGACAATCCGTTCGAGGCCATGGAGACCGCCTTCAAGGGTGTCTATGCCAACTATAAGAAAGAGCGTGCTGAATATAATCGCCAGCAGGATGCCCAGAGGGAGGAGAACTTCGCCCGGAAGCAGGCTGTCATCGAGGATCTTAAGAACCTCGTCGAGAAGCAGGAGGATGTGAACTCCACATTCCCGGCTTTCCGTGAGCTCCAGAATCGCTGGAGGGAGATCGGTCCGGTTCCGGCCACAAAGTTCCGTGACCTGAACGACACCTACCAGTTCTACGTGGAGAAATTCTACGACATGGTGAAGATCAACCGCGACCTGAGGGATCTCGATTTCAAGAAGAACCTTGAGGCCAAGGAGGAGTTCTGCCAGGCCGCCGAAAGACTTTCCGAGAACGAGAATGTCGTCGAGGCTTTCCGTGAGCTCCAGAAGCTCCACGAGCAGTGGAAGGAGTTCGGCCCTGTGGCAAAGGAATATCGTGATTCCATCTGGGATCGCTTCAAGGCCGCCACAGCCGTCATAAACAAGAAATATCAGGCCTACTTCGAGGGCCAGAAGGAGAAGCAGCAGGAGAACCTTGCCGAGAAGACCAAGCTCTGCGAGCAGGTCGAGGCCATCGCCGAGAAGGAAGTCAAGTCATCAAACGAGTGGAACGCCCTCTCAACCGAGATCGAGGATATTCAGAAGAAGTGGAGGACCATCGGATTCGCCACCAGAAAGGAGAACCAGAAGATCTACGACCGCTTCCGCGCCGCCTGCGACAAGTTCTTCTCCCGCAAGAGGGAATATTACACCCAGTTCAAGGACTCGATGAACGAGAATATGGAGAAGAAGCTCTCCCTGATCGAGCAGGCCGAGGCCTTGAAGGACAGCAAGGAGTGGAAGAAGACCACAGAGGCTCTGATCGCCCTGCAGAAGCAGTGGAAGGAGATCGGCGCCGTGCCTCGCAAGAAGTCTGAGCAGCTTTGGAAGCGTTTCCGCGCCGCCTGCGATGAGTTCTTCAACGAGCGCGACAAGAACGCCAAGCCGGAGAATGACTTCCACGGCAACCTCAAGGCCAAGAAGGCTCTCATCGAAGAGATCAATGAATATGTCCTCTCAGGTGACGCGGCGGCTGACCGCGATGCCGCCCGCGCCTTCGCTGACAAGTGGCAGGGAATCGGATTCGTTCCGTTCAAGGAGAAGGAAAGCATTCTGGCCGCTTACACAGAGGCTATGCAGGCCAAGTTCCCGGATTTCTCACTCAGGGCTCCGAGACAGGGTGCCGGCAACAGTGGCAGGAACGGTGGATTCTCCAGAAAGCCGCTCAGCGAGAAGGATCGTCTTGTGCAGCAGTACAACAAGCTCCAGCAAGACATTGACACCTACGAGAACAACATAGGTTTCTTCTCGTCATCCAAGAACTCCGCTCCTCTGATCCAGAAGATGCAGGAGAGGATCGACGCGGCGAAGCAGGAACTGAAGGATCTTGAGGCAAAGATCCGCAAGGCAGAGGAGAGCGAAGAAGAGAAGTAATCAAGAATGGATAAGAACACAATCACAGGTATTGTCCTGATAGGCTTGCTCCTGTTCGGCTTTACCTTCTATCAGAACAAACAGTATCAGAAACAGGCCGCCTATCAGGCACAGTTGGACTCGATAGCGTTGGTCAAACAGATTCAGGCCGACTCGATCGCCGCTGTTGAGGCGGCCCAGAGAATGTCCTCCGACACGGCTTCGGTCGCTCAGGTGGCCGCCGCTCCGGTGAGCATCTATAAGGATTCTCTCCTTGAGGCCGCTCATTCAGCGGAGGCTCAGATCGTTACCTTGGCCAACGACAAGTTCGAGGTGGCTTTCACCACGAAAGGTGCGCAGCCATATTCAGTGAAAATCAATGAATATAGCAGCTACGGTGGTGGTGAGCTTTTCATCTTCAAGCCGGAGATGAGCCGCTATGACATTCAGGTCTATGCCGGAGAGACGATCAATACCGCGGACTTCAACTTTGTGGTCGCCGAGAAGACTGACACTTCGCTTGCGATGCGTCTGCCTTTCGCTGGTGGCGGCTACATCGAGCAGAGATATTCGATTGCCGAAGGATCATATTCGGTGAAGAATTATCTCTCGTTCGTGGGAATGGAGAATGTCATTCCTAAGAATGTGTTCTCGTTCGATGTGGATTATTTCGTGACCATGCCGAGGATGGAGAAGGGCTACAAGAGTGAGGTCCAGTACTCCAAACTTGACTACTATTTCAACGGTGAGAAGAAACCGGAGGCCATCGCCAAGGGCCGCAGCGCGCAGAAACGTGTCGATGCCAGGGTGTCTTGGTTCGCATTCCAGCAGCAGTTCTTCTCCGCCATCATGAGGTCTCCGCAGGAGTTCGCGTCGGCTGATTTCGCGCTGAACTATTTCCCTGAGGACGACGAGAGTCACAACCTGATGACTGGTGAGGCGCGTCTGAGGATGGATTTCCAGCCGGGACAGCACGAGACGGTGGTTCCGTTCGAGTTCTACTTCGGTCCTAACCACTTCAAGACCCTCAAGTCCTTCGACCAGAAGTACGAGAAGATCATCCCGCTGGGAGGTTGGCTCGTTGGTTGGTTCACGAGATTCGTGATCATTCCTCTGTTCGACTTCCTGCACAGGTTCATCTCCAACTTCGGAATCATCATCCTGTTGATGACCATATTCATCAAGATTGTCGTGCTTCCGTTCGCCTACAAGTCGTACTCCTCATCCGCCAAGATGCAGGCCATCAAGCCTGAGATCGACAAGCTGAGCCAGAAGTACCCTAAGCAGGAGGACGCTCTCAAGAAGCAGCAGGCTCAGATGGATCTATACAAGAGGGCCGGTATCAGCCCTATGGGTGGTTGTCTGCCGATGCTCCTCCAGTTCCCGATCCTGTGGGCGATGTTCCGCTTCTTCCCGGCTTCCATCGAGCTGCGTCAGCAGTCTTTCCTGTGGGCCGATGACCTGAGCGCTTACGATTCCATCATCGATTTCGGTACAAGGATTCCGCTGATCGGCGATCACCTGTCATTGTTCGCCTTGCTGATGGCCGTGTCAATGTTTTTCTATTCGAAGATCACGACCGCATCCCAGCCAGGAGCCGATGATCCTCAGATGGCTTCGATGCGCTTTATGAGCGTGTGGATGATGCCTATAATGATGTTCTTCATCTGTAACAGCCTCTCCGCCGGTTTGAGCTACTACTACCTGCTCTCCAACCTCATCACGATGCTTGAGACCTGGGTGATCAGAAAGTGGTTCGTGAATCCGGACGAGATTCTTGCCAAACTGAAGGCCACCGAGGGCAAGAAGATGCCTAAGAGCAAGTGGCAGCAGCGTCTTGAGGAGGCCCAGAGGATGCAGGCACAGATGCAGAGGGAGCAGCAGAAAGGCCGCCGCTAAGCCAGGCTAAATGAATATTTTGAATTTGTTTAGGTTTTGTTGTCTGAATTTTAGGAGTATTCTCTTTTATTTGACACTTTTAACAGGATTCCTGATTTAGGAGGGAGGGACGTAAACAATATTCAAATAATAAAGACTTTTTTGATTCCAGTAAATCCTTTACGGAATGATAGAAGAGAATCTTAACAATATCAAAAAGGAACTGCCATCGGGGGTTAAACTGGTGGCAGTTTCCAAATTCCATCCGTTCCCGGACATTCTGACCGCCTATCAGGCCGGCCAGCGCTGTTTCGGAGAGAACCGTCCTCAGGAGTTCGCCGCCAAAGCCCTACAGCTCCCGCAGGACATCGAGTGGCATTTCATCGGCCATCTTCAGACCAACAAACTGAAGTTGGTTCTTCCGTATGCCTCTTTGGTCGAGTCCGTGGACTCCCGCCACCTGCTGGATCTGATTGATAATTGGGCCTCGGTCAATTCCCGGACCGTCAACGTCCTGCTGGAACTCCACCTCGGCGCCGAACTAACCAAAGGCGGCCTCACCGAGCAGGAGATCGAGTCCATCCTTGATGAATATGCCGGCGGCCGTTCCTACCAGCACGTCCGCATCCACGGCCTGATGGGCATGGCCACCCACACCGATGACGACACTGTTGTCGAGTCCGATTTCGCCCGCATCCAGTCCTTCAAGCAACGTCTGGACACCCGTTATCCCCAGCTGACCGACTTCACCGAGCTCTCCATCGGAATGTCCCACGACTGGCCCCTGGCCATCCGCCACGGCGCCACCATCGTCCGCATCGGCACCTCCATCTTCGGCCCGCGGCAGTATTGATCCCTCAGCCCTTTCCTCCCTTTCCTCCTCAGCCCTTTCCTCCTTCTCCCTTTCCTCCTTTTCTTCCTTCGCCTTTTCTTCCCTTTCCTCCTTCTCCCTTTCCTCCGCACGCCGGTCTCATCTGCGTTGGCTTCGGTGTGGCTTCATCTTGTGTATAAATCCTTCTTTCCGTACATTTCGTACACCAGTACTCATTGTGGTGTACCAACCGTGCCCCTCATCCCGTTCCGTACCGCAGAAGCCCCTCCCGTGTACCAACCGTGTCCTCCATCCCGTTCCGTACCGCAGAGGCCCCTCCCGTGTACCAACCGTGCCCCTCATCCCGTTCCGTACCTCAGAAGCCCCTCCTGTGTACCAACCGTGTCCTCCATCCCGTTCCGTACCGCAGAAGCCCCTCCTGTGTACCTACTATGCCCCTCACCTCGTTTTGTGCCGCGAATCAACCTTTTTTGAACCGAACTCTGCTCACTATATTTAGGCGGATGACAGTCATCTGTTTTTGTCTGCACTTAATGGAAATAATGAGTCCACTTCGTACTGTGTCAAACCAAGCGTGCGACGGATCTGCCCGTTGGATGAACGGTAGTCGTAGTGGAGTTTTCGGGCCAGATCCAACTTCTGAGCCTTGCTTAAATCTTTCAAGGCATTTAGCCCGTAGCCGGACTTTACAATCTTGGTTACCTGTGTAAATAGTTCAGTGTCTGTAAGAAACTCTCCATCCTCAATCTCGGCTGCCAATTCGCTGTAGGCCTCTACGTTCTTGCTGACCATAGAAAAATAATGATGCGCATCTCTGAATATCGCCATTCCAAATATGATCGTACAATAGGATTTTGGGGCGATATAGCCATCAATCATTTTCCAGTCTCCTGGAAGTTTAGGTGCACGTCCTCTGAACATCTTTCGTCTTGGTCCGGTGTAGAGCTCTGAATATGTTTTTTCCAGTGGAAATTGTGTGAAGTAATAACCTCCTGTTCCCCACGGATAGCTGAACGGAGTGTAATTGGGATCCGCCACGTAGCCGTTTCTGTTTGTGTAGATGATGTTGTTTCTCAGAGATTGAAGATCTTTGATCGGTTTTATCGTCAGCTTTGCTTTCTTGATTCCAGAAATAGATCTGGAAATCCGTCTCCGGATAAACTCAAAGAATGCTTGGATGACTGACTCGCTACCGGAAATCACGAAATGAAAATGATTGTTCATCACTTCAAAAGCGATAATCCTTAATTCCGGGAACTTGTCCGCAGCCTGAGCTATTACGTTCATCGCAAATCTTAAGTCATCAGAGCCTGTAAAGAGAATCGGGGTCTCTTTCCCTGATGTGTAAGCGTGCCAATAAGGCCCGGCACTAAAGAATGTTGCCTCGCAACTTCTTTCCTTTTCATTGTAATTCTTCATAGTTGTCGAATATCTCAGTTAATATTGTAATCGTTAATCTTATAAAATTAAGCCCTTGTACCGGTATTCTCTTTTCGTTTATTCTGCACACTATAGCCCATTTCCCTATACCAAGGGTGTTTTGTGGAGCATTCCGTACATCAGAGGCCCCTCTCCTGTACCACACATGTTCCGGAGAGTAGTCCGTACCCCAGAGGCCCCTCTCCTGTACCGAACACGTTTCGGAGTGCGGTTCGTACCCCAGA
>ENA-OUQC01000165-OUQC01000165.1-human-gut-metagenome-genome-assembly--contig:-NODE-165-length-61081-cov-11.409072_pt1 | contig 61081 bp, 40 predicted proteins | sample MGYA00237942_ERZ548815 | MGnify/ENA primary metagenome ERZ548815 (study PRJEB26490, sample SAMN05194722) | human gut metagenome | biome: terrestrial biome; feature: human-associated habitat; material...
GCTGATTTTCAGAAGGTTACAAGGATGGCGAAAAATGGCTGTCAAAGTCAGGAAATTTCTTGAATTGCACCCAGGATTTCAGTTCTTGAAATGTAAGATGACATATGTCAGAATAATTCAATTCCATCAGAACATTAAACGATAGTCCCTATTATACCTTGCCACCAAGTCTTTTGGCAACATCAAGTATCGCGCAAATAAGTAGAAACCAGTATATTATGGAAGTTTCAGATATTATAGAACAAATTGAGCACTGGAAAAAAGATAGGCATTATTGCTTTCATTGTTGTAATTGTGAATTCACGAACCTATATGCGAATAACAAAATAATTTCCTATCAAATTAATTACTAAACGAGCAGTTTCACCTTCCGTCAAAATCCATAGCAAAACAATGTCAAAACATCATTATTTGATGGCATCAAATACTTTATAAATCATTGAATACGACTGGCCTTCATTCCCGAACTGTTCGGCTCTGCAGCACGCTATATCCTGCTTTCCTTCACCTGACATTTCCGCGACCCATCTTCTATTGCTCAGGAAGCTGTCAGTTTTATCGTAATCCGGCATATATTTCCTCAAAGCCTGCATAGCGGCCTTTGAAGTACCCAGGAATCTGTTTGTGTTTTCGTAGTGAAGAAGGAACCAGTATTCTACGGCAGGCAAGGAATCGCAAAGGATGACATTTTTGTTTTTCGCATATTTTACCCTGAGTCTATCCAGCTTTCTCTTTTCCTCCTCATTCCATGTTGATACGTCGGTATCAAACACACAGATAGCCATACCTCCGTCATTCAACACTTCCGCTATCTTCTTGGTCATTCCATCTGCCGTCTCATTCCCGAAAAAACGAGGACGCACCTTTATCTGGTAATCATACAAGAATTTCAAATGTGTGAAATACCACTGCTCAGTAATTCCGGCACCGATTATGGTCGGCATAGGCTTATGCTTTACTCTGACCTCTACCTTTCTTCCCATAGTCCTTACCCTTTAATATTTGGAAGTGCGCCGAACATACCGTTCCTATAAGCCTTCTGGAATGAAGATATACGGTTAAGCCCCTTATACTCGACAAGAGAGTATAAGTCCGTACTGCCGCTTTCCATTTTATCCGTAAACCAAACAGAGTCTTTGCGGATAAGGTCGTCTCCTACGGAATTGAGAAGCATATCATAGTGAGTCGTAACAAGCAGCTGAGCCCGACTCTTCTTTGAAAGGAATTTCTGAAGAATGAACTCCACAAGCTCCGGATGAAGAGAAGCCTCTATTTCATCAACGAAAAGGAAAGACTCGGTTTTCATTGCCTCATAGATAGCCGCCTCCAATCCGAATGTCCTTCTTGTACCCTCTGACTGGCTTTCGGTATTCATCAAATAAGTTTCAACACCGCGCTCGTTTCGCACTGTATGCTCGAACATAGTCTGTATCGTAGTAAAAGATTGTTCTGACTTAATTTTCTCTTTTACATCATCCGGAGTATTATCATCGGCCAGCAACATCTTCACAATACTCTGAGGTACAACTTCCGACACCTTGTCAGACCTCACGTCGGAAATGTTAAAGTCAGCCAAGTGAACAAAATCAAGCAGATACGTTTTCAACGCCGCATCGCTATACATCTTATTGCTGGCATAGTCAAACATCAATGTTGTCGGACGAATCATCGGCATAAGATTCTTTCTCAACCATTCCTTCGCGACATCTATCTTCTCTATGGCAAGATTCACCTGATTCTTCGCCGCAAAGAAAGACATATTCGACAGACACCTCAATGATAATTCCTCTTTGGCCGCGGCACTAATCTTTACCGTGGCCGGATTGAATACAATGACAGACTGTCCGTTTTCAAGTGTCCTGTCAAAAAGCTTCTTCGGCTGGTGTGACTCATAAAAGTATAGCTTTTCAGACAAGACCTGTGCAGAAGTCAACTTGAGCTCATACCAGTATTTGGTTTCCCCTACATAAAACTTCAAACTGAACTCTGACGGTTCATTAGGCGTAACAGCATCCAATTTGAATGGTATCGCCCCAGTCTGCTCCGATATATCGTCAGTCTTGGTAAAAAAGAAATTCCTAAGAAAATCAATGGCATCTAGTAGGTTCGATTTTCCAGAGGCATTTGCACCATAAACCATAGCAAAACGAAGGAGACGCACCCCTGGCACCACCTCAACCACTTGATAATCCTCAAATGTAGTATCCTTGGTTGCCTCAAAACTAAGACATACCTCATCCTTGAATGACTTGAAGTTCTTGAATTTGAGTTCCTGTATCATAGCACAATCAATTTACATGTTGTTTTTCGAGTTGCAAAGCTACGAAATATTATCGAATTCCCGAAATACTTTCCCAAAACATTCTTATTATATTTTGTAATATGACATAATTACTGCTAATTTTAAAAATAAAATGACACTTTGCCAGCAATTTATCTCCGGTATAACAATTGACAATGCTGTTCGTCGCATGACAATGGTGTTATGCATTATCAAACCGGACTAAGGACCCGGGATACAAAATTGAATTTCATGGACTATTTGAAAAGTTTACAAAATATGTCCGGTAGATATAATCCGGACAATGCCCCACTTCTTGAGCAGAGAATTTTGAGCGGAGAATTATCGTATGATAAAGATGTCGTAAATATATGTCAAACGCGCAATGTGCGCCGTTGGGGAAGACTATACAAAAAGAACAATAGAGGCAGGAGAAGCAGCAAAACAACATCTTAAAGATAGCATTCGCAATATCTCTTTCGAGTATCAAGGATCTGTTATGACGAACACGCATATCAGAGGCGCAAGCGACATTGACCTTCTTGTAATGTGCGAGAAATTCTATGAAACCGATATATACAAAGTGAGAGAGGAAATCAATAAAAGCCACTTACACTCTCCGAATGAAATGGCTCGATTACTGGACTACAATCGTAATTTCTCCCCTTATCAAGGAAATTCCAATGAAGATTTACGCCAACTCAGAATGTCAATAGAGAAAGTAATGAGAGAAAACTATTCCCTTTGTGACACATCAAAAGCAAAGTCTGTTAAAATTACCAACCAACATTTGCATCGCGATGTGGATGTTGTGACCTCTTCATGGTTTCAATCTTATGATTATGTGCTTTCTGGAATGTCATCCGAGAAACGTGGAATCAAAATATATAACAAAGAAACAGGAGAAGCCGAAGGCCCGGATTATCCATTTCTGAGCATATCACGAATCAACAATAATTGCCAAGTGACTTACTCGGAGTTACTCATGTATTTTACAATACAAAGCACAATCCAAACGGAGAACTTGTACCGACATCAAATTTAGAAGTTAGACCCGGACTTAAAAGACAGTGCAGCTGTATTTTACAAGACAAAAGGATTAAGTTCCAGTAGTATTGAAGTTAAACACCGCGAGTATCCTATATATTTTGAGTCAAAAGGAGAAGGTGAATCTTTAAACATATACGATATGCCAACAATTCTCCATGGACTCAACAAGGCCATAGACCTTTATTTCGGAAAAAAACATGTCGGTAAAAAGGCGGAGCAACAACTTGCTGAAGATAATGAGATGGGAAATTTCAGAAGGGTTCTTCAACTTATGATAAGCCAAGACCCAATATGTAAGAAATTTGTAACAATACTGGATTAGTCAGATAATAATCAAGTCAACAACATAGGAACCGTCCCTCGCAACTTCCGTCGGACAAGCCGCCAGATCACACAGATAAGATTATATTAATTGGCTCTGAATGTGCTTATTTGAATATCTGGTACATTAAAACCACCCGGCTGAGGCGGCCGGAGACAATGGACAGGCTTCAGGGACTAACGCACGCCAAGTCCGTCTGCCTGCCGCTCGCTCCGCTCGATTAAAGAACATTAGGAGTCGAGACTCCACCTTTCCGCTCGTTATTCCGTCCGCTCCGAGCCTGAGGTTGTACTTCAGGCTCTCCGCTACCTCCATTTGCCGCTCCGCGGTTGCTTCGCCGAAATAGTCCGCCGGACTATTTCTAATCGCTCGCAATCTCCAAGGCCGCAGACTCGCCATTTTTCCGTAAAACCTACATAGACATAAACAGACTGCCAATCACACCTGGAAGATTAACAACTATGTGCATTATAAGACCGGCAAAGAATCCCATATTCATTCGGAGATATGTAATTGCACAGCCGCCAAGAAACGGCCACACACATATACACAAAGCGTATGGCAATATTACCCAAGACATATCCGTAAATGCATTCAAGTGAAGAAGCCCGAATGCCAAAGCTGAAATCCACACAACCGCGAGTGACATTTTCGCTCTGACTTTATCCCATAGACTATCATCTGTCCTAAAGAATATATAAGCTCCAATCAAAAGACCAATCAACAACGCCACGCCGACAATGATACAGTTCTTGCTTATCAAATACCAAGTCAAAATCGCAGGAGCAATCGCCACCCATAGCGCGACCGCATTACGTTTCAAGGAAATTCCCAATCTGAAAATCACTTCCTCACACAACGGAGCAACCAGAAGCACTGACAATAAAAATTCCAAAGTGCTCTTTTTCTGCATCTGATATTGAGGGTCTCCACCGAATTTTGTCAAGGATTCCGGAGACACACCGAACAACCCATAAATGTAGCTGCACACCATCTGCAATGCTACAAAACAGAAGATACTTGCCACATAGAACAGTAGAGCATGCCCAATCATCCACTTCTTACTATGATGCAGATAATCATCAGTCCTATTCAGAATAAACTTTGGGCGTTTCATATTTTGGAGATTTTCGTAAAGATAATCAAATCGAGTAGGAAACGGCTTGCTTCGGTTGATTCCGGTTCCTCTGCGGCGGTATACCGCCGCAGAGGAACGCCGTCAAAGATAGCTTTTATTTTTCTATTTTACCCCATAGCATAGCTGTTTTTCCAACATCGTCGCTGAAAACCCTCCTGCTGATGGACGCTTTCGGGAGTCTGCATACCGACGCTCATGTGCGGCCGCTCAGTGTTGTAGAAGCGAATGATACGTTCCAAAACACCTCGGCATTCGTCCCTTGTCGCTATCGTCATCTTGTAGAGCCACTCTACCTTCAGTATCCCGTTCGCCCTTTCGGCGATGGCGTTTTCCAGCGGATCTCCGCTCTGTGTCATGCTGATGCTGACTCCATACTTATTCAGTTCCGAGACATATTCGTTGCTGCAGTACTGGCATCCTCGGTCGGAGTGGTGGATGAGCCGGCTTGAGATATCGATGTCTATCGTGGAAAGCGCCATCCGGAGAGCCTCCAGCGGATATTTCGTCTCCAGCGTCGGGCCTACCGCCCAGCCGACTATCTTGTGGGAATAGGCATCAGTGATGAGGGACAGATAACATACGCCCTCGCCGGTCTCCACATAAGTTATATCGCTCACCCATATCTCATTGGGATGGGATGGTACCACATCCTCTATCAAATTGGGATATTTGCGATAGTGGTGGTTGGAGTCCGTCGTCCTGTAGTGCCTCCGTCTCTTCAGACGTACCATGAGACCGTTGCGGCGGAGAAGTTCGATGAAGGCATCTCTGCCTGGCATGCTGCCCGTCTCCTCGGACAACTTCTTGATTATCAGGTACAGTTTGGCGCATCCCAAGCCGGGATTGTCCTTCCGGTATTTCTGGACCTCCTCCACGATAAGAGGCTCTATCGCGTTGTCCGCGAAGTCCGTGTTATCCCATCTGTAGTATGACTGTCTGCTGTAACCAAACAGCCCGCACAAGCGAATGCATCAGTTTCGCGTGGCTTTGGCGACCCAACCGCCTCCCGGAGCGAGGTGAATGGTGAGACGACGGTCGGCAGGGACGAGAGCGGTGACGTGCACGTAGTCGCGGGCGGCTTTGTCCGCGTTGATACCGTCACGAAAGATATCCAGAGTCCAATCGCCATCACCGAGGAACCCGAGGTCGAGTGTAAGCTCTCGTGCATCCCAGTTTGTGAGAGAGCCGACATACCACATGTCACCGCTACGACGGGCGAGAGTAATGAACTTGCCGATTTCCCCGTTCACCGGAAGGCTCTCGTCCCAGACAGTAGGTACAGAGGCTATGAAGCCGGTGCATTCAGGCTCCATCATGTAGTTTGACGGAGAGTCGCAGAGCATATTGAGCGGAGAGTCGAACACCACATACTCAGCAAGCTGACGGCAGCGCGTGCCCTGACTCATGGCCTCGTCATTGACAGGACGAAAATTGGACTTCGTAGCGTTCCTCATCGCGCCTTGAGTGTAGTCCATCGGCCCAGCCGCCATACGGATGAACGGAGCCGTCACATCGTAGGTAACCTGATCTACAGACGGGTCGCTCCACTTCATCTGCTCAAGTCCATGCACGCCCTCGTAATTCACCACATTAGGCCAACGGCGGTTCAGCCCCGTCGGTTTGTAGGTTCCGTGAAAATCAATCAGAAGGCCATAGCGGGCAGCCATCTCCGCAGCCCTCGCATGGAAGTTCACCGCAATCTGGTCGTCCCTGTCGATGTAATCAACCTTGAAGCCCTTTACTCCCATCTCTGCATAATGTCGGCAAACATTCTCCATATCGCGGTCAAAGGCCCAATATCCCGCCCAGAGAATGATGCCCACACCGTGCTCTTTTGCGTAATCAACAAGCCCTTTCATGTCAATTTCAGGAATGACCTGCAGAAGGTCGGCCTTCAGGCGTACAGCCCACCCGTGGTCGAGAATCACGTACTCGATGCCGTGAGAGGCGGCAAAATCAATGTAGTACCTGTAGGTTTCGTCGTTGATTCCCGACTTGAAATCAACCCCATAGACATTCCAGTTGTTCCACCAGTCCCATGCCACCTTGCCGGGTTTAACCCAGCTCCAGTCCGTCCCCGCATCCGGCGCAGGAGAGAGTTTCCACACCATGTCGTTCACGGCAAGCTGCGCGTCACTAGTGCTGACTATGACCGTCCGCCACGGAAACAGTTCATCTCCGGAGACCTTCGCGATGAAGTCCTCACGCTCCGTCACAATGCCGTGAAGCAGATGCTTGCCGCCCTGCTCGACAGTCTTGGGATATGGAGCGAACACACCATTAAGTTTTGCACTTCCCTCTTCGCCAAGAAGATACATACCCGGATAGTTCGTGAGACCCGCCTCCGTAACAAGAACTTTCACACCGTCCTCGGCCTCAACCGCAAGCGGAAGGAACGCCAGCTTATCTTTGCGCCATTCATAAAGCCGCTGCAAACGGTAGGTATTCTCGAACGAGTTGTAGAACTGTCCGTCAAACTGTTTTCCTCCAAGTCCTATCACATAAGGGACAAACGCCATCCTGTCCTTCCCGAAGTCAAACTCAGCCTGCTCGGAAATGACTTCATATTCCTTTGCCTTGCCGAGTCTACCCTTAAACCTGTAGGCCACGCCGTCGTCATACGCCCTGAACACGAGAGCAAACTCTTTGAACAGCAGCGTTATCTGATTATAATTATCCCTCACTTCAGCTTTCTTGTAGGCGACAGCAGGGAAAGTCTCGTCTGATGAAGTCTTCACCACCTTGCGCACCTTGTCATTCCGTCCGAAAACGACGCCGTCGGAAAGCCTCATCGAAACCGCGGACGGGGCTATGAGAACCTGTCCATCGCGGGACACCGAGTATCTGATGCTCTCGCCGACGGTGACAGATGTGGAAATATGCCCGTCAGGAGATGTCAGATGATATGTTTTTTCGTTTGCAAAAACCGACGTCGCTGCAAAAAGAAACATTAATGCGACGAAAGTGATGATGTTCTTGAGTCTCGTTGTCATCGTTCCGCAAGTATTCTAATATTGTAATATGTTATTTTTCAAAATATACATCGATGTTTTCCACTGTCACCCGTCCTTTTCCGACGACGAGCCTCAGTTCGGAAGCAGCGGACGCCGGGAAGACAATCTCGTTCATTCCTGACACACAGCGTCTTGCACCGGCAACCGTAAGAAACTGCCCGCCGCCGTTTGTAATCTGGACCGAAACCTCGGCGTCAGAACCGCCGCTGAGCATAAACCGCACGCCACGGACGACACCATTTGCCGGAACTGTCAGGAAATCACCATTGCCAAGGCTTGCGGGGCAAAGGGTCATCAGCGCATCGCGACCAGCCTCACCGGAAGCGGACGCCCCAGAAAGAGAGGTCTCGGCAAAGCCATTAGACACAGCTGCCGGGTCGAGCACAGAGAGCCTTGCCTTCAGGCGAATGTCGGTCGATGATGCTCCGACCATGAGCATGAAGTCTCCCGGTTCGACCACGCGGAGCATATTCTTGTCCAACAGAGACAAGTCTTTCGGAGTAAGGAGAAACTCTACGGTCTTTGTCTCACCCGGCTCAAGAGTAATTCTCTCGAAACCGCGCAAGACCTTTTCGTAGGCAGTCAGCGATGTGAGGCAGTCCTCGACATAGAGTTGCACCACCTCGTCTCCGTTAACCTTGCCGGTGTTCGTCACGCTGAACGAGACTCTGACAGAGTCAGTCGGAAAAATCGACGCAGATGAAAGACGCATGTCGGAATATTCGAAGCTCGTGTATGAAAGCCCATAGCCAAAATCGTAGAGCGCACCATTCACACGGCTTGCCCAACCGTCAGGGCCGAGTTCCTTACGACCGTCCACCTGCGAGGCTCTCTTGCAAGGGAAATTGAACGGAATCTGTCCCACTGTGCGTGGGAAGGTCACCGTCAGTTTACCGCCCGGATTGTACTCTCCGAGAAGCGCCATTGCAACGGCTGTTCCCCCATGCGCACCCGGATACCAGGCCTCCAAAATCGCGTCCGCAACCTTATCGGCATAGTTCACCGAAAGCGGACGTCCGTTTATGAGTACGACAATCACCGGCTTGCCGGTCTTCTTCACTTCCTTAAGCAGCAGATTCTGCCTGCCGGGAAGTTCGAGAGAGGAACGGCTCTTGTTCTCGCCGCAGGTCCTCGGCCCGCCTCCGAGTACGAGCACCGCCACATCTGACGACTCGGCTGCCTTCACAGCCTCGGCTATACCCGCAAGTTCTTCCTCATCAGGGTCGGCAGGAAGGATTTCCGACTCCGGCCAGGTTTTGTCCACAAGTTCGCAGCCCTTGGCATAGACAACCTCAGCTTTACCTTCGAGGGCATTGCGCAAACCCTTTAGAACGGAGACATTTTCTGTTCCAAGTGGCCCGTAATGAAGGCTGGCATAGCCCGTATCGTCGGCGTTCGGCCCTATCACCGCAACCCGGCGCAGCGCCCCCGCATTCAGAGGCAGGGCCTTTCCGAAAGTTCCGAACGGAGAGTCCGAATCTGCGTTCTTCAGCAGCACAAGCGACTCAAGCGAGGCCCGCAGCGCGACCTTGTTGTTCTGCTCTCCGTCAACTTCCTCGTCAGCAGCCTCATAGTCTGTCTGGTAGGGATTGTCGAAAAGCCCGACAAGGAACTTCACACGCAGAATGTCCCGAACCCTCTCGTCAATCACCGACATCGGAACAGTCCCTTCTTCCACAAGTTCTCTCAACGGAAGCACATAACTGTCCGGTGAACGGAAGGTGCAACGCACATTCAGCCCGGCCATAACACTCTGACGCACAGCTTCTTTCATATCAGAAGCAACATTATGCTTTGAGTAAAGATATTCTACCGCGTCACTGTCGCTCACCAGATATCCGCGAAATCCGAATTCATCCCGCAGACGCTCCGTAAGCCAATAGTGACTGCCCTCTACCGGCTCACCGTCATAGTCGTTGTAGGAGACCATTGCTCCGAGAATACCTGCTCGGGAAATAACCTCCTGCCAAGGTCTGACGTGTATATTCTCGACTTCGTGCGGAGACATCTGAGGATCCACTCGGGCCATACCCTCGCGAGCTCCCTTATTGTTGGAGTATGCCACAAAATGCTTCGCCGTCGCAGCCACCTGAAAGTCGGTCTGCATACCGAGAGCCATCTGTACGCCCAGTTCGCCCACAAGATAGGGAGACTCCCCATAGACCTCCTCGTAGCGTCCCCAGCGCTGGTCGCGTCCCACATCGAGAATCGGGGCATAGACATTTGTGTAGCCAAGAAGCCTGCCCTCGCGTCCCGTGATGCGTCCCACTTCGCGGATAAGTTCCCTGTTCCAACTGTGCCCAAGCCCGAGTTGGGTTGGGAAATTGGTCGCCCGATAGGCCTCCACACCACGAATCCCCTCATTCGTAAAGTCAGTCGGGATGCCAAGGCGCGTGTCCTCAATGAAAAACCTCTGCACCTCGTTCAGGGCCGCAGCGTGGGTCGAAGCAGGCCAAAGATAGGGGTTGTACATCTCAATCGGCATCCCCCACTGGCGGAATCCGTTCAGATGCTCGTCAATGGCTCCAATGCCGTCCTTCCACAACTTCGCCTTCCACTCCGGGGTAGGGAGAGGGTCTGCGAGAACGCGACCATAGCCGTAGAGAGTCACCATCTGACAGGTTTTTTCCTCCAAAGTCATCTGAGAAAGCAGGTCTTCCACCCTCGCATCGATGTCCGCCGACGGGTCTTCATAAACATCCTTCACCCCGTTTTTATTGAGGTCTATCCAGTCTTTATGGTAGATCTTTCTGTTCTTCGTCCGGAATTTGAACGTTGTTTCGGCAGCAAATGAATCGATGCTCTGGAGAACGACAGTGCAGAACAATGCCGTCCTGAGAATATTGTGGTATTTCATCGTCTTGTAAATTTTCTCAAATATATCGAAATTTCGTCATTCACATTCTTCGGACATCTACTTATTTCTTCAACTTTCGCACTTGCGAAACTTGAGTTATTTCAAAAACATGTCGGCAAAATTGACGAACTGTGTCCAGTCGTAAAGCAGTATGTCGTGGTCTCCGCGTCTCATGTGGTTGCCCATACGACCGCAGACGCGGGGATTCTCGACCGCAGGTTTGGCCGTGTCCGTGAAACCGTCAATGCCATAAAGGGCATAGACAGGAGCGGCTCCGACAAGACTCAGATACTCTCCCTTCTGGTCTGCCCAATTGTCTTCGCTCGCACTGGAAATATAGACAGGACGAGGGGCAATCATCGAGACAAGTTCGTGCTGGTCGAAAGGCAGCGCATCCTCGTTATTGCTGTATTTGCGGAAGTTACCACAGAACCAGTGCGGAAAGGCATCGTTTATAATGTAGGGGGTCTCTCCGAATTTCCGTCGTGAAAGCGCTGCCCCGCAGCAGCCGGAGCAGTTGGAAATGACTAGAGCAAAACGCGGGTCAGTCGCACCGGCCCAAAGCGCTGTCTTGCCCAGACGCGAGTGTCCGAGCACAGCCACCCGTGAGGCATCGATGTCGGTGTCGGTCTCAAGATAGTCAAGCGCGCGGGAAAGCCCCCAGGCCCAGGCCGAAACCGTGCCCCAGGAGTCAGCCTTACGGGGCTTGCCGGCGTCAATGAGACCGTGGACTCCGTTGCGGAAGCCGTCGTTCCAGTCCGGGTCGGCATCGCCATAGAACATGGTCACGACTGCATATCCCCTCGAAAGCACATATTCATAAGGCCATCTTCTCCCCCAGTCCCCACGTCCCACGGGCTGATACCACGCACCGTAGTCCGCAAGTTGCCCTTCAGTCGGCATCAGAACTTCAGGGTCTGTCGTGGTCGCATAGTTCCCTCTAAAGTTCATTCCCATAAACGCCGGCACAGGTCCATTCGCGCCGTTCGGGACATACATCAGCAAGGTCATAAAACGGCTTTCGTCTTCCGTAAAATAAACAGCCACTTGCCGCCTCGTGGCCTTCCCCCCGAATGCGTCCCTGCTCTCTTCCAAAACTTTGAAATGCAGTCCTGATGGTTTCCCCGGCTCATATCCATACATTTCCTTTCGGAGCATATCCATAATCTCCGGACGACGTTTATTCTCCCAATCCCGCACAGACTTCACTCTGAGTCCGTTTTTCTTTACGAGAGGGTCGGGAAGCACATATTCCGGGACCTTGCTTTCGTCATAATTCACATTGTAGGAGAGCAGGCGCCTGGTCAGCGTCACCGTCTCGCCCTTTTTCATGTAAATCTCAACCACACCGCCTCCGAGCGCCCTCCACTGTGGAATATTTCCGCCCTCGCCAGTGACAATCAGCATCATCTCCGGGATTCCGGTCTGAATGCGGCAGGTTCCGCCCTTCTCGCTGATAACGCTGACACACGAGGTGTTTCCGCCCTTGCGCACCGCAGAGACAAGAAAGGCTCCACGCGCACGCATATTTCTGAAACTCACGTCTTTCCAAGACGAAGGACAGCCATGGAAGACTCTAATCCGGTCGCCCCAGTCCTGCATGTACAGTTCCTCCAGCGAACACATAGCCGAAAATGGAGTCTCGATTACAGGACCGGACTCGTTGTAGAGCGTATTCGGGCGCACCCAGCCGGCAAAAAACCGCTTCAAGCACTCGAGAGCGGCGTTTCCCTCCCCATGCGAGGCGAGCATCGCGGCCTTCCCCGTGAGCGAGTAGCCAGTGTTGCCCTGCCACCTGCGGAGAGAATGAGTCATCCGCTCCGCGTCCAGAGGATTGTCCCAGTCAAGAAAATGGTAGGGATAAATCATGAAAAGATGAGACCAGTGACGGTGGGTCGTGTCAAGGAATTCAAATTTGTCGCTGATCTTGAAGCCGGTGTTTTCATCATAGCGGAAAGACGGCATCTTCGCAAGAAAGTCCTTCCACTGAGGGAGCATAGGGTCGTTCATACCATATTTCCCGTCAATCTCTATGAGCGTCGAAAGGCCCCAGCGTAGATTGGCGAGGTCGTAGTTCGTGTTGGTTCCTATTTCCCCGAGATCCCCCTCTCCGTATTCGGGCGATGCAGTTGAAGGCAGGGAATATGTCCCGTCCGGGTTCTGGATGCGGATGCGGAAGAAGATGTTTACGGCAGATTTCAGCAGAGGGAAAAGCCGAACCTTCATCTGATGGTCGTCTCCGTAGGCTTCGCACATCTGCCAATAATAGAAAAGTGTCCATGTGAGATTGCCCACCTCATACTGATTCCTCTGTGCAAGCGCAGGATTAAGAGGGGCGTGAAAGTCGTAGCCGGAAGCCCTCGGCAACACGCGGCACTCGGTCCAATCTTCCTGTCCGCGGATGTCAGTGACATTCCGCGTGAGATTGTCGCGGTTTTTCCAAAGAGCGTCCCAAAGAGGCTGCTCAAGAAAACCGAAATTTGCCTTTGTGAGCCAGCTGTAGGTAAGTTGGATGTTGAGATTCATCCAAATTGCCGGCCAAGGAGTGTCGCAGGTCGGCCACACTCCCTGCAAATCGACTACAGGCTTGCCCGGACGTGCAGTGGAAGCAAACTTGTAGTACTGAAACCAGTAGAAGCGCTCGATGTCCTTGTCCGGAAAGGTCAGGAATGCAGCCTGCTCATAGAACTTGTGCCACCATCCGAGATGCTCCGAGTCAAGTTTTTCTTTTGGAACGGCGAATGCCTTGCGGATGACAGACTTGGCCTCGCGGACGGCGGTTTCGAGCTTTGCGGATTGGGCCACTGTGGCGATTGTCCTGCTGTCCGGGCCGTCGGAAACAGTCTTCCACGCCACCACATACCATCGAGCAAAGTCCGTGAATGTCGTATCTTTCGCGAGAGGCTGTATGCTCATGCTTATGTCGCCGTCCCTACGGAAATATGGGTCGGGATTGGATTTCCCCTCTGAATTGACATATCCTTTCGGGACATTCGAACAATTGAATACATATCTCGGGCTTATGGCTTTCTGTGGGATGAAATTGAGTTTCCATCCGCTCTCGCCCCCTTCAGCCCTTGTGTCGAGGACTATACATTCGCGTTCCGAATGGACATAGGTCCGGAAATCGAGTTCACCGACATCGGTTTTCAATGTCCCGGATGTTATGGCGTCATATATGGACAGACGCATTTTTTCGTCCTGCACCTGACCGACAGTGGAAAAAGTGAAATAGCCGATTGGCAGACGCCCGGAGTTGTAGAGGCTGAAGGGTTCGCGTGCCTCAGTGACGTCACTGCGTCCGACATTCAGACGATAGACCCCGTCGCTGAGTTTGTAGAGATTGGTCCCGAGCAGCCCGTTGCCCATCAGTGCCCCTGAATAATAACCATCGGTGCGACCCCAATGCCGCTTGCCCTGCACTCCCTCCGGGAACACCGGGTCTGCGGTGATGTCATTGTCCCAGAGCATATCATGCTCCCCGAGAAATCCCCTCCAGTCGAAACAGCTCTCCGCCGCGCCCTTTTCGAGGCATTTTTCGTCCGCAGGCGCACAAGCATCCGTGCCCGCCGCTGAAAACGACGGCACCGGCAGCAGAAGTGCCGCCAGTGTCGCCGCGATTATTGCTATTCGCTTTTTCGTCATAAACTATGTTTAGAAACATAAAAATTAAGCCGCCTTAACAGTCACAATGTAAAAGAACTTGTTTTTGAAGACATCTTAACGTCTACTAACGTGCTGCTCCGGCATCTGTGAAAGCTACTTTCTTTACAAAAGTTCCGGTGGTGAGATCCACGCTCTCAAATGGTTCGTCTATTGACTCTATTTCATTGCCGTTCAATTTGAGTCCGAGGGAAACTCCTTCTTGAGAGCCCCAATAATAAGCCTGATTGATTCCCACCATAAAGGTTGTGTGAGGATACCACGACCAATTACCTCCCGTGCTCACAGATTCGATCGTACGATTCTCGCCCTTTGTGGACAAGAACAGGCATTTGCTTTCCCCGGCAGTGCCCTTGTTGACAGGATCTGACTGGTAGGCGAGATTGTTCTTTATTGTGACTGCACCGCTGATTTTATTTACAGTGACAAGTCCTCTTCTTGAGCTGGCATCAACTCCCGCGACATTGTAGAGTGTGTTGTTTTCCACATCGACGGATGTGAACTCGATACCACTGGCAAAGCGCGCATCAATGAAGTAGAACGGACGAGGCTCACCGTCGCTCCAAACGACATTGTTTTTGGCGGTAAATGATCCGAGTGTGTAGTCTGCTGCTGCTCCATTCCAAGTCTGAATCAGAGCACGTCCACGATTGTCTTTGTCGTTCATTACGCGGATGTCGCAGTCAATAATGGACATATCGTTAAGGCTCTGACCTGCTTTCTGTCTCCAAAGGAGGTCTTCGTTAAGTCCCAAATAGCAGTTTTCGAGAACCACACGCCCGATGTTTGTACTTGCGACACTAAGCATTCGACGTTTGAGGTCGTCGTTCGTAATGGAGACATTCTTGAACGCCACTATATGGTGTTCGGCTGTCTCGCTCCCGAGTTCATAGTCACATCCGCTGATGACGTGAACGGACGACCTTGTACCCGGCTCATTGCCGATGAGCATCACAGAGCCCTGGAATACGGATTGATTCAATGAGACTTCTGCGTCCGAAGCAATGAAATAAACTCCGGGAGTTGTCACTGCAACAGTCCCTTCTGAAATGAATTTCCCGGCACCATATTCCGCCTTATTGTACCTCTTGCCGCCGATTTCAATGTCTTGTCCTGCCATCCACATATCGTAAGGAGTCATTTTGTGCTCCTCCAGTGTGCCGAGGTCCCAGAGCTTGCCGGCAGCCGTTGTGAATACTTTGTCTGATTTGGATGAGAACAGCGCGCTGCCGGTTGCATCATACGCCGTAACCGTAAACCCTTTGGACAATGACAGACCCGGCGCGAGGGTTATGTAGCAGTCAGTATTCGGAGCGGAAACAAATGTTTTTGCCACAGCGAAACAGTTCGTTTCAGTGTTGAATCCTACAAGGTTGGTCTCGCCTGTGCTGTATGTTCCGACAACTTTACCTGTCACATTTTCATTGTTATTGCCCCTGAATTCCACATAAGAAACACCTGTAGTGGAAACCTTGAATTTGAGAAGCGTGAGCATATTCTTGAACGACAACCGCCTGTCCGTTCCGCCGCAACTTGCAAAAGCCGCGTGAGGAGTCCTTCCTGAAGCAATCTCAACGAAATCGTTCGGGTTGCCAGTGTTCTTCACGTTTGTGTAAACGTGATTTTCGTCAAAACTGCCCAATGTATTCTTGTCGCTGACGTAAGCCAGATAGCTTTCCGCAGTGGCAGATACTGTCGGAGCCTTGAAGGTTGCCGAACCGTCAGGATTGATGTTCTCGGCTTCGAGAGTGATGCGGTCAATAGTTTTACCGTCATAGACTGCGACGAAATCTCCCGCAGTGAAAGATACCTTGGCTTTCCCGCTTGTCTCGTCAATGCCTATAGCCACCTTTGTTTCCAAAGATGATGGAACAGGGGCGTCATCCTCAATGTATGCCGTGAAAGTCACGCCCTCGCCGCCAACAGTTTCATTTTCTTCCGCAGGACGAGTCGCTTCCACTACTTCTTTTGCACAAGATGCGACAACAACGGCTGCTGCCGACATAATCATATATTTAAAAATCCTTTTCATAGCTCATCGTTTTTACCAGGTTAGTTTTTCGTAATCATAAGAGTCATTTTCTGCCCCCCCGATATGGCGAAGCCGAATTCTGCACGCAATTCCTCAACGAGAAACTCCGGAGAAACATAATTTTTCTTTTCCATAAGATATAGATTATTAATTATTTATAATATTTTATTTATCAAAAACGGGTTCGTCTGCAATTACGACCGTCACCTCCCGGACGGCAGTCGTATGCCCCTGATAATTGTCGTTTACGCCATAGAATACGGCTTTGTAGGTTCCCGGCTTGTCGTAGCTGTACTCGTAGTCATAAATAGGGTTCATCATATTTTTAATCTGAACTCCCGTATCCTTCAGCACGGTATTGAGCGGCATCGGTTGGGAAATACACCAGACGTCGAGTTCATAGTCGAGAAATGTCGGACTTGTACCCTCGAAATTGATTGCATAACGGGAATCGTCGAAATGAGCCGTTGCGATGGAGGTTGTATCTCCCCTTTTAAGCGGATTCTTTCCGAGATACGGAGGGTCCTGTTCATTCATCACTATGAGGTCGAAAGGCACGTCATTCAGTCTTGTCGTCACGGAATTGTTTCCTCCGAACTTCATCATAATGTCGCCATTGATGTGATAGGTTCCCTGATTTCTCGTGAATTTGTAAGTGTTTGGATGCCAGTGAAAGGCAAGTGAGAATTTATCCATATAATCATCGAGGTCGTACTCGGCATTGACGGTAATCTCGTGTTCGCCCTCGATTTTGGAGTATTCCAAATCGGTCCAGCCCTTGAGACCACCTTCTATCATTTTCCTTATGGCAGCCCTGTCCGCCTCACCATCTGCTCCAAAAAGAATGCGGTCGTTAGTATTCGAGATATAAACGTCCAGACCTTTCTTCTGTGAACCCCAAAGCATCGTATATTCAATGTTCATTTTCACAGAGTTAACCTCCTCCGTCGGGACGGAAGTGCGGTCGCGGTAGCGGAATTCGTGTCCGACTTCCCCGCTGTAGAACACCATATAGTCTGCATCTCCACTGAATTTGAAATGAATCGGATAGCCCGGTCTGTATATATTTCCCGGGTCGAGGCTGACTTCAAAATCCACCGGAACGACTATATTCTGTTGGCTGCACGCCATCGCGAGAATGAGCGATGTAGCCGCAAAAATCTGCTTGATTTTCATAACTTCTACCATAAATGATTCTGTTTCAATTCAGTATTGACAGCCAACTCTAACGAAGGAATAGGCAGACAATTGTTCTTCTCGCTCAATCGGCTACAGAGAATAATGTAGTTTCTGGCGGTTGAGGTGCTCCACGTACCAGTTCCCGCCCTTTTTGTCAAGTCTTGCATAGACTTGACGTAGATTCCCCAGCGGAGAAGGTCGAATTTACGCAACCCCTCAAAGCAAAGTTCACGAGCGCGTTCGTTCCTGACGAACTGTTGGAATCTTTCGTAGGACGCATACTTGGAATACGGCTCCGTAGATATGCCTGCCCTTTCCCTGAGTGGAAGTATGACATTGTAGAGGTCTTCAGAAGGAGCCCCCATATACTCGTTCATTGCCTCGGCATACATAAGCAGAACATCGGAATAACGCAGCAGAGGAACATTTATTCCGCACCAGATGCTCTTGAAGTTCTTGCGGCCTTCGTATTGGACCTCTCTGCGGAATTTTCCGCAGTAGCGGCTGCCGGGATAGTAGGTCTCCTCTTTATTTGTGGAGTTCCTGTCCTTAGGTTCCACTTTTGAAGTATAATATGGTGTCTTGTCTATTCCAGCTATGAGCTTTCTTGTGTCTGAAGGGTCGCCGCCATAAGGATAAACCCAAGTCTCCTCTCCGGTGCCGTTGTAATGGTATGGAGGAAGAGTCCACAGCTGACGTTTGTCTGTAACTACTGAAAGATTCTTCTCGAGTTTGGTACGGTCATCGTCCATATAGAGATTCCACAACTTTATCGTATTGCTGAACAACCCGTAGGCGAAATTGGTATTCATCTCGGAAAAGTTCGTTCCGCAGTTTGCACTGCGCAGTCCGTTAAGCTCACCCCAGCGGCTGTTGCCGTAATAATCCGGTGATGAACGGTCGCCAAGAAAATCCGCCTCCCACATTGACTCATAGTATTCCTTGTCATACTTGTCGCCAATCATATTGATAAAGACCTGTGCATAGTCGGGATTCAACTGATGTTTCCCGCTTTCAATGACCATTCTCGCATAATCCGCTGCCTTTCCGAAGTATTCGTGTTTCTGCTCAGCAGTCGTACCTTCCACTGCTTCGCCTGCCATATAAAGATAAACTCTGGCAAGTATGCCTTCTACTGTGGTTTTTGTGACATCTGAAGGGGCGAAAGTAAGGTCGTCTGTGATGGTTTCGAGGCATTTTTCCATTTCCGATGCGGCAAACTGCATCACTTGGAGTTGAGGTGTTGCCGGGCATTTCACATTGCTATAGGAGTCGATTGCCTTCAGACGCAATGGCACATTAATCCAGTTCTGGGCGAGGATAAAATAGTAGTATGCCCGCAGAAACCTTGCTTGTGCCACCATTTTGCCTTCCGGGTCGAAATCCGTGCCTTCGATGTTCTCAAGGAAGGCGTTGGCGTTGCGGATTCCCTTGTAGAGCCAAGTCCATGTCTGATAGACATCGTCCGAGTTCGCATCGATTTCGAAGCTGGCTCCCTTCATCGTTGCGTTTGTCGGGGCCATATATTGTACGATGTCGCTGTTATAGTTCAAATCCAGAATGAGATTGCAACCATACAGCTGCCAGCTGTTCAGCACTCCATAGACTCCGTTGAGAGCCAATTGAGCCTGCGACGAGGAAGTGTAGAAAGTCTCCTCGGTGATGATATTCGGTTTCACGTCCAAAAGGTTGCAGCCTCCGAGGAGCAGAGCGACCGAAAATCCGGTAAATATTTTTCTTATAGTTTTCATACCCTTTTCCTCCTTAGAATGTTAGTGAAATACCGCCCGTGATTGTCCGTGCCCGCGGATATGCAGACCAGTCAAAGCCCGGGGTGAGCACGGAATTTCTCGTAGAGACTTCCGGATCCGGACCGGAATAGTTGGTGATTGTGAAGAGGTTGTCGCCGGTCAGATAGACGCGTAGCGATGAAATTTTCACTTTTTTCAGCAGCTTGTCCGGAATCGTGTAGCCAAGAGTGAGGGTTTTCAGACGAAGGAAGGAACCGTCTTCCACGACACGCGAGGAATAGTATTCCATACCCCTCGCCCCTGCACGCGGAATGTCGCTTTGCGGGTTGCGCTCGACCGAATAGGCGTTTCGCATCGTGCCGAACTGATTGAGCTGTGAGCCGTCGTAGTATTCGAACATCAGACGGTTGGCATTGAGTATATTGTTGCCGTAGCTCCAGTTGAAGAATATGCTCAAGTCGACGCCGTAGAAATTGAATGTGTTGTTCCAACCTCCTGTGTGTAGCGGCTGTCCCACTCCGATGATGGTTCTGTCAGCGTCATTGATGACTCCGTCTCCGTTGATATCCTCATATTTCGGATCACCCGGTTTCACGGAATTTCTTGTCATACTCTCAAGATATGGAATCCCCTCTTTGAGTAGGACTCCGTTGGTAAATTCATCATATTTGTAGGTTCCGGTGTAGCGGAATCCATACATAAGACCTGTTGGCATACCCACTTTTGTGACATATGGAGTCTGCGAAGAATAACGGTCATTCCAGTTTACCGTAGAAATGAGAGTCGTCTGATTCATCGAAAGCCCTGTCACAGTATTATTGTTCATACCGAAATTAAAGGTCGATGTCCAAGTAAAGTTCTTCATCCGGAGCGGAACGACATTGATTGAAAGTTCTAATCCACGGTTGCGGATGGAACCCACATTTATCATCGCATTCTCATATCCGGAAGAAGAAGGCATTGTCGCCCTCAAGAGCAGGTCACGGGTGTTTTTCTGGTAGATGTCGGCCGTGAGGGAAATTCTGTTGTCGAGGAAGGCGAGGTCGAGACCGAGGTCAAGTTGTTCTGTGGTCTCCCAACGCAAGTCATCGTTAGGCATATTATAGCGGAAATATCCGGCAACAGTCTGTCCGTCACGCACATAATCCTGATTATTGTTATCTCCCGGAAGCGAAATGAAACGGGTGTAGTAGTCATAAGGGGTGGATGTCCTGTTGTTTCCCGTCTCTCCCCAAGAAAAACGGATTTTTCCATTGTTCCACCAGCTCAGTCCCTTCATCCAGTCTTCGTTGGTGAATGTCCACGCAACGCTGGCGGAAGGGAAGAATCCCCAGCGATTATTTTTCGGGAACTTAGAGGAACCGTCTGCGCGGAATGATGCTGTAAGATAGTATTTGTGTTTGTAGTTGTAGTTTACCCTCGCAAGTCCGGAAGCCAGCATCCACTGCCACCGGTAAGGCTCGATTGCCTGATACTCACCGGTGTTCATCCCCTCAAGTCCGAGTTGCTCAGACTTGATTTGATGTGCACCCACGCCGTGATGGGTGGTCGTCTCGCCCTGGAAGGTCAGACCGACAAGGGCCTGGAAATGATGGTCCATTCCGAAAGTTCTGTCGAAATTGAGTGTATTCTCATTCAGCCACGTCTGGGTCTCGTCCCAAAGAATCTGGGCATTCGGACCGTAGCCGAGCGGGAATGCAGGGTGTCCGGTCATTGTTTTTGAACTGTTGAACTGCTCGTTGCGGCTCTTTGAGAGGGTGTAGCCTCCCGAAATGCGAAGCTTGAGACCCTTGATGATTTCGTAGTTAAAAGCCGCGCTGCCGTTGAGATAGTCTCTTACTATCTTGCGGTATTGGTTACGCACGTTTGCCGCAGGATTGAAGCGGAATGCGTCCGGGTTGGAAATCTCCTCATCCACGAGCTCATTGACAAATGCTTCGTTAATCGGGCCGAAACGCAGAGGACGGATAGGACGGAAACCCCATACCGAGTAGAGAAGATAGGACGAAACTGTAGTCGCCTGATTTGATGATGCGGGCTGCGTTCCGTTTGTCGTCGCACGTGAAAAACTTCCGATTATGTCTATGCTGATTTTATCTCCGAAGTTTTGGGTGAAATTCACTTTTCCCGAGTATCGTTGAAAATCTGAGGCTACGAGAATACCATTCTGGTCGAGTGCGCTGAAACTGACATTGTAGAGATTGTCCGCCTTTGCGCTTCCTCCGCTGAGCGAAACATTATAGTTTTGGGAGAATGATGTCCTGTAGACCTGATCCTGCCAATCGACATAAGGCAAGGTTTCGTAGTCTTTCAGAGAGTAGAAATCGTAATCATACGCTCCCGTGCTGTCATATCCTGTGAAATAGCCGGAATGCGTAGCTGTCGTGTTCTGGGCATACTCCTCGTCGAGGCGCACAAAATCGTAGCCGTTGAGTATGTCCATTTTGTTGGCAATTTTTCCTCCGGACCACGACGCCGAGAAATTTACTTTCGGTTTACCCTGTGAGCCTCGTTTTGTGGTTATGACTATGACTCCGTTCGCTCCGCGGGCACCATAAATCGCAGAAGCCGACGCATCCTTGAGCACATCGACACTCTCGATGTCTGCCGGGCTTATGGATGAGGCAAAAGAACTCTCGGTAGGGAATCCGTCGATGACGTAAAGCGGTGCTGAAGACTGCGTGAGGGAGTTGTTGCCTCGAATCACAATGTTTGCTTCAGAACCCACCTGCCCGTCGGAGGTCGTCACCACCACGCCAGCGACACGACCTGCAAGCGCCTGGTCGAAATTCATTGGGGTGGATTTTATAATTTCGTCCATATTGACCTTTCCTACGGAACCGGTGAGGTCTCGTCTTGCGACAGAGCCGTAACCCACGCTCACAACCTCCGAAGCCGCGAGAGTTTCAAAAGAGTCCTTCATTTTCACGTCAATGACCGTTCTACCCCCGACTTTCTCCTCAATGTCAGCATAACCGAGACAGGAGAAGACGATTGTGGCGTCAGGTGACAGACTGATGGAATATTTTCCATCTCCGTCAGAAACTGAGCCGTTGGACATTTTGCCCTTCTCATAGACTGTCGCCCCGGGAAGAGGTCCTGCGCTGTCGCTCACGGTTCCACGCACAGTCAGCTTGCCCGACTGCCCCCAAAGGGAGACAGTCAGACAAAGCAGTGCGCATATTGAATATGACAATTTTGTTATCGCTTTCATTTTCATTTGTTTTTACGCCCTAACGTGATGCTCCGGCATCTGTGAAAGCTACTTTCTTTACAAAAGTTCCGGTGGTGAGGTCCACGCTCTCAAATGGTTCGTCTATCGACTCTATTTCATTGCCGTTCAATTTGAGTCCGAGGGAAACTCCTTCTTGAGAGCCCCAATAATAAGCCTGATTGATTCCCACCATAAAGGTTGTGTGAGGATACCACGACCAATTACCTCCCGTGCTCACAGATTCGATCGTACGATTCTCGCCCTTTGTGGACAAGAACAGGCATTTGCTTTCCCCGGCAGTGCCCTTGTTGACAGGATCTGACTGGTAGGCGAGATTGTTCTTTATTGTGACTGCACCGCTGATTTTATTTACAGTGACAAGTCCTCTTCTTGAGCTGGCATCAACTCCCGCGACATTGTAGAGTGTGTTGTTTTCCACATCGACGGATGTGAACTCGATACCACTGGCAAAGCGCGCATCAATGAAGTAGAACGGACGAGGCTCACCGTCGCTCCAAACGACATTGTTTTTGGCGGTAAATGATCCGAGTGTGTAGTCTGCTGCTGCTCCATTCCAAGTCTGAATCAGAGCACGTCCACGATTGTCTTTGTCGTTCATTACGCGGATGTCGCAGTCAATAATGGACATATCGTTAAGGCTCTGACCTGCTTTCTGTCTCCAAAGGAGGTCTTCGTTAAGTCCCAAATAGCAGTTTTCGAGAACCACACGCCCGATGTTTGTACTTGCGACACTAAGCATTCGACGTTTGAGGTCGTCGTTCGTAATGGAGACATTCTTGAACGCCACTATATGGTGTTCGGCTGTCTCGCTCCCGAGTTCATAGTCACATCCGTTGATGACGTGAACGGACGACCTTGTACCCGGCTCATTACCGATGAGCATCACAGAGCCCTTGAATACGGATTGATTCAATGAGACTTCTGCGCCCGAAGCAATGAAATAAACTCCAGGAGTTGTCACGGCAACAGTCCCTTCTGAAACGAGAGTTCCGCTGCCGTAAGAGGTTTTATTATAGGCTATTCCGCCAACTTTGATATCCATACCGCCTTCCCAAGCTTCGTAGAGATTGCTGAACGCAGTAGTTGAAGCCTCGCAGATTGCGAGAGGCCCGTCGCCGGATGCATTGCTCGGGACGAGGTAAAGAGTGTATGAGGTCTCGGCAATGAGGCCTTCAAATGTAAGATTGTAATTGTCCGTACCTTCCGTTCCCGAAGCAATGACTTCAGCACGTGATGGAGCGGCTTCCGAACTCTTTCGGAAAATGTAATGCCACGTGCTTGAGTTTTCGAGAGTTACGCCGAAGGTGAGTGAAGAAGCCTTTGCTTCGACAATTTTTATTCCTGCGGCAGGGTCATCGACCGTTCCCATACCGTCAATGTAAACCATTACCTTGGCGATGGCTATGTGTCCGGCTTCGGAAATTGCGATGATGGAAACGTCCTTACGCGAGTCCGCCAAAATGGCTTTTGTACCCTCATCCGCTTTCGCCGGAGCCTGTATAGTGAGTATCGCTTCGCTCAGCCAAGCCTTCCATCCGTCAGGACAGAGAACTGTGGTGGAGAAGACGCCTTTCTGCTCGATGCCGAAGGTCTTTTTCTCATTATATTTGAAGGTCACGTCTCCAGCAGGGACGCCGTTGATTTTGAAAAGGAATCCGCCAACAACCGGCGCCGTATAGCTCTGACCATTTTTCAGAGTGAGGATGAGAGCCTCGTCAGTGTATTCCACATTGGCAAAGTAGGAGTCGGACTCACCGCCCTCGGCAACAGCCTTAACAGCCTTGCCGTTCTCGTCGAGAACTTCCGCCCAACTCTTGCCCCCGTCGTAACTGACAGTCCAGTTCCCTGCGGTATTGACACTGAATTTAGGGGTGATACCATTCTGCCCGCGTCCGATAACTTTTTCGTCGGATGCAGAGAGGATATACTGCGGTCCTTTCCCGTCCTGATAGTCAGCCATCCAATAGCCGTCCTTGTCAATGGAAAGAATCGGGGCCTTGCCCATACCTTCTGTTCCTTGATTGAGTTTGAGTTCCGTGCCATCGGAAAGCGTGATGGTATAGACTCCGTCTTTTTCTTCGACCTTGTTGATGGTCTTTCCCTCGGCAATTGCCTGAAGGGCTGCGACATTCTCATTCAAAGCGTCTGCCACCTTTTCGAGGGCCGTCAGACGTGCATCAATGCCGTCAATTCTCTTTTCGATGTCTGCTGTGTTCGTACAAGAGAGAAATGATGCGGCGGCAACGAATGTCGCCATAATAATTCTTATCTTTTTCATAATCATATCGGTCATTAGAGTTTTCTTACGCTTATCCAGTCAATATCAAACTGTCCCGGCAATTGTGAGTCGTTCACGACTTTTCCCGGGAATGAACCTCCAAGAGCTATGTCCAGAAGGAGATTGTATGTCTGTTCCATAAAGGTATAGTTCAAGAGATAGTATTCCTTTTCCCTGTCGTTGAGAAGGGCATATCCGGGATCTTCGACGGAATGCTTGATGTTCCGGTATCTGAAGACTTCCACTCCGTTTACAAAATAAACCACAGCCTCATCGGTGAGTTCTACCGAGAATGTATTGAATACGCCGGCTGTCATCCAGGAGCCCTTGCCTGCATTCGACTGGTCCTGACGTCCGGAAGTGGTGTTGATGGTGTATTGGGTGTGGCAGGTGTGCTCGGTGCGGGTGCCGAAATTGGCTTTTTCCATAATGTCTATTTCGCCCCACATATAACCTGCGTCAGGAGCCGTCCAGATGGCATACCAGACGCCGTCCGCCATCTCGGTGAACCTTGCGCTGCAATCTATTCTGAACGGAGGAGCAAAGCTGAATTTGCCTTTGGTCTTGATGGCTCCGGTACGATAGGTATCTCCGTATTTCTCTGCTATCAGCGTAAGAAGACCGTCCTTTACGAAAGACTGCGCCGGGTCGCCTTCCTGATAGCGGTCCCAGTCTGAACGGACGGAGCCGCCTTGATGACGAAGCCAATAGCGGTAGTCGATATCGTCTCCGACAAAATCGTCGCGGAAAATAAGTTTAGGGTCATAGCTGAACTTGAACGAGAACGGAATGGCTGAACCGTTCTCCGTGTAAGAGAGGAGTTTGAGTTCATATTCTCCCGAGGCGGCATTCTCAGGAGCCGTGACGGTTAGTTTGTCATTCTCCAGCTTTGCACGCCAGCCCTCCGGAACAGAAGTCCAGACCGCCTTGTCAACGCCTGTAATTCGGGCAGGGAAGACAACGTCGGTACCTGCGTAGGCATAAGCCCCGTCATAGTAATAATCCAGTTCGATTGCGGGATTTTTGCGGACAGGAATGGAAAAACTTTCACCTGTCAACGTTTCAATGTCAAGACAGCCATTCTTTTCATCAAATGTCACTCTCTTAAAGAAAGAGTATGAAGACGGAATCATTGACTTTCCGTCTTTTGCGCTAATCGGATCTCCGGCGTCGTTCAAGATACGGTTCCAAGTCTGCCCTCCGTCGGTGGAGACAATCCAGAATCCGTATTTGTCGATTGATGCACGAGGCGTATGGCCGTCTTCGCTTCCAGGGGTTTCGGCACCCGGAACTTTGAGAAAATGCTCCCCTCCGTCAATTGAGAATGCCCAGTCTCCGTCACGGTCCACCCCTATAATCGGGGCGCTTCCCTCGACTTTCGTTCCATAGACTATCCGGGCAACGCTGCCGTCGGAGAAGGTCAAATCATAACCTATCTCATTCCCCCCCCCATCGAGTTTTTGCTTAAACTCACTTATCAGCAAGTTCTTGCGGTACATTGCGTTTACTGCCGTCGCATTGTCATTGACCTTGGAAATAGAAGCCTCAAGAGATGAGAGCCTTCCGTCAATTTCGTCAAGCCGCCCGTCAAGATTTCCTGCCGTGCAGGAAAACAGGACTGTGACAGTCGCCAAAACCAATGCCGACAATATCTTGTCCTTAATCATAATTATAGAAAGTGTTATTTATTTTCATATTTTCCGTCCAGCACGTCACGCACGGCTTGCAGGTAACTGAATCCGTTACGTCTGTCGGGGAGAAGGTAACTGCCCTCAACATATTCGTTCCAGGCGTTGATGGTTATGAATTTCGGCTGCGTGTCGGCGTGAGAGTCAGCCCATTCCTTGGCAGTCTGGAGGAAGGATGCGAAGGCTTCCGGAGTATGGTTCCAACAGGTGATTTTCTCGGCGCCTTCATCGAGGAAACGTGGTGTGCTGTCCCAACCCACGGAAACAGTCGGAAATACAGGCAGTTCAAACTGCTTCTCCCATTCTTCTCTCAAGCTGATGCCGTTCATTCCGTGCCTTATATAGTCTGTGTCAAATCCTCCCATATTATAGAAAGAGAATGAATTAACACCGAAAAGCTCTATCTGTTTCTTCAACTGAGCAACTTCCGATGCGCTACGCTTCCAATTTCCTCCGCATTGCTGAAGGTGTAGGTCCGGGAAGCCGGCTTTCTTCACTTCGTCGCGGAAATATGCCATAGCCTTGCCCGCCTCTTCCATAGAACCGAAACCGTCGGCAAAGAGGTCGAGACTCCAGATTGAGAAAACAGGACATCCGTCAATCTTGACATAGTTCGGACGATGAAAATACTGCCTTATAACCCTGTCTACAATCACTTTCCACTGATCCCAGTCGATGCGTGGGTCAAAGGTGAGGGTCTTTGTGTCCTGATTGGTGTACGGATTCCAGAGATTCGTCACCTCGTGGTTCGCGTACATGATGTAGAAGTTCATCTTCTCGTTTGACGGTGCCTTGAGGAAGCCGTTGTCGAGGGCTTCTTCGAGGAACGGATAGTTGTGGAACCAGTACCAATCATATATAAAGGTGTTCACCCCGTATTTGAGAGCTGTGTTTATCCATTTCTCGACAACCTCGGGGTCATCGTCTTGATCGCCTTTCCACAGGGGTTCACGCGGCTGGTAGTGCCCCGGAAAGCGTGGGGTGCCGGCGTTGATGATTTCCCATTCGCCCTGACCGCCCGGCCAGATGAGTTCGTGGGCGAGGGAGTCATCGTGGCACGACGGCCAGATGTAGGCGCAGACGTAGTAGTCCGGAGTCTTGGGTCCCTTTCCGCAGGCGACGAGCGCGAGTGCGGCTGCAAGAATTGCAGCGATTCTGTTTCTCGTTTGCATGTCTGGTATTAGTTATGTTTGTTATCAATTACGTTTTTTGACACTTTAAGGTCAAAAATCATATTTTTTATCTAACTTTAAGCAAGGCTTTCGGAAGAAAAATCCGTTTTCGCACACGGAACTTCCGATTTGGGAAAAAGTAATATTCAGAAGCATTTGCAGAGAATATGTTTTCCCTCGGCCTTTAACAAATTTACATATTATTTCACTGAATTGGCACAGTCAGAGGGCATTATCAAATTGGTTTTCTGACACAGAAAAGACAAGAAAATGATTCAATATGAAAACCGGCACACAAGCCGCTTCTTTATGCTCTCGCTGGAGACAATCGCGAACGACGCGGACAACCTGATTTCGACCATAGGATATCAGGAAGCCGCGCCGAGACAGGACTACCCGGTGAGAGTAATCCCCAAACGCTATAGTTTTAATATGGACACCGGACGACGGTTGGCGGAGTTCCAACTTGTCTACATTACTGCCGGAACGGGTATATTCAACGACCATTCAGGAAGCCGTGTCATAACTCCCGGAACACTTTTCCTGCTGCGCCCCGGATACTGGCACTCCTACCGTCCGAACAGGGACACGGGATGGACGGAGTATTACATAGGGTTCAACGGGCCGACTTTTCGCGAGGCGGTCGACAAGTTTTTCCCCGACATGAGAGGACCGATTGAGGTGGGGTTTTCGGCAACGCTCGTCGATCTTTTCGAGCAGGCTCTGTTCTATGCTGAACGCCAGTGCGGGCAGACGATGACGATACTGGAATCCATCGTAATGCACATGCTCGCGCTGATAAACTACAACCTCTCGACGCGGAACAAGGCGGACGACAAGATGGCGCAGGCCATCAACTCGGTGAAGCAGTATATGGCCAACCACCTTTCGGAACAGATTGATATACAGACGCTTGCCAAGGAGCTCGGAATGAGCTACACCTGGTTGCGGAGGACTTTCAGAAAGAACACCGGGATGCCACCCGCGCAGTATCTCCAGCAGCTCCGCATCCATTCATCAATGTATTTCCTGCGTAACACCGCCCTCCCAATCAAGAACATCGCTCTCGATTGCGGCTTCAAGACTTCAGAGTATTACTGCACAGTTTTCCAAGAGTCCATCGGGATGAGCCCGGGAGCTTACAGAATGTCTACTCTGGAAAATTATTAACACCTAAAAAAATTTTTCGTGTCCGCGCTTGGTATACCACTGGACATGGCTTGACGCCAAATGACCGAACAAAATCAAGCCAAATAGCCGAACGATTTTCGGCCAAATGACCGAATAAGTTTGTATTCTCTTGGAAAATCAGACATTTAGCCTTATTTTTGCGGAGAATAAAAATTATTCCGGATTAAGGATGAAAACTGATTACAAAAGCAGGATAGCTGACAGGCTTCTGGCAAGGAAACTGGCCGGGAAAGGAGCGGTTCTTCTGGAAGGAGCGAAATGGTGCGGAAAGACCACCACAGCCGAACAAATTGCCAAGAGCGTTCTGTATATGTCCGAGAGCGACAGGAGCGGACAGAACAGGCAGCTGGCAAGAATCAACCCGTCAATACTTCTGAAAGGAGAAAAGCCGAGGCTGATTGATGAATGGCAGATTGCTCCCTCATTGTGGGACAGCATCAGGTTCGAGGCCGACCACAGTTCGGAACTCGGGCTTTTTATTCTGACAGGTTCGTCCGTCCCCGCCGACATGAGCGAAGTCCTGCATTCAGGCACCGGAAGAATAGGGTGGCTCAGGATGAGACCGATGTCATTGTGGGAATCCGGAGACTCTACCGGAGAAGTCTCTTTAGGCGAGTTGTTCAAGACACCAGGAACAATCAGCGGAGAAACATCCGCCGACTTGGAGCGGACAGCCTTTCTCACCTGCCGCGGAGGTTGGCCGCTTGCCGTCAATATGGACGAGGACATTGCCCTCGATCAGGCATTTGACTATATTGATGCCGTAGAAAAGAGGGATATATCAATGGCTGACGGCATCAACAGGGACGCTGTGCGCACCCATAGAATCCTGCGGTCATACGCGCGTCATCAAGGTGCACAGGCATCCTACGGGACGATAAAGGCAGACTTGGCCGCCAACGAATCCGACAGTTTTGACGAAGACACCATATCCTCATACATTTCTGCGCTCAAGAAAATTTTTGTAATCGAGGATTCGGAGGCATGGAATCCGAATCTGAGGTCAAAAACAGCAATACGGACTTCAGATACACGATACTTCACCGACCCGTCCATAGCTACGGCAGCCCTCGGACTCGGTCCGGAAGACCTAATTAACGATCTCAACACATTCGGGCTGATATTCGAGACCCTATGCGTCCGCGACCTTCGTGTGTATGCAGAAGCACTGAACGGGAACATCTATCACTACCGCGACAAAAACGGTCTGGAATGCGATGCCGTGGTACACCTTAGAAACGGAAACTACGGGCTGGTTGAAATCAAGATAGGCGGAGACAATCTGATAAACGACGGCGTCAGAACGCTCAAGGCCCTTGAAGAAAAAATCGACCCCGAACGAATGAAAAAGCCGTCGTTCCTCATGGTGCTCACAGCCGTAGGACCATATGCATACCGACGGGAAGATGGTGTCTATATCGTCCCCGTCGGCTGCCTAAAGGATTGATGCGTCAGTTTTGTTTGGCTTTCACGAACCGGAATGAAAGACTGACGGCCACGAGGCAAACCGGCCCCTCAGAAACCGTAGTCCCATATATAGACTCCGTCCAGATAGTCACGGAATTGGATGCTCTTGACTATGGTGCCTTTCTTGGTGAAGACCTGCGGACGCACAGGGCGGAACCACTCGGCATCCACATAGAGCAACTGACCTGTGTAGCAGTCGATTGTCGGAAGGAATTTCCACATTCCGCCGAGGCGCGGCCCTACGACCCAGATTCGTTCGCCCGGAGAAATGAAATGACAGCCGCCTCCTGCGTATGGGATATTACAGAGACTTCCGGAATAGGAACGCCCGCCGTTCTCGCCCCATGACCTCGCCTGATACCAGCCAAGCTGTTGTGCGTGAGTGCTCTTTTCTGCCACCTCAATCGCCTGTTCGATGGTGAGGACCTCATTCGGAGCAAATGACGATGCAGATGCAGGCTTCACAAGAGCGAGCGCATCCATAAATGCCACAGCCTCTTCCGCCCACGGAGCGATGCTGCCCCGGTCGCTGTAGGAATCAAGCTTGGAGTCATACTCTGTGTAGGAATAGACTTTCTGGCTTTCGATAAAGCGCAGAACTTTGTAAATCATCGTTGCCACTTCCTGGCGTGTTGCGGGAGCCGTGTCCTGAGGAGCATCATTCCCGCTGAAATACCCGTCAAGAAGCCCGATTGTGGCAGCCTTGGCAGAGAAGTCATCAACATAGCGTGCACGCAGTTTCTTGTTCACCTTAACTTCGCCTCTGAGCAGTTCCTCAGCGAGGCGCACTGCCAGAGAGCGCAGCTGGAAGTGATTGATTGGACCGGTGTAGTCATTCCCGAGAACATTGTCGTCCAGCAAGTTATCATTGAGTGCAAAGTTCACGACACTCTGGAACTCCTTGCTCATCTTCGCCTCGGATTTGTATGGAAGGATGAACATTCCCGGAAGGGCTGTCGTCACCAGACGCGCTTCTTCCTCCTGGCCTTCGGCAATGCTCTTCATCGCCTGGCAGTATTGAGTGTAATTAGCCTCGCTTCCGCTGGACTTCCATTCCAATTTCGTGACGTGACGATGGTCATAGCCATCTGAATGTCCGCACCAGACGCAACTGTACCACCACACGTGATGTCCGGACGCATTCACCCCGACGTATGCCTGGTCGTTGGCGATAGGCTGTTCGTAGGAGTGAGCCAGAAGTTCCGGAGCGCCTGTCAGAGGGCCGCTGTCCCCGAAGATATGCTTATCGTTGTGCTCACATTCTCCGCAAATCTTGCAAGAGTAATAATAACGGTTGCCTACCCTACAGTCGGCGTATCTGCAGATTTTGTCCGCCGCCACGACCTTGTCCGTGAAGACGTGCTCGGTGCAGAAAGGCTTTGTGGCAGCCGCACCCGCCTTTTCCGCGGAATAGACATCTCCGGTGTAGGTTCTTATCGTGAAAAGAATTTTACTCATCCAGGTTTGCCTGCTGACACGGGCCTTAATCGCCGGAGCTGCGGCCTCCGGGATAAACAGCGTGGCACGCTTCGAGTGAAAGAGCATACTGAAATTTGCATAATAAATCCCTGTTCTGTCGTCTCTTCCTCCTTGCATCGCCTGACATATTCCCGTCAAGAACTTATTCGCATCCACTTTGTCGCTGATCCAGACCTCTTTTATATTGTATGGACCCATAACGGTGTTGTTGACCTGTGAGGCGACATAGCAGTCTTCGGTGTCGACAAGGATTCGGGTCACGCGCATACAGTCTTGATGAAGAAAGTCGGTGTGTCCCGGCGTACCGGCATAGAATTGAGGTTTGTAGAGGTCTGTGATTACTATCAGACCAATTGGGTTGGTGTCCGGGCACGCAGCATCGGCTTCTGCGGTCGAATAGGCCTGCAGGGAGGCTCTGTAGGAGTTTTTGTTCAGCTCGTAGTCGGATTTCTGCCGCTGTGCGTTTGCTCTTTCCGAACCGGCGCCACCGTCACCTACCTTCACTGTGAACTCGGTGTTGATGAAATACGGGACGCTGTTAAGAACCTTGACGTCCATTCCGTTGACGGTCACTTTGATTCGCGTGCCGTCGATGTAATATTCCTTCCCCGTGAAAACAAAGTCTGTGGTATAATTTCCGTTAGGGTTCACCATAAATTTGAGACGGACCTTGTAGTTGAATCCGTCACGGAAAAACATATCCCCGTCGTCGTTCGTGTTGAAATCGCCAATCCAGTCGAGGTCAAACACGGCTATCTCCCCGCTCGGAGCAAGGTCGCCGTATTCGGTTTTTGCGGAAGTGAACTGAAACTCCCTGGCATCAAAGAGCGACTGCCCCGGCTTCGGAATCGGCAGCGTGAAGTCAACGGATTTAATCACCGGTTTATTCTGTGCCGCAATTTCCTGCGACATCCCAAACATAGTCGCCGCAAAAACAGCAACACCAAACAATTTTCTACAAATATTCATTATTCTGATCTTCAACAACTTCAATCAATTACAATAGTTTGCGGTAGGCCTTAAAATGGATATGGGTCCAAAAGACGCTTAAGGCACAAATACGAAACCAGAAGGGATAATATACTGATTATTCTCCCACTTAACCTGAAGCAACGGACATTCCATAAACTCGGTGTATGTTTCCGTAAGGAAATTATCCTTCAGCGTAGAACTGAGTATCACTTTCTTCAGAGCCTTGCATCCATTGAAACAGAAACCCTCGAACTCCGTGACATTGCGAAGGTCCAATTCCGTCACCCCGCAGTTCGCGAACGCGCTCATGCCTACTTTAGTGACGGTGTGAGGAACATCAATCTTAGTAAGTTTCTTGCATCCGTCGAACATTGACGACGGTATTTCCTTCAGATTCTCGGGCAGCACGACCTCTGTCAAATTAGAGCAGCCCGTGAACATATCGTAACTAATCATGTCAACGCGGCGCGGGCAGACCACGCTACGAAGGCTCGTGCAGTTCTGGAAACTGCCACTGAACTCTTCCATATAGTCTCCCTCGAAAGTGACTTTCGCCAATTTGGTGCAGCCCTGAAAAACGGACCCCTGAAGTTTCTTCACTGAAGCCGGGATGGTGATTTCCGTTATCGGAGTGCCGCGGAACGCAGCGTTGGAAATCTCCGTCAATGTGTTCGGAAGCTTCACGGACTTTATAGTAGTGGCGCTGAAAAGCCCTCCGCGCATGCTCTCCACCGGAAACTTCTTCCCATTATAATATATATAGTCCGGAATCACCATATCCTTACCGGCGACGGCAGTTTTGGAAACCTCGGAGGCAAAGGCCCAGCGATTATTCCTGTCATGAAGGACATACTGCACACCGTCGACGTCAACCGTCGCTCCGGCACTGACCTCGCTGACCACGAACCCAGTCTGTCCCGAAATAGAGGTGGTGACGCCCTTTTTGTCAGGCTGAGGATCCCAGACTGTCAGATTCTTGTTGACCGCATTCTCGTAACCACCGTGAGCGGCGAAATATGCCTTGGTATCCTCATCGATCGCATCTTTCAGAGCAAAGAAAGGCGCAATCGAGGAACGTATGGTTCTCTTGTACAGATCACCGCCAAGCAGGTCAGCCAGTTTGGTTTCAATGTTTTCTATGACCCACTGCGGGTCTTCACTGTCGTACTCATCGAGGAGTTCATTATAGTATCTCACCATAGCATTCAATTCTTCGGCACGGGCAAAGACTTCGCCTTTGATGTTGTAGTAGCGATGGTCGGCCGGTGTGAGCGCCTCTATGTAACCATCCTCTTTGCACTGGTCCAGCAGAAGGAATTCATCTATGGCACTCTGATTGTCAAGCTGAAATATATCCGGCTGCTTATCAACCCAATCGACCTGTTTCGCCGCGGCCGTCGGAGGCATCACCGGCTTTACCGTCTTCACTCCCCATGAAGCATCCGCGGGGTAGCCGAGAGGGGCGAAGAGTGCAGTGTGCTCCTTCGGGAGCTTTACGCCCGGGGTCACAGGAGTCTCTTCCTCCTTACCGGCATCCGGACCGAGCATAGCCTCGTACTGTTGCTCCAACTGCCTGTCGCGGGCGCTCTTACCCGCTGCCTGCCTTGTTGCGGACTTTTTCTCAGACGTTCTGGCGGCCGGTTTTGTCACCACTGTCTGCTCCGTCTGCCTTTCAGTCTTTTTGTCGGACGACCTGTCAGATTTCTTGTCGGAATTTTTTCCCGACACCGCATCGAACACGTTATCAACCTGCTTGTCCACCTGTTTAGTGGCCTCATTGACAACTCTCTGCTCCACTCTCCGTTCGACCTGCTTGCCAATCCGCTTTCCGATCTGCTTCAGACCATCCTTAAAAGACTGCCCCGAGGCGCATGGGGCACACAGCAATAACGCCATCGTCAAGACGGCAAAAACTCTATATGTTTTCATAGTATCTGGATTTTTCAACATCTATACTCGAGTCAAGTAAAAAATATTGTCAAAACTATTCATTTTTTTTCATAACACAAAGGAATGTTGGCCTTCCGCTTGTTTTTGTGTATAAATTTTCTAAATTTGCAACACTTGTCGCCCTTATTGCAACAAGGAAATATAGAACAACACACTAATAACACTTCAAAGATGAAAACTTATTCCACAAAAGACATCCGCAATGTGGTCTTGATCGGTAGCACCCGATCTGGTAAGACCACGTTATCTGAAGCCATGCTCTACGAGGGCAAAGTCATCGACAGACGTGGCTCGGTTGAAGCAAAGAACACTGTTTCCGACAACTCGGAAATCGAGCAGCTCAACCAGAGGTCAATCTACGCGACTCCGCTCTACGCAGAGTTTATGGACACTAAGTTCAACATCATCGACGCTCCGGGCGCTGACGACTTCGTAGGCGGAGCAGTTTCAGCATTCAGAGTGTGCGACACGGCGATTCTCGTCACCAACGCCCAGCAGGGAGTAGAGGTTGGAACAGAGATTTTCGCACGCTACGCGGACAATTACAACATGCCTGTCATCCTCGGCATCAACCAGATTGACGGGGAAAAGGCAAACTGGGAGAACACGCTCGACGGCCTTAAGGAGGCGTTCGGGCAGAAACCTGTCATCGTTCAGTTTCCTGTCAATGTAGGAACAGGATTTGACGGTTTTGTCGATGTTCTCAAGATGAAGTACTATCACTTTAAGGATGATAACGGTACACGTGAAGACCTCGAGATTCCGGCAGAGTTGCAGGAGCAGGCTGAGGAACTCAGGGGACAGCTTATCGAAAGGGCTGCCGAGTTCGATGACGGACTGATGGAAAAATATTTCGAGACAGGCGTTCTGACTGAAGACGAGATTCGCAAGGGTCTTGGAATAGGAATCCGCCAGTTGGCAATTATGCCGATCTTCTGCCTTTCAGCAAAGAAGGATATTGGAGTCAAGAGACTTATGGAGTTCACCATCAAGGTGGCGGCCGCTCCTTCGGAAAGGAAAGAACACACAAAAGACGGGAAAGAAGTAGAGTGCAAGGTAGACGCTCCTACATCACTCTTTATATACAAGACCGCAGTCGAGCAGCATCTCGGTGAGGTCGCATATTTCAAGGTTATGAGCGGAAAACTCACCGAAGGTCAGGACCTCGAAAATCCTGAGAATGGTGAGAAAGAGAGGATTACCGCCATTTACGCCGTTGCCGGAAAGAAGAAGGAGAAGGTCAGCGAGATGGTGGCCGGAGACCTCGGATGTACTGTGAAACTCCGTGCCGCAAAGACAGACGTGACTCTCGCACAGCCTGGTTCGGAACTTGTCTATGAGCACATCCGTTTCCCTAAGTCGCGCTACCGCACAGCCATCAAGCCTGTCGAGCAGAAGGACGACGAAAAGATGAACGAGGCTCTCAACAAGATTTCCGCAGAGGACCCGACAATCATCGTCGAGTATTCAAAGGAGATGAAACAGACCATCCTCAAGGGACAGGGCGAGCAGCACATCAACATCGTCAAGTGGAGACTCCGCAACGAGAACAAGATTGAAATCGAGATGTTCGCGCCGAGGATTTCCTACCGCGAGACCATCACTAAGGTTGCGGCCGCTTCCTACCGCCACAAGAAACAGTCCGGTGGAGCAGGCCAGTTCGGTGAGGTTCATCTGCTCATCTGCCCAATCGTGGAGGGTCAGGAGATGACCAACAAGTTCAAGGTTGACGGACGTGAGATGGTGCTCAACGTCAAGGGCAAGGAGGAGTTTGACCTTCCTTGGGGCGGCAAGCTCGAGTTTGTGAACTGCGTTGTCGGTGGCGCGATTGACGCTCGCTTTATGCCTGCGATTCTCAAGGGTATCAACGACAAGATGAGCGAAGGCCCGCTTACAGGTTCGCTTGCACGTGACATCAGGGTTTATGTCTATGACGGAAAGATGCACCCGGTAGACTCCAATGAAATTTCTTTCGTTCTCGCAGCACGCAATGCCTTCAAAGAGGCGTTCCGCAACGCAGGTCCGAAGATTATGGAGCCGATCTACAATGTTGAAGTGCTCACTCCTGGCGATTATATGGGTGCTTGTATGTCTGACCTCCAGAACAGACGTGCTCTCATCGAGGGTATGGACACGGACAAGGGATTCTCAGTCCTCAAGGCTCGCGTTCCGCTTGCTGAGATGTATAAGTATTCGACCACGCTCAGTTCTTTGACTTCCGGCGCGGCTACTTTCAGTATGGAGTTTGCTGATTACCAGCCTGTTCCTGGGGATGTGCAGGAGAAGTTGCTGAAGGCTTATCAGGAGTCTGAGCAAGAAGAATAGCATCCCCGCCTTCCCAGCGAACTTTCTCGGTTCGTTATTGGGCGGTCTGCTTCGTTGGACGGCTTGATTGAATTTTTAAAATTATAGTTTTTTGAGTCGGGTTCTTATGAATCCGACTCTTTTTGTTGGGATTTATTAAAATGTTTTGTGCATTCTCTTCTAATTTAACGTCGGAGTCGACGACGAGACGATAAAAAGTCACCCTCGTTTCAGTACCATAAGAGCCTGACTCTCAAAGCGCTGATTCTTCTTTTACCCTATTATAATAGGAATTTTGCCTAAAACTCCGTAAATTTGCTTGTTATAGCAAGAATAAGCACATACATAAATAATGGCAATAAAGAAGTCCCAGTTATACTCTACCCTATGGGAGAGTTGTAACACACTACGTGGCGGCATGGACGCAAGTCAGTACAAAGACTATGTCTTGGTCGTTTTATTTGTAAAGTACATTTCCGACCGTGCAAAATCCGGTGACCCCGATTTGGAAGAGATTCCTGCGGGTTGCACCTTCGATGATTTCATCGCCCTGAAGCACAAAGACCAGATAGGCGACGAAATCAACAAGAAACTGGCAAAACTCGCCAGCGCCTTCGGTTTGGACAATGTTTTCGTCAACGCTGATTTTGAGAGCGAAGACAAACTTGGCAAAGGTAAAGACAAGGTGGATACCATCACCTCCCTCATCGAAGTCTTCGAGAATCCCAACCTCGATTTCAGTACCAACCGTGCCGGTGATGACGACCTCATTGGCGACGCTTACGAATATCTGATGCGGAATTTTGCCTCCCAGTCCGGCAAGAGCAAGGGACAGTTCTATACCCCCGCTGAGGTAAGCCGACTAATGGCCAAGATTATTGGCATCCGCGATGACAAGAGCCGCAGCATTACCATATACGACCCGGCCTGCGGCTCGGGTTCCCTTCTCCTCCGCGCCATGAACGAAACCGCTCGTAGCACAGCTGTCAACCTCTACGGACAGGAGAAAGACCTGGCCACTATCAACATGGCGCGGATGAATATGATTCTCCACGGCATGTACACGGCAGACCTCCAGCATGGCGACACGCTGAATGTTCCTCTCCATCACGAAGGTGACAAACTCTCTCAATTTCAGTACGTAGTTGCAAATCCTCCCTTCTCCCTCAAGAAATGGAAGAAGAGCGCCAAGGATAACGATCTTTATGGCCGTTGGAAAGCCGATGCCATCCCGCCGTCCTCCAAAGGCGACTACGCCTTCCTGATGCATATCGTAAAGTCCATCCTTCCCAATGGCAAGGGCGCTTGCATCCTGCCCCACGGTGTTCTGTTCCGTGGTAGCGTCGAGAAAGGTGACGCGGAAGCCAAGCTCCGCAAGGCGCTCATAGAAAGCCACATCATCAAGGGTATCATTGGACTTCCGGCAAACCTCTTCTACGGAACAGGCATTCCGGCCTGCATCATCATCATTGACAAAGCAGCCGCCAAGGATTCCAAGGGCATCTTTATGATTGACGCTAAGGACGGCTTCTATAAGGACGGAGCCAAGAACCGCCTCCGTGAGCAGGACATCCAGCGCATTGCTGATGCCTGGACCAAGGAAGCCGAGCTTTCCCACTTCAGTCGCCTGGTCCCGTATTCCGAAATTGAGAAAAACGAGTACAACCTCAATATCCCTCGTTACATCCAGCCCCGTTCCACGGAGATTCAGCAGGATCTGTACGCCCATCTGCATGGCGGCCTGCCTATGGCAGATGTGGATGCACTGGAGGCTCTCTGGGATGTCTGCCCGTCACTGCGTGACAAGATTTTTGAGCCTCACGCCAACAAGGGTTATCTCCAGCTCACTATGGCTGCATCCCGTAATCTTGCTGATCTTATCGCCGATGATGCCAGTTTCAAGGCACAGAATAAGCGTGTTCTAGACACGTTTGAGGCCTGGAAGAAGTATATGCAGGATGATTTCCCTATGGTTGCCCAGAACTGCATCCCGCGGGAGAAAATCGAGGCTTGGAGCAAGGAACTGCTCCGTTTGTTTGCGCCCTGCCACTCCTTGATTGACTCCTACGCTGTCTATGACGAACTGATGAAATACTGGAACGAGGAGACCATGCAGGATGACTTGTATATGGTTTCCCGTGATGGTTGGAAGGTTACTGTCAAACTGCCACTGTCCCAAAATGGAAAGAACAAGGGTAACGTCAAGAAATCTTTTGCATATAACGAACTCGAATGTGACCTCGTGCCAGTTGATGTTCTCGTGGGGCATTATTTCGCCCAGGAAGCAACCAAAATTGAGAAGGCTGCACAGATGGTCGACGCTGAGCAGGCCGCAATGGAAGCCATTGCAGAGGAATTCAGTGACTCATTCGAGGACGTACCGTTTGAAAATGTAAATGGTAGTTTTATTAAGAGCGTCCGGGGGCTTATCAAAGAAGGCAAACGCCAACCTAAACTCTATGCTGAAATGCTGGAGGTCTGGGAGGACTTTGATAAACATGCCAAGGAGCAGGAAAAGCAGAAGGATTTACAAAAGGAACTTGTCAAGAAATTGACCGCTTCGGTGCAGGCGCAATATGCCAAGCTAACCGAAAAGGATATTAGAGAGTTGGTATTTGAAGACAAATGGATGCCATCTCTTCTTGGAAGGATTACTTCTTTGATGGGAACCGCTCAACAGGAAATAGTATCAATAATCACATCTTTGAACGAACGATATGACATTACGCTTCCTGATATCGAGATAAATATAGATACACACCGGAAGCTCGTTAAAGGATATCTTAAAGTAATGGGTATCAATCTATAAGATTAATGACTATGGCAGCAACCGACACAATGAAAATGACGGAAATCGGCCCTATTCCTAAGGAATGGGATGCATTGCCGTTATCTGACATAGGCAATTTCTCAAAAGGTGCAGGTATTACCCGCGAACAAGCGAATTCCGGGAATCTTCCCTGCGTTCGATACGGCGAAATTTATACTACACATGATAATTACATCCGTGCCTTTTACTCGCATATTTCTCCCGAATTAGCAAAAACAGCCACAAGACTTAAAACAGGAGACATACTCTTTGCCGGTTCTGGAGAAACCAAAGAAGAAATTGGCAAGGCCGTGTCTTTTATAGGAAAAGAGGAGGCCTATGCTGGAGGCGATATTATTATTCTATCGCCTAAGATTCCTGCTTCCTCACTCTATCTTGGATTTGTCCTTAACGATGAGGCATCAGTACGCCAAAAATCATCGATGGGCCAAGGTGATACTGTGGTTCATATTCATGCTAAGGAGCTTGCCAATGTTGTTGTACCGTTCCCTCATCCATCAGAACAACAACATATTGCAGATGTACTACAAAGCATAGACTCACTGATTACTAAACTCGATAAAGTCGTGTCCAAAAAGAGATTGATGAAGCAAGGGGCTATGCAGAAACTTCTCACAGGAAGCGTCCGCGTAAAAGGTTTCTCAAAGCCGTGGATAGAACTCGAACTTGGAGAGCTTGGCAAAATAACAGGAGCCGGCGTCGATAAAACCATCAATATAGATGAAAAACCCGTGCGCCTTCTGAATTTCCTGGATGTTTATAATCGGGACAGGATTTATAATCATGAACTAAAAATGTGGGTTACCGCCTCTGATTATAAGATAGCAAGATGCGATGTTAAACAAGGAGACATTTTCTTAACCCCCTCGTCGGAGCTTCCCAATGATATAGGCCGTTCTGCGGTTGCAATGTCGGACATGGAAGGTGTTTGCTATAGTTATCATGTCCTTCGTTTACGCCCATCTATCGAGTTGGATATGACGTATAGTGCCTATATGCTTAAAACTGCCGAATATGAAGAACAGATTCGCTTTTTGAGCGAAGGTAGCGGAAAACGATACGTAATTTCCTTGCGTAATTTCCGAGAGATACGCATTTCCATTCCAGATGACATTCGAGAACAAAATGCAATAGGCAATGTCATCGCAGCTATGGATAATGAAATACGCGATCTGGAAGCAGAGCGAGACAAATATAAGAACATCAAACAAGGGATGATGCAGCAGCTTCTGACCGGACAAATAAGATTACCTGTATGATGCCAGACCTCAGAATAACCACATCAGAGCGCACCACGCAGAATCACGTCATTGCGCTCATCCGCGAGAGGCTTCCTCTCTACGGATACATCGGCAATCTCTATGAAGAAGAGAACACTAACCTTCGTGAAGGCACAATCACAACCTGGCTCACATCTGAGGCACGGGGTGAGCAAAAACTGACCGAGGACCAGGCCCGTGCTGCCATTCGCAAACTCAAAGAGGAGATTGACGTTTGCAGCACCTTCGACACCCTGATGCAGGCAAGCGAGAACGTGTACAACCGTCTCCGCTACAGCGTCAGCATATCCCAAGGTCCCGGTCAGGTAAACAAGGCCGTCCGCTTCATCGACTGGGAGCATCCGGAACAAAACGTCTTTGAATTGGCAGAAGAGGTCTCCGTCAAGACCAATGGCGTGGGAGACTCCGAGCATCGCCGTCCGGACATCGTGGTTTATGTCAATGGTATCGCCCTGGTTGTCCTTGAACTCAAGCGCTCCGGTGTTCCTGTGTCAGAGGCCATTCGTCAGAACTACCGGAATCAGCAGAATGGTTACATTCCTCGTTTCTTCACCACTTCCCAGCTTGTGATGGCTGGCAATCCCAGTGAAGGCCTTTGGTATGGAACAACCTGCACCCCGGAAAAGTATTATCTTCGTTGGAAAGAACCCACCGGCGAAAGCGGTGATCCGGAGCAGAATAAGCCCACCTTCCCCGATGTCGTGAACGAACTGGACCGTTCCGTCCTCCAGATGTTGGAACCCCAACGCCTCCTGCACTTTATCCACGACTGCGTAGTGTATGACGGCGGCACAAAGAAAGTTGCCCGTCCAAATCAGTTCTTTGCCCTTCAAGCAGCCATCCCCCGCATTCGCACCAAGGACAGCGGTATCATCTGGCACTCCCAGGGCTCCGGCAAGTCCCTCACGATGGTGTGGCTGGCCCAGTGGATTAAGGAAAATATCCAGAATGCCCGTGTGGTCATCATCACCGATCGTGACGAGTTGGATAAACAGATAACCAACGGTTTCCGCAACAGCGGTTTGCTAGACAAGAACAAGCAGGATTCTTTCTATCATGCATCCAGTGGTGGCGACCTTCTCGCAAAGTTGGACAATCCGTCTCCTTGGCTCATTACAACTCTGATTCATAAGTTCGGACACAATACCACCAGCGACGATACTCCGGAATACCAGAAGATTGGCAAGAAGTCCGCTGAGCAGTATATGAAGGAACTGGCAGAGTCTCTTCCCCCTGACTTCAAGGCAAAAGGCGACATCTACGTCTTTGTGGACGAGTGCCACCGTACTCAAGGCGGCATCCTGCACAAGGCTATGCGCCATATTATGGGCGAAAACGTGATGATGATTGGTTTTACCGGTACCCCGCTTCTTAAGAAGGGGGAACGTAAGACCAGTCAGGAGAGTTTCGGTCGTTACATCCATTCCTACCGCTACGACGAAGCCGTTCACGATGGAGTTGTTTTGGATCTCCGCTATGAAGCCCGCGACGTTCCACAGCAGCTTTCAGACCCCAAAGCGATGGATCAGCTCTTCGACCTGCGTACCAGAAACCTGACGCCAAAGGCTAAGGAAGCTTTGAAAGATCGCTGGGCACAGTTGCAGAATATTTACAGCAGCGACGACCGTATGCGCCGCATTGTCGGTGATATTATGCTGGATATGGAACTGCGAAACGCCCTTGTAGACGGCTACGGCAACGCCATGCTGGTTGCGGAGAGTATCTATGAGGCTTACAAGTATTGGGACCTTTTCCGCAATGAAAACTTCCAGAATCATTGCGCCGTGGTCACCAGCTATGTTCCTGACATCTCCCTCGCCAACGGCTTCACGGACGAAAGCAAAAAGACCGAAGAGGAGTACAAATACAAGTGGTCCAAAGAGATGATGGGAGACCGCACCCCAGAACAGTATGAGGCCTGGGCCAAGGACCAGTTCATCAACCGCCCTGGGGAAATGAAGCTCCTCATCGTCGTGGATAAACTGCTCACCGGCTTTGATGCGCCTGCTGCCACCTATCTGTATCTGGACCGCAAAATCGTGGACCATAACCTCTTCCAGGCCATATGCCGTGTAAACCGTGTGAATGGTGCAGAGAAGGAATTTGGCTACATCGTTGATTACCGGAAACTCTTCGAGTTCATAGAAAGCGCTATCGAGGATTACACCAATGGCCAGAGCGAGATAGAGGGCTTCGTTAAGGAGGAAATTAGCGAAATGCTCAAGAGCCGCCTTAAAACGGCCCGAGAGGAGCTGGAAAAGGCACTGCAACGAGTGGAGCAGATCGTTGAACCTGTTGCCCTCCCCAAGAAACTGGACAACTTCTTTGACTATTTCTGCTTCCCTTACGACACGCCCGCAGACGAACAGGAAGCCAAGATTATCGAGAATGCCGGCCGTCGTGAAGACTTCTACAATGCAGTCCGCACCCTGAATAACCGCTATGTAGCTATCGCTATGGAGATGACCGAAGCCGGTTTCACTGTGGAAGAAGCAAACAATATCTACACCAAGGTAAAAGACTACGAGGAACTGCGTCACGCCATCATGCAACGCAGCGGTGACTACGTGGACATGAAGAAATATGACGCCCAGATGCGTACCCTGCTAGACCGCTACATCGTTGCTCCTCGCAGCGAGAAGCTGGAAGCGCTGGATAATTTCTCCTTCTTGGACATCATCAACATCAATCCGGATACCGGAGAGGCAGAGCTTGATCCGGAAGTTGAAAAGGAGCTGGGCGGAGTCCGCGGTGCAGCAGAAACGATGACCGCCAATGTCCGCCGTGCTATCAACCGCAAGCGTGAGCAAAATCCCGGAGAGTACAAGAAATTCTCCGAGCGTATCAATCGCCTTATCGAGGAGCTACATCAGGGCTCTATTGAATACAAAGAATTTCTGAAAGGTATCAAGGAAATGGGCGAAGCGCTACGCCAAGGAAATACCACAGATGAGCGCCTTGACAGTCCGGCAAAGAAAGACCTGTGCGACAACCTGGGGGGCAACGTGGAACTCGCCCTGCGTGTTCACGCTGTAGCCAAGCAATATGCCTTTCCCCGCTTCCGAGAAGTTCCCACTATCTATCGTCAGTTGAGGCGTAAAATTACGCAGGAACTCCTTGGCGAGCCTTATGATCCGGACGTAATCACCAAGATTGTTGCGGCCCATACAGAGGAGTTCTAAGATGGAAATAAACGGCATTTACATAGCTGTAGAGCGCAAAAATATCAAAAACCTGCATCTGGCGGTTTATCCGCCGGATGCCCGCGTTCACGTGTCCGCTCCAGCCTATCTGGATGACAATGATATCCGCTCCTTCATCATTTCCAAGTGGAGTTGGGTAGAGACACAGCGCGAGAGCATTCTGACTCAAGTTCGCCAAACGGAACGTGAATACGTGACCGGCGAATCCTTCTACCATCTGGGTGCCCGGTATCGTCTTCGCGTCCAGGAAGAGCCCCGCGTAGCGCATTCGCTTCGCAAATCCGGTGACTGGCTCATTTTGACGGTCCAGCCCGGCACTACAACGGAGAATCGCGCCCTAGTACTACGTGAATGGCAGCGGGCACAGCTCAAAGAAGTACTTAAGGAAACTCTTCCCATTTGGATGGAAAAGATCGGTGAGGCTGATGTAACGTGGGAAGTCAAGCAAATGCGCTCGCAGTGGGGCAGCTGCATTGCCAAGAAACGCCATCTCCTTTTTAACTTGGAGCTGGCTCGTGTTCCACGCTCCTGCATCGAATATGTCGTTCTGCACGAGTTGACGCACTTGAAGATTGAGAAACATAACAAGCTTTTCGAAGCCTTTATGTCCAAATATATGCCTCAGTGGCGTACCCGCCGCCAGGAATTGAATGCTTTTATCGCTTCCCCTATGGAAGAAGGTGCCGCAGGAGGGATATTTGGTGACTGATGTATCCGAAGGAACCCGTAAGGTGAACAACGATTCCGAAGCTTATCACAATATCTTCAAAGAACTCCAGGAGAAACTTGACGAATACCTAAATAACGCATAAACGCATGGCAGATCCCCGCAAAATAGTCCTCATACTCGGCAATGGCTTCGACCTCGACCTCGGCCTCAAAACGTCCTACAAAGACTTCTGGGAGTCTGTATTTTGCCCCAAAAACTATCCGGCTCCACTCATCCACCATCTGAACCAGCGTTGGCCGGACAACCTGGAAGCCGTAAAGTGGTACGACCTCGAAAACGAACTTCTGAACTACTACAAGAGTATTTCCGATCCAACGAAAGGCCAGGACATCATAACGGAAGAAGAGAGAGCCCTGCTTGAGAATTTCACTGCATACGGCCATGCTTGCGGCTGGTATAACGACCAAATAGATCTGGTCGCATCGCTGGTGAATAAAGGAGTCCTCTCATACAATGGAAACCCTTTGGGACATGTGGGTGAACATCTTAAGGAGGAAGCTCTCAAATCTCCCATGTGGCGCGACCGCAAAGCCCTTACTCTCATAAAAGACGGCTTGTGCAAATACCTCAAGTCAATAGATAAGCCCCTTGCAGAGAGTGCCACCTCAGCATACCATATGTTACTGACTTTGATGAAATCCACTAAAGCCGGAGATTTTGTCAATATCTACACATTTAATTATACGCGAGTTCAGATGCGTGGATGCGATCCAGAGGGTATGCCCATTCATTATATGCACGGAAGTTGCGAAGATGACAAGATAATCGTAGGAACTCGGGACGACCTCAAAATAGGCCAAGGTTATGATTTCCTTTTGAAAGCAATGGACGACTCATTTACCCCACCGGACATCGTCACAGCGCTCAGGGACGCTGACGAAGTGATAATCTTTGGCCATTCGTTGGGTGAAAACGATCGTCAGTATTTTGCGCCTTTCTTCCTGAAACAGGCCGACTACGACAGTCCTATACGAAAAGACATCACCATCTTCACCCGTGATGACAATTCTAAGATTGAGATAAAACGCGCCCTCCAGAAGATGACAGATGGCAAGTTGTCTGCTCTATACAGCATCAACCAGCCCAACATCATCCGTACTGCCAACCTCCAAGAAGACCAGGAACTAATGTACAACTTCTTCTTAAGTCATCATGAGGATGAACATTTTGCGAGATTGGTTATTTGCAGGCTCATACAAGAATCAAACAAAGTTAACGAATAAGTACAGAATAAAAACATGATTTCCTTAGGCAAAATGAAGCGCATCAGTGATTTGCGCACAGTATGGCCCCACGAGGCTAATGATTTCACCAAATGGCTCGCAGAGGACGCTAATCTCGAAGAGTTGGGTAATGCCGTGGGTATTGACATTGATCTGGAGGAGCGCGAGTCCTCCGTCGGCAGTTTCAATGTGGATCTTTACGCCACCGAAAGTGGCTCCGGCCGTAAAATCATCATCGAGAACCAGTTGGAAGATACCAACCACGACCACTTGGGGAAACTCATCACCTACGCCTCTGGCAAGGGCGCTGAAGTAGTCATCTGGATTGTCAAAAGAGCACGTGACGAGCATCGGCAGGCTATTGAATGGCTTAACCAACACACTGACTCCAATATCGGATTCTTCCTCGTAGAAATTGAGTTATGGCAGATCAATGACTCCCTCTTGGCCCCCAAATTCAACGTGGTTGAAAGGCCTAATGACTGGGGCAAATATATGAAGGTAATAGAAGGAATGAGCGAAACAGAACGCCTCAAACTTGAATTCTGGCAGGCCTTCAACGACCAGATGGGAAGCGACCCTGGGTTCCAAAAGGAATTTACTCTTCATAAGCCCCAGGCTCAGCACTGGTATGACCTTACGGTCGGAACGTCTGCTTATCACATCAGCCTTAACATCAATACTCAAAAGAAGAAAATTGATGCCGGCATCTACATCAATGAGGACAAGGAAATCTTTCATAAGTTCCAAGAACACAAAGCAGAATTCGACAGCGCCTTTGGAACTGATATTGAGTTCCGCGATGCAGGCAAGTCGAGTCGTATCCTTCTCTATCATTCGGTCAACGTAAAAGACCGTGCAAAATGGTCAGAAGCCGCATCTTGGTTTCTTGAAAAAGCTGTCATATTCAAAAGACTTGTTAGACAGATTGACAAATAATCATTGACATTATTATCACACGGCATTGTTTGTCTGATAGATGCCGTTCAAGAAAGCGAGATTAAAAATATTAAACTCAGATTATTTCACCGGCCCAGAGGGCTTTGAAGAAGTCGGTCACATAGTAGAGGTCAATGTTGCCGGAGCGCCTTGTCAGAGTGTCACGTGAAACTATGATTTGTTTGGCGTCTGGATGCTCTTCCACAAAGCGTTGCAGACCTTTCTTGTGTTCACCCTCTATGTGGTCGGTGGATTTAATTTCGATGGCAACACGGGCATCACCGATAACGGCATCAACCTCATCTTTGTTGTAGGTGTGCCAGTAGGTCAGTTCTTCTTCACTATCTGAATATCCGAGGTATGCGCGGATTTCCTGCATTACGAGGCTCTCAAAGGCGTGCCCGTATTCAGGTGTACCCGGCATTAGGTGGAAACGATGGAGAAGGTAGTTGGGGATACCCACATCGAAGAAGTAAAATTTGGAGGTCTGATATAGTTTACGCTTGATAACCTTCCGGTATGGTTTGACTTCAAATCCCAAGAGGGTATCGTAAAGAATCTTGAAATAAGCCTTTGCAGTATTGACGGAAACGCCACAATCAGAGGCTATATTATCGAAATTGAGTATCTCTGTATTGGTGACGGCTGCCACTTCAAGAAAACGCTCGAAAGTGTCGATATTCTGAACCAAAGCCTCTTCTTCGATTTCTTCTCTGAGGTAGAGGTTTACATAGTTTTTGAGACGGACCCTTGCGTCCTTCACGTCATAATGACGCGGAATCATACCATTCTGGATAGCCCGGCCAAAGTCATAATCGGGAATCTCGGCATAGACAAGCGGGTACAGATGCTCCTCGTTTGCCCTTCCTCCCAGTTGGTTGACACCGGCCTTCTTGATTTTTCTGGCACTAGAGCCGCTGAGAATGAAGTGCAGACCGTTCTCCACCATCAGTTTGTGGACAACATCTAGGAGTTCCGGGAGTTTCTGAATTTCATCTACGATTACTAATGTCTTGGGAGGATACTTTACCAGCATCTCATAAAAATCCATAGCACGACGCCTAAAGCGCTTTCTTGTATCTGGGTCAAGAAGATCAACGTAAATCGCATTAGGGAAACGCTCCCTCAGTAGTGTGGATTTTCCAACCTGACGGCCGCCGAATAGGAACATTCCTTCATCAAGGCGGTTCTCTATGTCGAATATTCTCTTGTACATATTACTTATGAAATTTTGCAATGTAGCTGATGATATTTATAAAAAATCGTCAACGATACTGCAAAATTAATAAAACTTATTTAATTAAATACAAAAATCTTTGAAAGTTTTATCAGCATATTACGGAACTCCAATTTCGCAAGTAATTTTGGACAAATGATTATATTTGCAGATTCGTGACTAAATTTTGAAAATATGAGAAAAGTTAGATTTATTGCTGTGGTGGCTATGGCGGCTGCCCTTGCGGTTTCCTGCAAGTCGCAGGAGGAAAAAGAAACTGCTTTTAAAGCTGAGGTTAAGGCCATTATTGACGGTTATAATACTGCTGCTGGAGAGATTTATGCGGACTCAACCCTCACCGACGAGCAAAAGAACGAGAAGATTGAGCCGCTTTATGAGGAGACTCACAAGAAGTACGTCGACCTCAACAAGGTGGCTTTCGATAAGAACAAGAGCAACAGGATTGCCGTTATGGCTCTCCAGAACATATTTCCGGAGATCACCAATCAGGAGGTGATTGACTATGCGGCTCAGCTTGCCGACTCCCTTCAGATGAACGAGAACGTTGTGAAGATGGTCGAGGCTGCGCAGAAGGGACTGCTCACCGAAGAGGGCAAGATGTTCACTGACTTCACGATTGAAGATTCTGACGGAAAGACTGTTTCTTTCTCTGATTTTGTGGGTAAAGGACAATATGTTCTTGTAGATTTCTGGGCAAGCTGGTGCGGCCCTTGTAAAATGGAGATTCCTAACATTCGCAAGGCTTACGAGACTTACGGCCCTAAAGGATTGGTGGTTTTGTCTGTAGCAGTTTGGGACAGACCTGAAGACACTAAGGCGGCAGCTGCGGAGCACGGTGTGGTTTGGAATCAAATCATCAATGCGCAACATATCCCGACCGAGCTTTACGGAATCAGCGGTATTCCTCAGATTATGCTTTTCGGTCCTGACGGCACCATTCTTAAGAGAGATTTGAGGGGTGAGGGCATTGAAGATGAGCTTTCAAAATATTTTCAAGAATAATTTCAGAGACCAACGGCTTTATGCCGTGAGGCAGGAGCACTCCGCTCATGAAAAAATCGCGTCGTGTCTCTTGCCTCACGTCTTTATAAAGCCTATCGCAGCCATAACGGTGTTTCTTATGAAGAACTGAGTCAGATTACTGACAACTCATTGATAATGAAGAGGATTTTTGAACACAGAAGTGATTTGGTCCGGCCAAAGAAGGCACTTGGCCAGCACTTTCTCACAGACTTGAGCGTCGCGCAGAAGATTGCGGACGCTCTTGTTGTGGATAGCGTAGGCGGGGCGGTTCCTGAGGCGGGCGCGGATCCTGCAGACAGTGCCGCCGCAGCTATGCCGGTGCTGGAAATCGGACCTGGAATGGGAGTGCTGAGCCAGTATCTGCTTGAACGCGAGGATATTGACCTTAGGATGATTGAAATCGACCGAGAAAGCGTGGACTACTTGCTGGTGCACTTTCCGAAAGCCTCCGGAAGGGTCATCGAGGGCGATTTTCTGAAGATGGACCTCAAATACTTCTTTCCCGGCACATTTGCGGTCATAGGAAACTTCCCCTACAACATCTCCTCACAAATTTTCTTCCGCATCATCGACCATAAGGACAGCATCCCACAGGTGGTTTGTATGATTCAGAAGGAGGTGGCGGAGCGCATAGCCGAGCAACCGGGCAGCAAAACCTACGGCATCCTTTCGGTGCTTCTCCAGGCCTGGTACGACATCGAGTACCTTTTCACGGTGGGCGAAGGGGCGTTCAATCCTCCACCGAAGGTCAAATCTGCCGTAATCCGCCTGAGACGCAATTCCCGCACAGAACTCGGTTGCGACGAGAAACTCTTCAAGACCATAGTCAAAACCGGTTTCAACCAGCGTCGCAAGACCTTGCGCAACAGTCTCAAACCGCTCATAGCCGACAAGGCAGCCCGCGAAGCTTGGACTCCGGAGCAAAGCGCCGAATTCCTCTCCAACCCTGTTTTCGAACTCCGTCCCGAACGCCTTAGCGTCGAGGATTTCATCGCCCTGACGAAGCTGTTCTCATAGCCATCAGGTAATAGATTTTCGGTCATTTTGTGGATTTTCTCACATTTTTCATATACTTGCGATTGAGAAAATTCCTGTATTATTCTCAACGCCACTGAGGAAAATACATCATTTTCCTCAACACTACTGAGAATATTCAATCTTTAATTATCCCACAAAAGCAATTATTTGTTAATTTTGTGGGATTTTTGTTTTGTGGTATCCAATGCTTTCGAGACTTCGAGGAATTGTAACAAAACAAAATGGGAATATGGACGCATTTTGAGAATATATAAACTCACAAAATATGTATAGAACAAAGACTTGCGGTGAGCTGAGGCTTGCCGATGCTGGAAAGACGGTGACGTTGGCCGGATGGGTGCAGAAATGCCGTAAGCTCGGAGGTATGACTTTCATTGACCTTCGTGACAGATATGGTATTACACAGCTTGTTGTGGATGCTTCTGCGGCAGAAGAACTGACGCAGACCGCCGGCTCGCTCGGACGCGAATATGTGATTCAGGCTACCGGAAAGGTTGTCGAGAGGGCGAGCAAAAACTCTAAGATGCCGACGGGCGACATCGAGATTGAACTCTCTGAAATCAAAGTGCTCAACAAGGCACAGACCCCTCCTTTCACAATTGAGGACGTCAGCGACGGTGGCGAGGAACTTCGCGCTAAATACCGCTACCTCGACCTCAGGCGTAACCCTCTTCGCAAGGCACTTGAACTCCGCCACAGGATTGCACACGAGGTCCGTAACTATCTGGACGCGCAGAATTTCCTCGAAATCGAGACTCCATATCTCATAAAATCCACTCCGGAGGGCGCACGCGACTTCGTGGTGCCTTCACGAATGAATCCTGGACAGTTCTACGCGCTTCCGCAGTCTCCACAGACCTTCAAGCAGCTTCTGATGGTTGCCGGCTACGACCGCTACTTCCAGATTGTGCGCTGTTTCCGCGACGAGGACCTCAGGGCCGACCGTCAGCCGGAGTTTACGCAGATTGACTGCGAGATGTCGTTTGTGGAACAGGAAGACGTGCTCAACACCTTCGAAGGAATGATGAGGACGCTTTTCAAGAACGTTCTTGACGTGACCATCCCGAATCCGATTCCACGGATGAGCTGGTACGACGCGATGGACAACTATGGCTCCGACAAGCCGGACATCCGCTACGACATGAAACTCCACGAAATCACTGACCTCGCGAAGGGACACGACTTCTCTGTGTTCGACAGCGTGGAGTATGTAGGAGCGATTGCGGTGAAGGGATGCGCGGAATACACCCGCAAGCAGCTCGACGAACTCACCGAGTGGGTCAAAAGGCCTCAGGTGAGTGCGAAGGGACTTGTCTACATCAAACTCAACGCCGACGGAACGCTCAAGTCTTCTATCGACAAGTTCTTCACTGCCGATGACTTGAAAGGCATCGCAGAAAGGCTCAAAGCCGAGACCGGAGACCTCATTCTCGTGCTCTGCGGCCCGAAGAGAAAGACACAGACACAACTCGGAGTACTGCGTATAGAGATGGGCAACAGGCTCGGTCTTCGCGACCCGCACAATTTCGCACCGCTTTGGGTGGTGGATTTCCCGCTCCTCGAATGGGACGACGAGACCAACCGCTTCTACGCGATGCACCATCCGTTCACCGCACCGAAGCCGGAACATCTCGACTGGTTCTACAGCAACAAGAAAGAAGACCTTGAAAAGGTCTGCGCAAACGCATACGACTTTGTCCTCAACGGTACAGAACTCGGTGGAGGTTCAATCCGTATCCACGAGGCTGATGTTCAGGAGAGGATGTTCGAGGTTCTCGGCATAAGCAAAGAGGACGCGGACTACAAGTTCGGCTTCATCATCAACGCCTTCAAGTTCGGAGCACCGCCTCACGGAGGCCTCGCATTCGGTTTCGACCGTGTGTGTGCACTTTTCGGCGGCCAGGAGACAATCCGCGACTACATCGCATTCCCGAAGAACAATCAGGGACGTGATGTGATGATTGATTCGCCGTCGTTGATTGATCAGACTCAGTTGGATGAATTACATCTTATGATGTATCGGGGCGAATGACGGGGCGCCTAAAAGGCGGTCTGCGGCGTTACTCGTCTTGCCAAAATCCTCACAACCATTAGGTTGCTGCGGTATTTGGCTACACCGAGTGCCTTGCATACCATCCTTTTAGGCATCCCCTCCGACTCAGCAATTTTAACAGATTACTTCGCACGTGGTTTTTGCTGTTTAAGATTTGAGATACAATGGGAAAGAAGCATAACTGCTTGCCAGTGAGGGCGGACGAGGATTTAGTGGAGGCCGGTTGTGACGAGGCGGGAAGAGGACCGCTCGCCGGACCGGTCTTTGCTGCGTCTGTGATTCTTCCACCGGATTTCAGCCATCCTTTGCTCAACGACTCGAAGCAGATGAGCGAGAGGGAGCGAGACGAGTTGCGTCCCCTTATCGAGAAGGAGGCTGTCGCTTGGGCGGTTGAATGTGTCAGTGCTGAGGAGATTGACAGAATCAACATTCTGAATGCGTCGATTGTCGGGATGTGGCGTGCAACGGTCCGGCTGGATCGGCGTCCTGAGTCACTGATTATTGACGGCAACAAGTTCCGTCCTATTGACAGGCTTCCGGAAGCCGCGCTTGAAACCCCATTTGAGGGCGGGACTCTGAAGGAATATGTTCCTTTGTGGAGAGACATGAAATGGCGGACTTTCGTGAAGGGAGACGGACGTTTCGCGTCGATTGCGGCAGCGTCGGTTCTGGCGAAGACATGGAGGGACGAATATATGCGCAGGATTGCGAATGAATATCCCCAATATGGGTGGGAACGGAATATGGGTTATCCGACGCACGAGCATATTGAGGCGATACGAAAATATGGATATACGCCATATCATCGTAAGAGTTTTCACGTCAGGGAACTGGAAAACACATTATTTTGACGGAACTGTTACCTCTTGGTTTTGAATAATTAAAAATGGATAATATGAAAAAGTATTTTATTTCGGCCTTTGCGGCGTTGGCCGTTATGATGGGGTCCGCACTTACGGCGACGGCGGACGAGGGCATGTGGCTACTGCCGCTGCTCGAAAAGATGAATGCAAAGGACATGAAGAAACACGGCTGCAAATTGTCTCCAAAGCAGATTTATAACGCAGACGGAGTTTCTCTTAAAGACGCAATCGTACAGTTCGGGGGCGGTTGCACCGGAGAAATCATCTCCGATGAAGGACTTCTCATAACTAACCACCACTGCGGATACTCTAACATTCAGGCACTCAGCAGCGTGGAACACAACTACCTTCAGGACGGGTTCTGGGCAATGAACCGCAGCGAGGAGCTTCCATGCGAGGGGCTGACTGTCAAGTTTCTTGAGTCTGTGACAGACGTTACGGACATCATCTCGACGACAGAGGCTCAGGCACGCGAGACCTACAGAGACAGCGCGAATGTTGACGCTCTCGTTGCCAAGGCCGTGGCCGACAAGAAGGAGGAACTAGTGAAATCTTCCGACAAGGAGCACGCGCACTGCACCTCAACGGTTGTCCCATATTACAACGAAAACCTCTTCTACCTCATCGCCTACAAGGTTTACCGCGACGTCCGTTTTGTCGGAGCACCGCCTTCCTCAATCGGTAAGTTTGGGGCCGACACCGACAACTGGATGTGGCCGCGTCACACCTGCGACTTTTCGATGTTCCGTGTCTATGCCGGAGCGGACAATGAGCCGGCGGACTACAGTGTCGAGAACGTTCCGCTCAAACCGAAGAACCACCTGAAAATCTCGCTCAAGGGCGTGAAAGAAGGCGACTTCACGATGATTATGGGCTACCCGGGACGCACGAACCGCTTTGCCACCTCAGATGAGTTGAAAGAGATGCTTGCAGAGAACGACATCCGCATCGAGGCAAGAACTCTGCGTCAGGACCTCATGATGGAGGATATGCTCGCGGATCCGAAGGTGAAGATTCAGTATGCGAGCAAGTACAGCAGCTCATCGAACGGCTGGAAGAAATGGAAAGGAATGAAGCTCGCTTTCGACAAACTGAACGTCATAGGAAGGACTATGACAGAAGAAGATGCGTTCCGCGAGTGGGTTGCTGCAGATGGCGGGCGCACGGAAAAATATGGAAAGTCACTTGATGAGATTGCATCTGCGGTTGGCGCAGCAAGGGATGCGAACCTGCTCTCCACTTGGCTTATGGAGACTGTCTACCGCAGTGAAATCAGCAACATTGCCGCATCGGCTTTCGCCGCATACTTCTCGACAATGAAGGAGACTTCAGACAGCACTCTCGCGCTCGGAGAGGCAATGGACCAGATGGACGAGTTCTACAAGGACTACTCACTCCCGACAGACATGAAAATAACTGAGGCCCTTCTGCGTCTCTACCACCAGAGAGTGGACAAGGAAAACTGGATTATCGCCGACTTCAGCGAAGAACGTCTCAAGGGATATGTCGATACGCTTTTCACGCAGAGCGCATTCACATCCGAGGAAAAGGCAGTGGAGGCCATCAGGAAGGCCGCAGCATCAGAAAACGGCATCCTTTCCCTTCGTGAGGACCCTGCATTCAAGCTCTATCAGGAGTTTGTGCTGAAATATTTCCAAAACAACAGCGAACTGAGCAAGTCGCGCGCACAGGTTGCCGAAGGCAAAAAAGCCTACACCGCAGGCCGTCTGGAATGGAAAAAAGGACAGCCGTCCTACCCTGACGCGAACTTCACGATGAGGCTTACCTACGGCAATGTGATGGGATACTCACCTGCAGATGCTGTTGAGTATAACTACTATACAACACTCGCAGGGGTGATGGAGAAGGAAGATCCGAACAATTGGGAGTTCGTGGTGCCGGCGGACCTGAAGTATCTCTATTATGCTCAGGATTTCGGACAGTACGCGATGAAGGACGGACGCATGGCCACCTGCTTCTTGAGCAACAACGACATCACTGGAGGAAACTCCGGCTCTCCGATTATGAACGCGAAGGGAGAACTCATAGGACTCGCGTTTGACGGAAACTGGGAGTCTATGAGTTCCGACATCATGTTCGAACCGAATCTCCAGCGTTGCATAAATGTGGACATACGCTATGTGCTGTTCATCGTTGATAAGTTCGGCGGGGCTGGATATCTCATAGACGAAATGGACATTATAAAGTAAAATCGCCTAAAGGGTACGCTTGCTGCGTTACGCAGGAGTGCTAAAATCCTCACAACCATCAGGTTGCTGCGGTTTTATCCCTCCTGCAAGCCTTGCAATCGCAAACTTTATGCAATTTTACCAATCTAAGTTGTTACAATATGATTAGAGAACAGGAAATACTTGAATATCTGAAGGATGTGCAGCATCCGGCGAAAGGCGACAAGAGCATCATTGAACTGGGAATGGTGGAAAAAATTGCCGTGGAGCCGCTTGAGGGTGAAGCAGTGCGCGTAACCGTAACGCTCGGCTTCAGCAAACACCGAGACCCGCTCGCTGAATATCTCATCGGCAGCACCAAGGCGGCAATCATACGCCACTGCCCGGCGGGCTCAGAAGCAGAAGTGATCACTGTCATCAAGGAGGAACCGAAACCGAAGAAGAAACCGGGACTCGACCTCGGCCTTGAGGAACTCGCGAATGTGAAACACATCATCGGTGTAGCTTCAGGCAAGGGCGGCGTCGGAAAATCCACCGTCGCGGTGAACCTTGCGGTAGCCCTCGCACGTCTCGGCTACAAGGTGGGGCTGGCGGACGCGGACGTCTATGGACCGTCCGTTCCGAAGATGACCGACACCGAGAACGAGGTCCCGGGCTCATTCCAAATTCCGGGAGAAGAGCCTGGCGAGCAGCCGAAGGACGTGATTATGCCGATTGAGAAATACGGCGTGAAATGGATGTCCATCGGCTATTTCGCAAGTCCCGAACAGGCGCTCATCTGGCGAGGCCCGATGGCATGCAACGCGCTCAAGCAGATGATTCTGCAGGTCCGCTGGGGAGAGCTTGACTTTCTTCTCATCGACATGCCCCCGGGAACGGGCGACATCCACATCAGCCTCGTCCACGACATCCCACTGAGCGGAGCCGTAATAGTCAGTACGCCTCAGGCGGTGGCACTCGCCGACGTTGAGAAGGGAGTCAATATGTTCCGCAACGACAGCATAAACAAACCGATTTTCGGTCTTATCGAGAATATGGCCTGGTTTACTCCGGCGGAACTCCCGCAGAACAAGTACTACATTTTCGGCAAGGACGGAGGCAAGACAATGGCAGAAAAATACGGCATCGACCTCCTCGGCCAGATTCCGCTAGTCCAGAGCATCCGCGAAGACGGCGACAACGGCACCCCGGCAGCTCTTGGCACCGGCCCGGAATCCGTAGCGTTCCTCAGTCTCGCAGAAAAACTCGCCGCCAAACTCAAGGATGTCATTTCACCGACGAGGCGATGAGTTTTTCAAGGTCGGCACGTCCGATGCGTCCTTCGAGGCAGACGAATACGGATTCGTCCTTTTCGACTGAAGTCATCACGAAACTGGTTACAGTCTGTTCGTCGCCGCTGGTGTAAATCCGGACAAGTTCGCCGTCCTCTTTGGCCTCAAGCAGAAGTTCAAACTTTCCGGACTTGAGGAGTTTGTCAACCTCGACCTTGAGTGCGGCATTAACCTTTTTGCTCTCGCTGTCAATGATGTACATGCCGCTGAGTTCCTTGACAACCGGTGCGATGTCTATGTCATCTTCCGGCATATCGATTTCAGGAAGCCTATCCATGAGGCGGAACATCGATGGGGAGATATAGACCGCGCTGACCTTCGGCTTGTCCGAAAACTTGTTGTAGATATCCTTGCCGCTCTGGGCGAATGATGCGGCGCACACGAGCATTGCCGCGATTATTGTTGCTATTCTTTTCATGTTTCTCAATTTTAAAAAAGTTATCGTTATTTATATATTAGTCCACCAAGTTGCCCGGTTATTCTGAGTATAAGTTTACTTCGGAAGATGATGGTGGTGTTGAAGGTTTATGCCCGATGAGCTTTGACGTCTTCTGCATATGGGGAAGAGCCGCATCGGCGATGCTCTTTCCTTTTCCCACCTTGCTGCCGATCATTGCAAATGTCCTTTCCACCTGGGCGTAGGCCTCTTCCGGAGAGTCGAACGTGTCGACCGGAGTTACGGATGAGCGATGAAGACCAAGACCGATGGCGACGACGGCTATGACCGCTGCGGCAGCAAAGACAGGTACAATCCTTTTCCAAAGCCGCATAGATGGGCGAGGAGAGTCGTGACGTAGAATTTCCGAGGCAAGAATCCGGTTTTCAATGCCCTTGCCAAGGCTTTCCGGCACAGCGACGCTCTCGTCGTCAGATAGACGCTCCAAATCCTCCAATGTCAGTTTCTCAATGTCTTCAGTCCTTTTCATATTCATCAGCAATTTTCTTCAGTTTTTTCCTTGCCCCGCTGAGCAGAACCCTCAGACTCAGGTAGGGAATGCCTGTCTGTTTTTGTATCTGTTCGTATGACAGGTCGTCAATGATTCTCATTTTCAAGACTGTCCGTTCACGCTCCGGAAGGCTCTCGACTGCCTCAAGCACAGCCTGCATCTTCTGCCGTGCGGCAATCTGTCCGTCCTCCGGTGGCTGTTCTGGCTCCACCCCGTCCATGGAAGATCGCCCACTCATCCGCTTGCTCTTTAGCCTATCCAGACAACTGTTCCGGAGCAACGTCAGGCAATATGCCTTTGGATTCCGCACCCCGTCGAGCGAGCCGGAGGTCTGCCAGAGCTTCAGATAGAGGTCCTGCACGGCGTCCTCGGCCTCAGCGGCAGAGCCGAGCAGCCTACAGGCAACCCTGTAAAGCCCGTTCCGCAGTGGGAGCCAATCGTTTATGAAGGTCTCTCGACTCATTCCTTTATCGAATCAGCAAGTCCGGCCAGTGATTCAGTGGATATGCTGCCCCAGAGACATATAAGGTCGCAGTCGGACGGCATATAGATAATCAGGTCTTCGACAGTCTTGCCGTCAGGAGAACTCGTGCCGTAGAAAAGCACATCTTCGCCGTCGTCCTTGACGCTCATCAGAAGCCTTTCCTCGCCCATAAGTGCCGTGAATTTCCGGTGAAATTCGTCTCTGACAGCCCTGCTGCTGTCTTCCATATCGACAAAAGTAAGTCCCTTAAGTTCGTCCATAGCCCTGACTGCCGTCATAGCCTCATCGTCATCCGAAACTTCCGCCTTCGCCGCCTTTCTGATAACCGCCACAGCGAAAGAACCCAAATTGACGGATTCAACGCCTTTTTTCTTATCAAATTCCTTGATAAGTTTCTTGACTTCGGACTTCGGGGCTTCTCCGGCATTCGCACAAGAAGTCGCCGCACCAGTCATAAGCAGCCCAAATCCGATAAATAAGATAGTTACGATTCGTTTCATATTCAAAAATAATAAAAAAATCAGTGTCTTTTTTGACGCGCCACATAAAAGACGAGCATATCCCCGATTTGTTAATGAAATTTTTCTGATTTACCGGATTATGATTTTTCTGACTTTTTAGTTACGAAAGTCGACAAAAAGTGACTTACCGCGCGGTTTGTCTTTCATAATGCTGCGGAAGGTCTAAAAAATATCGACTTTCCGCAGTGTTTATCTTGCTAAACCGCGCGGAAAGTCAGTATTTTTCATTACATTTGCAGGCGAAGAATACAGACAAACTATTTATAGCCATGAAGATAATCGGACGATACAGCGAGATGGAACAGATTCGGAGACTGTATGAGGCTCATTCCCCCGAGTTTGTTGTCGTATATGGAAGGAGGCGCGTCGGCAAGACATTCCTCATAAACCAATTCTTTAAGGACAATTTTACATTCAAGGTAACAGGATTGGCAAAAAAGGACAAGAATACGCAACTGCGCAACTTCGGCGAGGCGCTCAAGCGACAAGGGTCCCCACTATGTCCGATTCCAAAAAACTGGAATGAGGCTTTCGACAGCCTAAGGACTCTGATTGAGAACTCCGGCAAAATAGGAAAAAAAGTAGTATTCATTGACGAACTGCCATGGATGTACACGCCTCGAAGCGAACTCGTCACTGCAATAGAGCATTTCTGGAACGATTGGGGCTGTACCCGTGAAGACTTGATGCTTATCGTATGTGGCTCTGCTACATCATGGATAACAAAGAATATCCTAAGAAACAAGGGAGGTCTGCACAATCGCGTGACATCGAAGATATACCTCCGCCAATTCAATCTCGCCGAATGCCGGGATTATCTTATTGAGGCAGGTTTCCGCTATGAAGAGAAGGACATCGCTGAATGTTATATGATTATGGGAGGAATCCCATATTACTTGAGCCTTCTTGACAAGGGGCTTAGCCTCGCGCAGAATGTCGATAGGATGTTTTTCCAGAGAAACGGGAAACTTGACGGAGAATTTCAGAATCTCTATGCTTCTCTGTTTGACAACAGCGAGCCGTATCTCAAAATCATTGAGACTCTGAGCAAACGAAATTATGGTATGACCAGAAACGAGATTATTGAACAGACAGGACTCCCTGATGGAGGCGGGCTGAGCACGATTCTGTCAGATCTTGACAGCTGCGACATCATCCGAAAATATCGTGCGTTCGGCAAAAAGGAAAATGATACGATATATCAACTGACGGATTTCTACACCTTATTTTATTACAAATTCATTAAGAAATACGGAACTTCCGACAAAGACTTCTGGGCATATCAGACCGCAACTCCGACGCACAGCACCTGGGCAGGAATCGCATTCGAACAGCTGTGCATCCAGCATCATCTTCAAATTGAGAAGAAACTCGGAATATTCGGTATGCTCACAGAAACTTTCTCTTGGCGCTCAAAGGATGCCCAGATTGATATGATCATCAAGCGGGCGGACAAGGTGATAAACATCTGCGAAATAAAGTGGTGGGATGGTCCTTTCACGATTTCCAGAAAATATCGTGAAACGCTGGAAAACAAAATCGAGTCTTTTCGCTCCCAGTTAAAATTGAGGCGCACGCTTCACCTCGTAATGATCACCACCTTCGGTCTCCGTCACAACGAATACAGCAGTATCGTCCAGAACGAAGTCACGACGCACGACCTTTTTGAGAAATAGGCATTTCTTCAGGATGTCAGATATCATTTGAGAAAAGAATCGTTTTTTACAGAAAAGTCTATTCTTTGTCATATATTTGCAATTCATTACATTCACAGAAATCCATAAGGGACAGCGAGTGGATGTTTACATAAAAGAGCGTTTACTTTACGCTTGTCTTTGACCTTCGAAACTTAGCAACTCTCGAAAAATCGTCAAAAGACAAGACAATAGTAGATACTCGCGGACGGTATATATAACCTTGGTATGTTTTCATGCCGGGTTCTTCATACCATCGCGTGGGTTTTCTGCGTTGTCTGTCCTGACGATTCGGCAATGCTAAGGCCTCGAAGGTGGGATGGGCAAAGGTATGAATCCCACGCTTTCTTTGTTTATAGTTATTTTTCTCCGAACTGGGGTTCTTTCGGAATGATGAAGAAAATATACTATTAAAAATCATTGCTGTCCGGTAAAAGTTCCGGACGATTATTATAAAGTTTAACAATTAAACA
>ENA-OUQC01000167-OUQC01000167.1-human-gut-metagenome-genome-assembly--contig:-NODE-167-length-60786-cov-8.693040_pt1 | contig 60786 bp, 47 predicted proteins | sample MGYA00237942_ERZ548815 | MGnify/ENA primary metagenome ERZ548815 (study PRJEB26490, sample SAMN05194722) | human gut metagenome | biome: terrestrial biome; feature: human-associated habitat; material...
GTCACAGTCGAACTATTTTCGACATGTCAGACTCCGTGAAAATACCGACTGTGAGTTGAAACAAGGAAAAAAGAAGAGAAGTAAGTAAAGTGCAGACACAGAACTATGAGGAGCAAAAAATATGAAGTTTGAAGATGATGATTTAAAGGACGGTAAACTTTGGGCTGCCCTGCAAAAAGAGATTGACCGTGACCTGGCGGAAAAGGAGAGCGGTGAAACATTCCAGGAAGAACTGGCAGACATCGAAGACTCCATTGAATTTGAAAGCAAAGAAACAAAAAGCGAAGATCACATCCCGGATGAGACTGCAAATTTAAGTAATCTGCGAAGTGTCCTTGAGGCAACTGAGCGTGCAAAAGACGAAGAAGCGAAGCAGAAAATGAAGCAGACCAAAGTGGAGCCTGTGACGCAGGACATCGAGATTCCGGAATTTACAGAAGAGGAAGAAGAAATCGAAGAGACGCCGGCTGAGACACCGAAGAAAGTCTCACGTGTAAGCCAGACAACCGAAAAACTGGAAGGTCTCGTTGATTTTGATGACGATCCGGCGGAGACAAAAACAGAATCGGAACCGGAAGAAGTGATGGTGGATGATGATCTGATCATCAACGATCCATTCGCAGATGAGGATGATCTGCTGGGAGAAGAGAAGACAGAGACCAAGGGTTCGGAGAAAGAAGTGCTTGGTGATCAGGTGGAAGCCGCAATGGAGCGCCTCGTCAGCGACACGGTAGGCCATATCCCAATGCCGGAAATAGACGATGAGGATGATGACTACGACGATTATGAGGATGACGACGAAGAGTACATTCCGCATGGCGCAAAACCGCAGAAGAAAAAGGGAAAAGGCGGCGCGGTTATCGCCGTTGCAGCCGTTGCTGTTATTGCTGTGGGAGGCTTTTTCTATGGAAGCAAAATGTTCCATTACCAGAATTATTTCTTCAACGGAACAACCATCAACGGAGTAGACTGCTCGGATATGACGGCCAAAGAGGCAGAAACGAAAATCAAAGAGCAGGCTGCAAACTATACCTTAAATGTAAAATTCAAAGACAATGATACGAAGAGTGTCAGCGGAAAAGACATCGACTACACCTACGCCGGAGACGGCAGCGTGGAGAGCGTGTTAAAGAAACAGAACAGTTTCCTCTGGTTCCTGGGAAATGGCGGAAAAGAGAAAGATTCCCAGGTCACCATGCAGTACAGTCAGGAAAAACTGGATGCGGTGATTGATGGATTTGACGAATTCCAGTCCGCAGACGATGAGAATGCACCGGCCAGCGCCTACATCACCTTCCAGAACAATGAGTTTGAGATTGTGGATGCTGTTATGGGTGAGGGAATGGATCTTACCCTTGCAAAACAGTGCATCGAAAACGCGCTGATCAATGCGGATACCGAAGTGGATCTTGAAAAAGCAGGCGTTTACGACGGAACCTTGGTAACAGCAGATGACGAAACACTGAATGCACAGAAGGATCAGTTAAATGAACTGGTACGCGCAAGCATCACATACAGTATGCCGGATGGAACAACACAGGTTCTTGACGGAAATACCATGAAAGACTGGCTGGCAGTCGATGCGGATGGAAATTATTCCAAAGATGAAAACCAGTGGAATGAAAGAGTAAAAGAATATGTGGCAAATCTTGCGGCAGCGATCGATAACGATGGCAAGGATCACACCTTCCCGGCAACCGGTATCGAAGGCGGCGTGACCATCAGCCAGGAAGGCTACGGATGGAAAGTGGATCAGGAGCAGGAGATTGCAAAGATCGCAGAAGAAGTAGATGCTCACGCAGCAGATACAAGAGAGCCGCAGTATGCGCAGAGAGAGTTTGCTGCTTCCACAGAGAACAACGGATTCGGCAAGACGTATGTTGAGGTTGATGCCAGCCGTCAGCATATCTGGCTCTACAAAGATGGAAATCTGGTTGTCGACGGTGACTGTGTAACCGGTCTGATGGAGCAGAGCAGCTACACAAAGCCGGGTATCTACACAACCGCAGCAAAAGAAAGCCAGAAAAAGCTGCACGGAGAGCTTCAGGCAGACGGCAGCTATTCCTGGGAAAGAGATGTGGATTCCTGGATTCCGTTCAACGGAGAGATTGGTTTCTACGATGCTTCCTGGAGAAGCAGTTTCGGCGGAAACCTGTATCTGACTGCAGGATCGACGACAGGATCTGTTGCACTTCCGACTGCAGTGGCACAGGCATTATATGACAATGTCGATGACGGAACACCGGTTATCATTTATTATTCCGAAGCTTATGAGGTAAGTGAAGACACGCTTACTGTGACACAGGCGCCGGAAGCAGATGACGAAAATGTCGATGATACGACGAATACCACGACAGTAACGCCGACGAGAACGCCATCCTACACGTACGATGATTACACGCCGTCAACTCCATCAACCCCATCAACCCCATCAACCCCATCAACCCCATCAACTCCATCGACCCCGTCTACGCCGGAACCGACCGCAGCACCGACCGAGATCCCGTCTACGCCGGAGCCGACCGTAGCACCGACCGAGACCCCGTCGACACCGGAACCGAGCGCACCGGATCAGGGAGACCATACGGGTGACGATGATTACCCAGGTAAGGGCGAGAGCTGAGAAAAGAAGAAATAGAACATAAAAAATACGCATTCCGTTATCAAAACAGGAATGCGTATTTTTTATGAGAAAGAAACTGTTAAAAATTAATTTTCCGGTACGAACAGTGTGACAAGATCCATCGGGGAAGTGATGGTGTAGTCCGGGTTTTCGGTCTGACCAAAACCGTATGCGGCATGGACAAACGGGATTCCGGCCTCGCGTGTCGCCTTGTAGTCGCCGTCGGTATCGCCGACATAGACCGCGTGCTGCAGATGGTTCTGTTCGATGATTGTACGGATGTTGTCTGCCTTTGCCTTTCCGGTATCGCCAGGACAGAGATGGCCTTTGAAATAGTGACCGAGGCCTGTGGCTTCCAGAAAAACTTCGATATAGCCCGCCTGGCAGTTGCTTACGATATAAAGCGGGTAATGTCTGGAAAGAATAGAAAGTGCATCGACAAGTCCCGGATAAACAGGAGCCGGTGTCGCAAGAAGTGCCTCATGCTCTTTGGCACAGCATGCCTCGATCAGTTCTAACTGGCGCTCCTTTGGATATTCGTGGAAAATGACGGCGGCGATATCCGGGAGCAGGCGGCCGAACAGGCCTTTTAACACGGCTCCGGTGAGGTTTGGTGTCATATCAGTTTCTTTTTCCATAATCTGATTCCATGCGTCGGCAACAACGTCTGTGGAGTCCCACAGGGTGCCGTCCACATCAAAAATAATACTGTCGATCAAGAGTTTTTCCTCCATATCTTAAGGGTTTTGGTTATTCTTTTAAAGTATTTATTAATTTTAATCAAAAACACGTGAGAGCGCAATGTTTATTTTGCATTTTGGAGGAAAATGTGGCAAAATAAGAATGATATATTAACAGGAGATTACTATGCAGGACACAATCACAAAGCCATTATTGAAATGGTATGGCGAAAATAAAAGAGTGCTGCCGTGGAGAGAAAAAAAGAACCCGTATGAAATCTGGGTTTCCGAGATTATGCTCCAGCAGACGAGGGTGGAGGCGGTCAAGCCGTTTTATGAGCGGTTTATGCGTGAACTGCCCAATGTCGCAGCACTTGCGGTCTGTCCCGAGGAAAAGCTTTTGAAGCTCTGGGAAGGCCTTGGTTACTATAACCGTGTGCGGAATATGCAGAAGGCCGCACAGAAAATTATGGAAGTGTATGACGGTGTATTTCCGGCAGATTACGAAGCCTTAAAAGGACTTCCGGGAATTGGAAATTACACAGCGGGAGCCGTTGCATCGATCGCGTTTTGCATTCCGGTGCCGGCGGTGGACGGAAATGTGCTTCGTGTGATGGCACGCCTCCGGGAGGACGGTGAGGACATTTTAAAGCAGTCCGTGAAAAACCGCGTGGAAGCGGAATTGACCGAAATCATGCCGGCAGAAGATCCGGGAGCCTTCAATCAGGCGATGATGGATCTCGGCGCAATGGTCTGTCTGCCGAACGGCGCACCAAAATGTGAAGTCTGTCCGCTTTTTGACCAGTGTCTGGCGGGACAGCATCAGACCTGGACGGAATATCCGTTTAAAAAGAGCGCAAAGCCGCGCAGAATCGAAGACAGAACCGTTCTGTTATTTCTGGACGGTGCGCACACAGCAGTGCGGAAACGGCCGAAAAAAGGACTTCTGGCGGGACTTTACGAGTTCCCGAACTTCGATGGCGTGCTCTCCGAACAGGAAGCACTTGAAGAGGCAGAAAAATTCGGCGTGACGCCGCTTCATATTCAGGCATTGCCGCCGTACAAGCACATTTTTTCCCATGTCGAGTGGCATATCACAGGATACGCCATTAAAATTGCAGGAAACGATGTGGAGCAGGAAGGGGAAGAAAAAGCCGGATTGATTTTTGCGGATGCGAAAACCGCGGCTGAAAGATATGCCATTCCGTCTGCGTTTGCGGAATACGCAAAATACACAGATCTGGAACATGCCTGAAACGGCAGAAGAGCAAAAAAGAGCAGGGAGAAAAAAGATGAAGATTTTATCAATTGCAGTACCATGCTATAATTCAGAAGCATATATGGAGAAATGTATCGATTCGCTGCTGGTCGGCGGAGAAGAAGTAGAAATTCTGATCGTGGACGATGGTTCCAAGGACGGAACCCCAGAGATTGCAGACCGCTATCAGGAAAAATATCCGACGATTGTAAAAGCGATTCATCAGGAAAACAAGGGCCACGGCGGAGCAGTCAACACGGGTGTGGAAAATGCGACGGGTCTGTACTTTAAGGTTGTGGACAGTGATGACTGGGTAAACCCAGAGGCATACCAGAAGATTTTAAATGTTCTGGCAGAAGTCGTACGCGGACCGAAAACACTCGACCTTCTGATCAGTAACTATGTGTATGAAAAAGAGGGCGCCAAGAGAAAACGTGTGATGCGCTATGCGAAATCGCTGCCGGAAGGCCGCTTTTTCGGATGGGATGAGGCGAAAGCTCTCGGCAAAACACATTATCTGCTGATGCATTCGCTGATTTACCGGACTTCTCTTTTAAGAGAGTGCGGCATGAAGCTGCCGGAGCACACCTTCTATGTGGATAATCTGGTTGCGTTTATTCCGCTTCCGTACGTCAAAACGATGTATTATCTCGATGTCAATTTCTACCGCTACTTTATCGGAAGAGCCGACCAGTCGGTTAACGAGAAAGTCATGATCGGCAGAATTGACCAGCAGATCCGTGTCAACAAGCTGATGATCGATTACCTTGGTGAACAGAAAGGGCTGTCGAAGTACCTGCGGAAATATATGATCAGTTATCTGACCATTATTATGACGGTTTCTTCCGTGATGATGATGCGTTCCGGAACGGAAGAAAATCTCGAGAAAAAGAACGATCTGTGGAGATACCTGAAACAGGAGGATGCAGCCGATTACTTCCGCATCCGCCACGGCATTTTCGGAACTGTTATGAGCAGCAAATCAAAACCGGGACAGAAAATTGCAGTCTATGCCTACAAGGTAGCGCAGAAACTGTATGGATTTAACTAGAAAGTAACGAAGCGGAGGAACGAACAATGCGAGTAGGAATGGGTTACGATGTGCATAAACTGGTGGAAAACCGGAAACTGATTCTGGGCGGTGTGGAAATCCCGTATGAATATGGCCTTCTGGGACATTCCGATGCGGATGTGCTGGTTCATGCCATTATGGATGCGCTTCTCGGCGCTGCAGCACTGCGGGATATCGGACGCCATTTTCCGGACAACGATCCGGCGTATGAGGGCGCCGACAGTATCGAACTGCTGAAAAAAGTCGGTGAGATGCTCGAGGAGCGGATGTATCTGATTGAAAATATCGATGCAACCGTTATTGCACAGAAGCCGAAGCTCCTGCCATACATCGACACGATGGTGAAAAATGTGGCGGAGGCGCTTCATCTCGAAGAGGATCAGGTCAATATCAAGGCAACGACCGAGGAAGGACTTGGCTTTACCGGAAAGAAAGAGGGAATTTCCGCACAGGCGATCTGCTGCATTTCCAAGGCACTCGACCTGATGCCGGACGACCGGATCGCAGGCGGATGCAGCGGCTGCCCAGGATGCGCAAAGAACGCAGAAGAATAAAAGAGAAATGCGATTGCACAAGGCCGGAAGATGTGGTAGACTGGAAGAAGAATAAGGGAGTAGTCGGCGGCATACGTGACGCTATAAGGCCAACAACCGAAGAAAAAGCATTTCTTCTGGCTTTGTATGAAATGACAAGACTTATCTGTATCAACAAATATGGTGCGGATAGGTCTTTTTCTATATAGAAAGAGACCGGTGTACCAGTGGGAACTTATCACAGGAACGCAAAAAGCGTTTTCAGAAGAAAGGACGGATGGAAATGAAAGAGTATCTGGAAAAAAGTTCGAAGATTCTTGATGAGTTACAGACAACGGAGCAGGGACTTTCCGAGGTGGAAGCTGCGCGGCGGCTTTCCGAACACGGACCGAACCGGCTGGCGGCGGGAAAAAAGAAGAGCAATCTGCAACGGTTTTTCGAAGAGCTGAAAGACCCGATGATCCTGATCCTGCTCGCCGCAGCGCTGATTTCCGGCATCACATCGGCGTATGAAGGCGAATCGTACGCTGATGTGGTCATTATTCTCACCGTTGTCATCATTAATGCGGTGCTCGGTGTTCTGCAGGAGAGCAAGGCAGAGAAAGCGATTGAAGCTCTGCAGGAGATCGCGGCAGCCACGTCGAAGGTGATGCGCGGCGGGAAAATGGAAGTGAAAAAGAGCGAGGAGCTCGTACCCGGTGATATTGTAATTCTCGAAGCGGGCGATGCTGTTCCGGCGGATGGCCGTATTTTAGAGAGCGCCAGCATGAAAATCGAGGAAGCAGCGCTGACCGGAGAATCTGTCCCGGTCAATAAAACAGCGGATGTTCTGACCTCCGGCGCAGCCAGCGAGGTTCCGCTCGGGGACCGGAAAAACATGGTCTATATGGGAAGCACCGTTGTCTATGGCCGCGGCCGCGCTGTTATCACCGGAACGGGTATGAAAACCGAGATGGGAAAAATCGCCCATGTTCTGACGCAGTCGGCGGATGAGAGCACACCGCTGCAGAAGCGGCTGAATCAGCTCAGCAAAATCTTAAGCGTGATGGTGCTCGCCATCTGTGCCGTGATTTTCGTTGTCGGCATTTTAAAAGAGGGCGTGACACCGCAGAACATCTTAAATACCTTTATGGTAGCCGTCAGCCTTGCCGTAGCGGCAATTCCGGAAGGACTTGCAGCAGTTGTCACAATCGTGCTTTCCATCGGTGTGACCAAAATGTCAAAGCGGAATGCGGTGATCCGGAAACTGACGGCTGTCGAGACGCTCGGCTGTACGCAGGTGATCTGCTCGGATAAGACAGGAACGCTGACCCAGAATAAGATGACCGTGGTAAAACATGAGGGAAGCGATATAAAACGTCTCGTATCCGTCATGGCACTCTGCTCCGATGCGGAGCCGGACGAAAACGGCGAGGCAGTCGGAGAACCGACGGAATGTGCGTTGGTCAACGATGCGCAGAAAGAGGGATGCCCGAAGAAGAGCCTGTCCGTCCAGTATCCGCGTGTCGGGGAAGCGCCGTTTGATTCGATGCGGAAACGCATGACAACGATCCACCGCGCAAACGACGGAACGTATTTTTCCTGTACAAAAGGCGCACCGGATGAGATTCTGAAGCGGTGTACCTCCGTTTGGCGTGATGGCAGAAAACAGCCGATAACAGAAGCATTCCGGCAGGAAATCCTGTCGCAGAACAAGGCGATGGCAGACCAGGCACTCCGCGTGCTGGCGGCAGCAGGAAGAGCGTGGAACCAGATGCCATCCTCCCAGGAGCCGGACTTTCTGGAGCAGGATCTCTGCTTTTTAGGACTTTGCGGTATGATTGATCCGGTGCGGCCGGAAGTAGTCGATGCGATCCGGGAATGCCGCGGGGCAGGCATCCGTCCGGTGATGATTACGGGTGACCACAAAGACACAGCGGTTGCTATTGCAAAAGAGCTGGGTATTCTGGAGGCGGGCTGGAAAGCGGTAACGGGAGCCGAGATTGACCAGTTAAGCGATGAGGAGCTTGACCGGAGAATCGAGGAATATGCTGTTTACGCACGCGTCCAGCCGGAGCATAAAGTGCGGATCGTCGATGCGTGGAAGCGGAAAGGCAGAATCACCGCGATGACAGGAGACGGAGTCAACGATGCGCCGTCGATCAAGCGTGCGGATATCGGCATCGGAATGGGCATCACGGGAACGGATGTGACGAAAAACGTGGCAGATATGGTGCTCGCGGACGATAATTTTGCGACGATCATCGTAGCGGTTGAGGAAGGAAGACGAATCTACGATAATATCCGCAAGGCAATTCAGTTCCTTCTGGCATCGAACCTTGCCGAGGTGCTGTCGATTTTCTGCGCGACGCTGATGGGCTTTACGATTTTAAATCCGGTGCATCTGCTCTGGATCAACCTGATTACGGACTGCTTCCCGGCGCTGGCGCTCGGTATGGAGGACGGTGAGGCAGACATCATGAAACGCCCGCCGAGAAATGCGGATGACGGTATTTTTGCGGACGGCCTCGGCTTTGATGTTGCGTTTCAGGGCATCGTGATTACGGTGCTGACGCTGGCGTCCTACTTCATCGGCCACTATCTGGAAGCCGGCCGCTGGGAAATCGTCAACAGCCCGGACGGCATGTCGATGGCGTTTCTGACACTCTCTATGGTGGAAATTTTCCATTCCTTCAATATGAGATCACGGAAAGGTTCTATTTTCCATATGAAGCATCAGAACAAGTATCTGTGGGGCGCGATGGCACTCTCATTTGTCCTCACATCCGCCGTCATTTACATCCCGATACTGTCGAGTGCGTTCGGTTTTGAGCGGATCAGCGCGTTAGAATATGATGTGGCGATCGGCCTTGGACTGCTTGTCATTCCGGCGGTCGAAATCAGCAAGTGGATCCGGCGGAAATTTGCTTGACAAACGAGAAAAATTTGCATAAACTAGAACAAACGGAAACAGAAAAAGGCTTGGAACGGAAAAAGTAGAAAATCAGAATTGTTTCACAGAGAATGGCAGACAAATGGGGCTGGAAGCTGCCTGAAACGAGGGTTTTTGAAGTGCGTCCGGAAGCTGGCCGGGTGAAGCGGAAAAAGTGGGTAGTCCGGCACGGGTCCTGCACGTTATGCAGAAGAAAAGAAGAGGGCAGGTGTGCCCTTAAAGTAAAGTGGAACCACGGAGCTATTTCGTCTTTATCGGAGATGAAACAGCTCCGTTTTTGAATATTGCCCTTCGGGCAAAAAAGGTGGTAAGAAATAAAAATCTGAAAAAGTCCCGGCAGGAGGCAAGGAGAGGAAAGATGAGTTTTTTCGCATATTTTAAAGAGGAATTTCAGGTGATTCAGGAGCGGGATCCGGCGATACATTCTCCCATGGAAGTCTTGCTGTATCCTTCATTTCGTGTTATGCTGAAGTACAGACGGGCGCACAAGCTATATCTGAAAGGCCATTACTTTCTGGCCAGATGGATTTCACAGCGGGCAGCGAGAAAAACCGGTATCGAAATCCATCCGGGTGCGACGATCGGAAAGGGACTGTTTATCGACCATGGAGCAGGCGTTATCATCGGAGAGACGACCGTCATCGGAGACAACGTGACGCTGTATCAGGGCGTGACGCTCGGCGGTAATGGTAAGGAGACCGGGAAACGTCATCCGACGCTGAAGGACAATGTTATGGTCAGCGCCGGTGCGAAGATCATCGGATCGTTTACGATCGGGGAAAACTCCAAAATCGGAGCCGGATCGGTTGTGATCGAGGAGGTTCCGCCGAACTGTACCGTCGTCGGCGTGCCGGGGCACATTGTGAAGCAGAATGATGTGCGGATTCCGAGAAAAAGCATGGATCACATTCATCTGCCGGACCCGATTTTCGAGGATATCAAAGTACTGCAGCAGGAGAATACGGAGCTTACGAACCGTGTGCTCGAGCTGGAGGGCGAGCTGTGTCAGATGAGGAAAAAAGAAAGGACAGAACAGAAGTGACGGAAGTGGGCAAAGAGACAGAAAACGAGGAGCTTTTTCCAGAGGCGGTTTTCGGGGAGAAGGATTATCTTTCGGAGGTATTCGGACTGGAACAGCATGACATCCGCATGTATTCGCCGCTTACGCTGGCCTACATCGGGGATGCTGCGTATGAGATCGTCATCCGCACGATTCTGGTGCGGAAAGCAAATATGCAGGTCAACAAGCTGCACCGCCATGCGGCAGGGCTTGTAAAGGCGGAGAAACAGTCGGCGATGATTGAAATTCTGGAGCCGCTGTTTACCGAAGAGGAAAAACAGATTTATAAAAGAGGCAGAAATGCGAAATCCTATACCAAGGCAAAAAATGCGTCCACGATCGACTACCGCCGGGCAACCGGGTTTGAGGCCGTGATGGGGTATCTGTACCTGAAAGGGGATTACAAGCGGATGATCGACCTGATCCGGGCAGGACTTGGCGAAGTGTGAGAGCAGATAAGATTCAGAAAATAAAAAAGAAGCGGCAGGGCAGTGGGGCTTTTGAAAAAGCAAAAGTTTCCACTGCTTTTGGGACCGCGGAACAGGAATGATATGAGAGAAAACAACAGAAACGACAAGAGAAACTTTGAGAGAAGAGACGGAAAAAAACGTGACTTTAAGGGGAAACGAGATTACCGTGACAGAGACAGAAAACAGGAAGTACAGCAGGCGGATGAGGAGTTTACAGGCGGCATGGTAGAGGGAAGAAACGCTGTCATCGAGGCGTTCCGCTCCGGCAAGACCGTGGACAAGCTGTTCGTCCTTGCAAGCAGCCAGGACGGCCCGATCCGCACGATCATCCGTGAGGCGAAAAAACACGATACCATCATCAATTATGTAGAAAAAGAACGTCTTGACGAGCTGTCCACCACCGGAAAGCATCAGGGTGTCATTGCACAGGTGGCTTCCTACAGTTATGCAACCGTTGAGGACATCCTCGCGCGCGCAGAGGAGAAAGGGGAGCCGCCATTTATCCTTCTGCTGGACGGCATTGAGGATCCGCATAACCTCGGTGCGATCATCCGTACCGCAAACCTGGCAGGCGCACATGGTGTCATCGTGCCGAAGCACCGCGCAGTCGGCCTCACAGCAACCGTTGCCAAAACGTCGGCAGGTGCATTAAATTACACACCGGTGGCAAAGGTGACGAATCTGGTGCAGACCATGGAAATGCTGAAGGAAAAGGGCATCTGGTTTGTCTGCGCGGACATGAACGGACAGAGAATGTATGATCTCGACCTCAAAGGACCGATCGGCCTTGTAATCGGAAATGAGGGAGAGGGTGTCAGCCGTCTGGTGAGAGAAAACTGCGACTTCACAGCCACAATTCCGATGAAAGGCGATATCGACTCTCTGAACGCTTCCGTGGCAGCCGGCGTGCTCGCTTATGAGATTGTAAGACAGAGAAGCTGCTAGAAATTGCGGAAAATCACATTACGCTCCGGCGGAAGAAAGATGAAGGATACAAGAGATATGATGGTGAAAGATTACGATACCTGTACGGATGAGGAGCTGATTGCGCGTCTGCGGGCAGGAGAACGCGAGATTACCGATTATCTGATCGACAAATACAAATCGCTGGTGCGGACCAGGGCGAGGGCGCTGTACCTGGTGGGCGGAGATCACGAGGATCTGATCCAGGAGGGCATGCTCGGACTTTTTAAGGCAGTGCGTGACTACAAACCGGGGAAGGAGGCATCGTTTGCCACCTTCGCCGGCCTGTGCATCGACCGTCAGATGTATTCTGCAGTGGCATCGTCCCAGCGCCAGAAGCATCAGCCGCTGAACAGCTTCGTCTCGTTAAGCGAACCGGTTTCCGAGCAGGAGCTGCGCCTGGTGGACGAGGAGACACCGGAGGAGATCATGATCAGCCGGGAAAACGTAATCGGCATGCATGAGCGGATCAAAGAACGGCTCAGCAAATTTGAGTACCAGGTGCTGGAATTGTATCTGAAAGGGTACGATTATACGCAGATTGCAGAAAAACTTGGAAAGCAGCCGAAGGCAATCGACAATGCACTGCAGAGAATCCGCAGCAAAGTGCGGGAGGTCTGTTCGTGAGATGGGAAAACAACCGAAAAAATTACGGCGAATTGTCAAAAGCGCAGGAAAATCTGTGAACAAATAAAAATTTTCAAATTTGTAGAAAAACTGTTGACAATTCACTATAGTTTTGATAGAATACCAAATGTAGCAAGGAGCTAACAAAAAAACAAAACAACTTGCGAGTGCTGATGTGGCTCAGTCGGTAGAGCGTCGCCTTGGTAAGGCGGAGGTCACGGGTTCGATTCCCGTCATCAGCTTACTATGAAAGATCCCGGGAAACCGGGATCTTTTCGTTATATAAAAAACAGCAGGAGATGGGCAGGAAGAAAAAGACACTATTATAAAAGGTACAGTTATGATTGTGAGGGAAAAAGAAGGCAGGCAGAAGAACGCCGCGAGGAGAGCGGGGAAAACGGAACAGAGTTTTCCGATATGCACGTTCTGGTTGCGGAGGACAACTATGACGGTTCCATTCTGGCATTTTTTGAGGGGGATATGCCGTTCTATGTCTGCAATGCCGAGTGTGTCAGCGGCATGAAAAAGAGAGAATCCAAATCGGAGACATTCAGCGCAAATCCGTTTGAATACGAATTCTTATACGCACCGCTCGGGGACAAGGGCGCTTACGCGTACCAGCAGCCGTGGTATGGATTTTCGGTCAACAAAGACAGCGAAGAGAAAGAGATCGCGGTTGAGTTTCTGCGCTTTATGATGCAGGAAAAAGAGATCGACGAGATGGCCAGTATTAAAGGCCTGCCGTCGATGGCAGAAAACGGAACCGACGAGCGGTATGCGGGGCTTCGGGATGCAAAAAGTATTGAGGCAAGTTTCATCAACGACGGCAGCGTGCCGGATTCCATCCGCGCGGCATTGGAGCAGGTCTGCAATGACTTCGGAGCAGGCGTGTACGGTAATGCAAACGAGGCAGTGCCGGCGTTTGTGGAGCTGTGTGCAGAGAAATAAGATAGGAAAACGAGAAGAGCGACTCATTTGTGAAAACAAGTGGGTCGCTTTTTGGTGCCAAAGATGGTAGAATAGGTACAACAGAAAAAATGAGGTGAAGAAAACAATGGAGTCAAAACGTAAGGTACTGCAAAAACTGTTCCTTTCCACGCTGTATCTGAGTGCATTTACGTTCGGCGGCGGTTATGTGATTGTGACGCTGATGAAGAAGAAATTTGTGGATGAGTACCACTGGATTGAGGAGAATGAGATGCTCGATCTGGTGGCGATTGCGCAGTCATCGCCGGGGCCGATTGCGGTGAATGGGGCGATTGTTGTCGGGTATAAGCTGGCGGGGATGATTGGTGTGCTGGTTTCGATTATTGGAACGATTATTCCGCCGTTTCTGATTATCTCTGTGATTTCGGTCTGCTATCAAGCGTTCCGGGATAATTTTTTCGTGAGCCAGATGCTCGAAGGAATGCAGGCAGGCGTCGGAGCCGTGATTGCGTCGGTAACGTATGAAATGGGAGCAGGCGTTGTGAAGGAAAAAGACAAACTGTCGCTGGCCATTCTTGTGGGAGCGTTTGCGGCGGCGTGCTTCTTTGGCATAAATGTAATCTATATTGTTCTGGTCTGCGGTGCCATCGGTGCGTTGCGGACGGTTCTGGCGAAACGGAGGGGTGCGAAATGATTTATCTTCAGCTATTTTTAAGCTTTTTCCAGATTGGCCTGTTCAGCTTCGGCGGAGGCTATGCCGCCATGCCGCTGATTCAGGGGCAAGTGGTGCAGGGACACGGCTGGTTGTCGATGTCGGAGTTTACGGATCTGATTACTATCTCACAGATGACGCCGGGGCCGATTGCAGTCAATTCGGCTACCTTCGTCGGAATTAAAATCGCCGGCATCCCAGGAGCGCTCGCGGCAACGTTTGGATGTATTCTGCCGTCGTGTATTCTCGTCACACTGCTTGCGAAGCTATATTTAAAATACCGCGAAATGGCAATGCTCCAGGGAATCCTCCACTCCCTCCGCCCGGCGGTTGTGGCGATGATCGGTTCCGCAGGGATTTCAATTCTGGTCACGGCGTTTTGGAGCAGTGAAGGAGATACCGTGATCCGGCTGGCGCAGACGAACTGGAGTCTTGTCGTGATCTTTATCATCAGCCTCATCCTGCTGCAGAAAGGCAAAAAGAACCCAATCTTTGTGATGGTACTGGCCGGGGTGATGAAGGTGGCAGTGGCGCTGGTGGAAAAATTTGCGGCATAAGAGCAGACGTAAAAAATTAATTATATGCGTCAAAAGAAAACTGAAAAAGAAACGGACAAACGGGGAGCATGGAACGATGTTCCTCGTTTTTGTCTGCCTTGCTATTTTCAGAAGTGAATGATAAAATGGCGATAGACAGCGAGAACGAAAAACAGACAGGGGCGGCATGGGTAATATGGGGAGTTATGTTTATCTTATTGTTGAGGCTGTTTAATGCTCTGAAATTAAGATGTCAAAAAAAGCCAGAAAAAAGATAAAAAGGATCTTTCTTTCTAAACATGAATCGTGTATAATAAACATTACTGTTCGGGGCCTGCCTGGAGAAATCCAGAAAGGCTCCGATTTATGTCATTTATTTTACAAAGCAAGAAAAGGGGGAAACCATGCAGAAACACAGAAAATTTATTGGGGACAAACGGTTTTACCTGATGGTACTTGGCGTTGCGATGCCGATTATGATTCAGAACGGTATCACCAACTTTGTCAGCCTTCTCGACAACATCATGGTAGGACAGGTCGGTACCGAGCAGATGTCCGGAGTCGCAATTGTCAACCAGCTTCTTTTTATCTATAACCTCTGTATCTTTGGAGGCGTGTCCGGCGCAGGAATCTTCACTGCGCAGTATTTCGGACAGGGCAACGACGAGGGTGTGCGAAACACCTTCCGCTTCAAGCTCTGGATCGGCGTGATCCTGACGGCAGCGGCAATCACTATTTTTCTTGGTGCGCATGAGCCTCTGATTCGTCTCTACCTGACAGGAGATCAGGGAAGCCAGGACATGAATGCGACATTAGCCTATGGCATTTCTTATATGAAGGTCATGCTGGTAGGACTTCCTCCGTTCCTGTTTGTGCAGCTTTATGCCAGCACGCTGCGCGAATGCGGCGAGACAATGCTTCCGATGAAGGCCGGTATTACCGCTGTCTTCGTTAATCTGATTTTTAACTACATTTTAATCTACGGAAAATTCGGTGCACCGCAGCTCGGCGTTGTCGGCGCGGCAGTCGCAACGGTGCTGTCCCGTTACGTGGAGATGGCGATCGTGCTGATCCGCACGCACGGAAACAAAGAAAAATATCGTTTTACGAAGCATCTGTACCGCACGATCCGTGTTCCGGCGGCTTTGACGAAACAGATTCTCATAAAAGGAACGCCTCTGATGCTGAACGAAACGTTCTGGGCCGGCGGCGTTGCGATCCTGATGCAGTGTTACTCCGTGCGTGGACTGAATGTCGTAGCCGCGATGAATATCTCCAACACGATCTCGAATCTGTTCAACGTCGTTTTCATCGCACTCGGCGATTCCGTTGCCATCATCGTCGGACAGCTCCTTGGAGCCGGAAGGATGGAAGAGGCAAAGGATACCGATACGAAGCTGATCACGTTTTCCGTATTACTCTGCATTGTGATCGGCGCGCTGATGGCGCTCGTGGCTCCGCTCTTCCCACGCCTCTACAACACGACGGACGAAGTACGCCACATGGCGGCAATCTTCATCGTGGAAGTGGCCATGTTCATGCCGGTCAATGCATTCCTGCATGCAAGCTACTTTACCCTGCGCTCCGGTGGAAAAACGATCATCACGTTCCTGTTCGACAGCGTCTTTATCTGGGTTGTCAGTGTGCCGGTGGCTTTCTGCCTGAGCCGTTTTACCGGACTTTCGATCTACGCAATCTACTTTATGGTTATGTCGGTTGACCTGATCAAGTGCGTGATTGGATTTGTCCTTGTCAAGAAAGGAGTCTGGCTGCAGAATATTGTGGCGGAGTAAAGAAAAAAATCTGTCTGTTTTCCAGTCTGAAAAGGATGGGAGGCGGGCAGATTTTTTGCTTTATAAAAAACTTTGTTGAATTTTACCGTAAAGCAAAAAAAGCCCTCCGGGCAGGATCGGACTGCGGTTGAGAGAAAGAAAAAGAGTATTTTTGATAAAATTTCGCAAATGAAGCAGCCGCTTTTGGCGGAAAAGTGGAAATTTTTTCATTAATCAAAACACCGGTTGAAATTTAGAGAACGCTTGTTATAATAGGGGTGCAGCGAACAGACATCTCGTATGACGCGTGAATCTCTCTTCCTATTATTAATGAGGCGCGTTCATACACCACATGGAGGAAAAAAGCGATGGATTACGCAAAAGAATCATTAAAGATGCACTATGAATTACGCGGAAAGCTCGAGATGACATCCCGTGCAGCCGTAGATACAAAAGATGCCTTAAGTCTTGCCTATACCCCGGGTGTGGCAGCGCCGTGCCTGGAAATTCAGAAAGATGTCAATAAGAGCTACGAGCTGACCAGAAGATGGAACACCGTAGCTGTTGTCACAGATGGAACCGCAGTCCTCGGACTTGGCGATATCGGACCGGAAGCCGGTATGCCGGTTATGGAAGGAAAATGCGTTTTATTCAAAGAATTCGGCGGTGTCGATGCGATTCCGCTCTGCGTGCGCAGCAAGGACGTCGATGATATCGTCAATACCGTGCGCCTGCTCGCCGGAAGCTTCGGCGGCGTCAACCTGGAGGACATCTCCGCACCGCGCTGCTTTGAGATTGAGAAGAAATTAAAGGAATGCTGTGATATTCCGATCTTCCACGACGATCAGCACGGAACCGCAGTCATCACACTGGCCGGTGTCATCAACGCGCTGAAACTGGTCGGAAAGAAACTCGATGAAGTCAAAATCGTCACATCAGGAGCCGGTGCAGCCGGAATCGCGATCATCCGCCTGCTGATCTCGATGGGCCTTAAAAATGTGATCATGACCGACCGCAAAGGTGCGATCTACGAGGGACGCGACGGTTTGAATCCGATCAAAGAAGAGATGGCGAAAATCACAAACTACAATCATGAGAAAGGCACGCTTGCCGAGGTGATTAAAGGAGCCGACATTTTTATCGGCGTTTCTGCACCGGGAACCTTCACCCCGGATATGGTGCGTACCATGGCAAAAGACCCGATTATTTTTGCATGCGCAAATCCGACTCCGGAGATCTTCCCGGATGAGGCGAAAGCGGCAGGAGCAGCCGTTGTCAGCACCGGAAGAAGCGATTATCCGAACCAGGTGAACAACGTACTGTGCTTCCCTGGTATCTTCCGCGGAGCGCTCGACGTGCGCGCATCCGACATCAACGATGAGATGAAGGTCGCAGCAGCTTACGCAATCGCAGGCCTGGTAAGCGATGAAGAGCTGAACGCAGACTACATCCTCCCGGCAGCCTTTGATCCGCGTGTCAAAGATGCGGTGGCAGCAGCCGTTGCAGAGGCAGCAAGAAAGAGCGGCGTAGCGAGAATCTAAACAGAGTTTGATATAAAAGAAAACGACAGAAAAAGGCTTCCCGGACAGCAAGAAAATCCGGGAAGCCTTTTTGCGTATCGTTAAGAATTTATGAAGGAAAGCAGCAGTTACATTCAGCCAGCCAGATTGTCTTCTGCCGGCAGTTCCGGTCCGGTCAGAGCGTACGGATCGAGAATGTCGTCGAGCTGTTTCTGTGTCAGCAGTTCGTCTTTCAGAACCAGAGAGGTAACACTCTCGCCCGTCTTCAGCGATTTCTTTGCAATCGAGGCCGCTTTCTGGTATCCGATATACGGGCAGAGCGCCGTTGTGATGCCGACACTCTTCGAAACGAGATCCTCGCACCGTTTCTCATTTGCGGTAATGCCGAGAATACAGTTCTTCACAAGCGTATTCACAGCGCCTGTCATCGAGGTGATGGAAGAGAACAGGGAATAGAAGACAACCGGCTCAAACGCGTTCAGCTCCATCTGGCCAGCCTCAGCCGCCATCGTGATTGTGGTGTCGTTTCCGATGACATGGAAGGCAACCTGTGTCACAACCTCCGGGATAACCGGGTTGATCTTGCCCGGCATAATCGAGGATCCGTTCTGCATCGGCGGCAGGTTGATTTCGCCGAATCCGGTCCGCGGTCCGCTGGACAGCAGGCGCAGATCGTTGCACATCTTGGAGAGGTTGACGGCGCAGGTCTTTAACGTGTTGGAGATCGTCACAAATCCGTCGAGGTTCTCCGTCGCGTCAAACAGATCGTCCGCCTGCATCAGCGGATAGCCTGTCACAGCAGCGAGGGTCGGCACGATGTGGTGGAGATAGTAATCGGAAGCATTGATCGTCGTACCGATGGCTGTTCCGCCGAGGTTCAGGGTGAACAGCTCTTTTCTGGCGCGTTCGATCCGGCGGATATCACGCTCGATCATCGTTGCGTAAGCGTGGAAGCTCTGGCCGAGACGCATCGGAACGGCGTCCTCAAGCTGGGTTCTTCCCATCTTTAAAATGTGGTCAAATTCCTGGGACTTATCGAGCAGTGCTGCGTGGAGTGACTCGAGCGCATGCAGAAGATCCGGGAGCAGATCGAGCACGGTCAGTTTTCCTGCACTTGGGATAACGTCGTTTGTGGACTGTGCCATGTTGACGTGGTCATTCGGGTGGACAATGGTATAATCACCCTTGGTGCCGCCCAGGATTTCGATGGCGCGGTTTGCGATGACTTCGTTTGCGTTCATATTAGCACTCGTTCCGGCGCCGCCCTGGATGCCGTCAACGATGAACTGGTCTTTTAATTTGCCGGCAATGATTTCATCACAGGCATAGATAATGGCAGCCGCTTTTTCCTCCGGCAGTCTCTGTGCTTCGCGGTTGGAGATGGCAGCTGCCTTTTTAATTTTCGCCAGATTCTGGATCATGACCGGGTGGATCGGCGTTCCCGTGATGGGGAAATTCCGTTTTGCCCGCAGGGACTGTACCCCGTAGTAGGCGTCGGAGGGGACTTCAAGGGAACCAATGGAATCTGCTTCAATTCTTGTTTTCATAATAATCTCCTTCTTTCTGCACGCATTGAGTTGTGTATATTGTCTGAAACAATTCTTGCTTTGCCTTTCGATACCGGAAGAATAACACCAGGGCAGAAATTTGTAAATACCGCTGCCGAAGAACTGTGGAATCTTATTTATTTTTGCATTTGATTTTAAATACCAAGGGAAAGAGGTACTTTTACTTATTTTTCGAAAGCAGTTTCCGCGAGGACACGTTTTCGTAGACAAAAAACGGCGAACGTGATATGCTGAACAGTATAAAAGTGAAAAAACAGGAGAGCAGCGTATGAAACATGAAAAAAGCAAGAACGATGCGATGCGCCATGAGCTCGATCACATCGATGCAAAAATCCTGAATCTCCTTCGGGAAAACGCCAGGATGCCGCTGAAAGAAATCGCGGAACACGTATTTTTATCCTCCCCGGCAGTTTCCGCCAGAATTGAGCGGCTGGAGAAGGAAGGCTACATTACAGGATATCAGGTCAAATTAAATCCGGCGCTTTTGGGATATCCGATCAAAGCGTTCATCAACCTCGAGGTTGAGCCGGTTCAGAAAAAAGAATTTTATCCCTATATTGAAAAGGTCCACAATGTCGTGGAATGTAATTGCGTTACCGGTGATTACTCCATGCTCATTGAGGGCCTTTTTGTTAGTACCATTGAGCTCGACCAGTTTATCGGCGAGCTGCAGCATTTTGGACGGACGCGGACGCAGATCGTGTTCTCGACCTCCGTGGAGCACCGCCAGGTGACCGCACACGAGGCAGAAGAATAGGCACCGGTCCGCTCCGGCGGCTTTGTGTACCGAAAAAAATGCTTTGCAGGAGAATGCTTTTGTGTTATAGTGATAGAATACACAGAGCATTTTGCGCCCTTTTCGGGGCAGTGCTCCAAACGAAAAGATTCGAGGGAGGCCTGACCTTATTATGGAAGAAAAAGAAGTTGTTTCCAAAAATTTTATCGAGCTTGCGATTGACAAAGATCTGGCAGAGGGCGTTTACGACCATGTATGCACACGATTCCCGCCGGAGCCAAACGGCTATCTTCATATCGGACATGCAAAATCCATCCTGTTAAACTACGGTTTATCACAGGAGTACAACGGAGAGTTCCACATGCGTTTCGATGATACAAACCCGACGAAAGAGAAAACCGAGTTTGTTGATTCCATCAAAGCCGATATCCAGTGGCTTGGTGCAGACTGGAAAGATCATCTGTACTACGCATCCGATTATTTCCCACAGATGTATGAGGCAGCCGTAAAACTGATCAAAAAAGGAAAAGCATTCGTCTGCGATCTGTCCGCAGAGGAGATCCGTGAGTACCGCGGAACCTTAACCGAGCCTGGAAAAGAGAGCCCGTACCGCAATCGTTCCGTGGAGGAAAACCTGGACCTGTTCGAGCGCATGAAAAACGGCGAATTCGAGGACGGAAGCAAAGTACTCCGTGCGAAAATCGATATGGCATCACCGAACATCAACATGAGAGACCCGGTTATCTACCGTGTAGCCCATATGCATCACCACAGAACCGGCGATACCTGGTGCATCTACCCGATGTACGACTTCGCGCATCCGATCGAGGACGCCATCGAAGGCATTACCCATTCTATCTGTACGCTGGAGTTTGAGGATCACCGTCCGCTGTACGACTGGGTTGTACGCGAGCTGGAATATCCGATGCCGCCGCGCCAGATTGAGTTTGCAAAGCTGTATCTGACCAACGTGGTTACCGGAAAACGTTACATCAAAAAGCTGGTAGAGGACGGCGTGGTAGACGGCTGGGATGACCCGCGTCTCGTATCCATCGCAGCACTCCGCCGCAGAGGCTTTACACCGGAGTCCATCAAGAAATTCGTAGATCTGTGCGGTGTATCAAAAGCAAACAGCTCCGTTGACTATGCGATGCTGGAGTACTGCATCCGCGAGGATCTGAAGCTGAAAAAAGCCCGTACCATGGCAGTCTTAAATCCGGTGAAACTTGTCATCGACAACTATCCGGAAGACCAGATTGAGATGCTGGAAGTACAGAATAATCTCGAGAATCCGGAGCTTGGCAGCCGTCAGGTACCGTTTGGAAGAGAGCTGTACATCGAGCGCGAAGACTTCATGGAGGAGCCGGTCCGCAAATACTTCCGTATGTTCCCGGGCAATGAAGTCCGCCTGATGAACGCATACTTCGTCACCTGCACCGGATGCGAGAAAGACGAGAACGGAAATATTACCGTAATCCATGGAACGTACGATCCGGAGTCCAAGGGAGGAAATTCCCCGGACGGAAGAAAAGTAAAAGGAACGATCCACTGGGTAGCAGCAAAGACCGCCGTCAAAGCAGAGTGCCGTCTGTACGAAAACCTGATCGACGAGGAGAAGGGCGTTTACAACGAGGATGGTTCCATGAACCTGAATCCGAATTCCCTGACCGTATTAAAAGAGTGCTATCTGGAGCCGTCTTTAAAAGATGCGAAAGCATACGACAGCTTCCAGTTTGTCAGAAACGGATTCTTCTGTGTAGACGCAAAAGATTCCAAAGAGGATGCGCTGGTGTTCAACCGTATCGTATCCCTGAAGAGCTCTTTCAAGCTACCGGCAGCGAAATAAATAAGAATTTTGAAATGGAACAGAGCAGCCGCCTGGATGAAACCGACATCCCAAGCGGCTGTTCTTTTTGTCAGGGGAGATGGGAAGATGAATGAATTGACGATTTCGCTGGATCCGCATCGGAAGACACCGCTCTATGAGCAGATCTACGGTTTTATCCGCGAGGAAATCCGCGGCGGACGGATCCGTGCAGGGGAGCGGCTGCCGTCGGCGCGGGCGCTTTCGGGCTATCTGTCGGTGAGCCGGAGTACCGTGGATCTGGCGTATGAGCAGCTGGTATCCGAAGGGTATCTGGAGAGTGTGCCGTGCAAAGGCTACTTTGTCTGTGAGATTGAAGGGCTGTACCGCCTCGATGAAAAGAAAGAGGAGACAAAAGAGGATGATGCCGCGGAACAGACGCCGTTCCGCTACGATTTTGCCGTGACCGGCACGGCGCCGGGCGGATTTCCGCAGAACATCTGGAAGAAGATCTCGAAAGAAGTCCTGCTGGACGCAGATGACAGCCTGTTCCAGCTCGGGGATGCGAAGGGCGAGCACGGTCTTCGGGAGGCAATCCGCGACTATCTGCACCACGCACGCGGTGTGAACTGCCGCACGGAGCAGATCATCGTCGGAGCGGGAAATGATTATCTGCTGATGCTGCTTTCGGTGATCTTAGGGCGTGGCCATAAAGTGGCGATGGAAAATCCGACCTACATCAGTGCCTACCGCTGTTTTGCGAAGCTCGGCTATGCGATGTGTACGGTTTCGATGGACGAAGCGGGCATGCGGCCGGCGGAGCTGGAAAAAAGCGGGGCGGATCTGGCGTACATCATGCCGTCGCACCAGTTCCCGATGGGCATGGTCATGCCGATGAAGCGGCGGATGCAGCTCCTTGCGTGGGCATCGAGGGAAAATGGGCGGTATCTGATTGAGGATGATTATGACAGTGAATTCCGCTACAAGGGCCGCCCGATCCCGGCACTGCAGGGCAATGACACAGAGGGAAAAGTGATCTATCTTGGAACGTTTTCGCGGGCGATTGCGCCGTCCATCCGCATCAGCTACATGGTGCTGCCGGAGACGCTGCTGCCTGCCTACGAGGAGAACGGAAGATGCTTTTCCGCGACAGTTTCGAAGACGGACCAGAAGATTCTGGAAGAGTTTATGCGGAGCGGCGCGTTCGAGCGCCATCTGAACCGGATGCGTGCACAGTATAAAGGGAAACACGACCTGCTGATCCGGCTTCTGAAGGAGTTTGGGCGGGAGTACACGGTGTCTGGCGAGAATGCGGGAGTCCATGTGCTGGTCCACCTGCCGAGAGGACTCTCCGAAGCGGAGGCGGTGCAGCGGGCAAAAGAGGATGGCGTGCGCGTGTACGGGCTGGAACGGTACTGCATCGGCGCTGCCGCAGATCCCGCACAGGGCGGCACAGTGCTGCTTGGGTACGCCGGGCTTTCTGAGGAGGAGATTGCAGAGGCAGCTGCGATTCTGAAAAAGTGCTGGAATGCGTGAAAAAAGATATGAAAAAAACGGATTGCTTCGTCAGTAATAAAAACTGACGGAACAATCCGTTTTTACTGTTTGATAGAGAGTTACAATACGGACAGGATCAGCAGCCCAGCTCTTCGGTCAGCTCGCAGATCTCATCAATGATAGATCCAATCGTCTCGATCGTATCGAGAAGCGGTGCATCCGTCGAGATATCAACGCCGGCCATTTTTGCCAGCTCTTCCGGTGTCTTCGTGCTTCCGGCGGTCAGTACCTTTTTCCAGTCATCGACAGCGGTCTGACCTTCGGTTTCGATGCGCTTGCAGACCTGTGTGGCAACGGTCAGTCCGGCGCTGTAGGTGTAGGAGTAAAGTCCCATATAGTAATGCGGCTGGCGCATCCAGGTGAGCGCTGCGTCATCGGAAATTTCCACATCATCGCCCCAGAACTTCTGCAGGGTCTCTTTCATAATGCTGCTTAACGTCTCAGCCTGTACGCTGTCGCCGGCATCGATGAGCTTGTAAACCTCGCGCTGGTAAGCAGCCTCCATCAGATGGGTGACGAAGTTATGATAATATGTGTTGCTGATCATACAGCTTAAAACCCAGCGGCGGAACCGTTTGTCCGGGGTCGTTTTCAGCAGATAATGAGCCATCAGAAGCTCGTTCATGGTAGACGGCGCCTCGACAAAATAAGAGGAAACCTCGGTATCGAGAATCGCCTGTGCGCCGTTGCAGAGACGGAAATGGCCGGCGTGGCCGAGTTCATGCGCCAGCGTGAAAACATCTGCCATGCGGTTATTCCAGCTTAAGAGAATAAAGGAACCTTTTCCGTACGGGCTGGCACAGAAGCCGCCGGTGGATTTTCCCTGGTTCTGTGCAAAGTCAACCCAGCGTTTTTTGTAGGCCTCCTGAATCATGGAAACGTAATCATCACCGAGAATGGCAAGGCCTTTTTCGATGTACTGTTTTGATTCCTCGATCGTGACAGACGGATCGTACTCCGGGTCGACGGCGATTTTCAGATCGGCGAAGGTCATGCGGTCAAGGTTGTGAACCTTTTTCAGCAGGCGGGCATATTTGCGCATATGCGGAGCCAGGCGGGTGGTGATGAGATCGATCTGGCGGTTGTACAGCTCACGGCTGACCTGCTGCGGGAACAGCAGAGAATCGATGACGGAATCGAAGCCGCGCAGCGTGGCCATGGTCTTTTCTGTCTGCAGCTGGGCATTGTAAGCAGCTGCCGTTACATTTTCGTACTGTCTGATTTTTGCAGAAAAGGCGGAGAATGCACTGCGGCGGATATCGGTGTCTTTTTCGTACTCGTAATTATCCTCAAACAGGGAGTAGCCGAGCGGATATTCTTTTCCGTTTACGGTGAAAGAATCAAATTTCATATCGGCAAGCTTTGCCATGTTGTAGATCTGGTACGGAGCCGAGAAGGTCTGGGACAGAGCGGAAATGGCACGCTCGGTTTCCGGATTCAGGCGGTGTGCCTTGTTGCGGAGAATCTCGGCGAGATAGCAGCGGTTCGTATCTGACTGCTGCATGGCCTCGTTCAAAACATCCTCGGACTGTTCGGAAAGCTCGCTCTCGATAAAGGTGAGACGGCTGAAAATCTCAGAGATCAGGCTGTTGATGCGGTCGTTGCGCGTCTGGTTTGCACTGTTGTAATAGTCGACAGAGACGGCGAGATCGCAGTAGTTGGCGGTCAGTGTGATCAGACGGTAGACCTCCTGGTAATCGTCGAGGCAGTGGTTGATCGTGGCTGCATCGGTGAGGTTTCCTTTGTAGGATGCTTCCATAGAAAGACTTAATTCTTTCATTTTCTGCGCATCAGCCAGCATGGCCTCCTCGGTTGGATAAATTAAAGACAGGTCCCAGGTAAGTTCTACAGGAACGTCATCGCGTTTTGCAAGTTCCATAACAATCTCCTTTCCATAAAAAAGGGGAGGTTTCCCTCCCCAGGAATTACTTCCTTATGTTTCTATATTCTGTTTTTGGGTTTTATTCTGCGGTTACTTCGCTTTCTTCCTGCGGAGAAACTTCACGATCCGCAGCAGACGGTGTTTCTTCTGCGGCGCCTGCAGTTTCTTCTGTTGTTTCTTCCTCGCAAGAATCCGCTTCATCATCGCCAGATTCAGCTTCCGGCGCTTCACATGCGCTTTCGTTATCGTCCGCACAGCTTTCTTTTTCAGCGTCTTCTTCTTCGGACTCTGCGGTTTCGCTTTCAGCTTCTGCATCAGCTGTTTCGGAACCTTCATTGCAAGCTGCAGATTCCGGATCCGGTGCAGCATCCTCCGCACCTTTCGTTTTCGGAAGGGTCGTATAAGTACGTTCAGCAGGAGCAGGCTCTTCCTCTTCAAATTCGTCTTTAAAATCGTCAAAATCTGTTTCAAGATCTGCTTTTCCTTTCCGGATAAAATAGACTGCCGCACCGCAGGCTGCGCCGACAGCGGCAGAAGCCAGAGTAAGCAGAATACGTTTTGATTTCCGTGACATCTCGATTCAAGTCTCCTTTCAAATGCCGTCCTTTGAAACTATTGTAATACAGTTTCAACAAAAAAGAAAGTAAAATCTTACAGAATTCGGAAAAAGTGCCAAAGAAAACAAGAAAAAGAAGGTTTCCTGACACAGAAACAGCATCAGGCAAGGATAAACTTACGAAGAATCTCCGCCACGCCGCTGTGATTGCAGTCGTTTTCCGTGATATAATCGGCACTCGCCTTTACGGCATCGGTCGCATTTTTCATGGCGGCACCGACGGCAGCGGCCTCGATCATCGAAATATCATTTTCCTGATCTCCGGCAGCCACGGTGTTGGCAAGCGGAATCTGAAGAAGCTCGCAGAGTTTTTTCACGGCATGGCCCTTGGAAACGTGTTCCGGGACATGCTCGAGGTAATGCGGGCTGGAGTAGAACATCGAAATTTTTCCTTTTGCCCACGTCTCCATGGCAGCGCGGTAAGCGTCCATTTTTGCACGGTCGTGGAGATCAATCACAATCATCTTGCATGGTTCCTCGGCGAGGTGCTCCGGCAGAAGCGGATCTTCCACGACGGGAATGTGGATTGCCTGTGTGTAAACGCGCGTTTCCTCGCCTGCATGGCGGCAGAGAAGGGAGGTGTCGGAGTAGGTGTGGCAGTAGAGGCCTGCCTCCTGCGTTTTTTCAAAGATCACGCGTGCATATTCGAGCGGAATCGTGCGGCGGTACAGCGTTTTCTTTGCCGCGCAGTCGTAAATCAGTCCGCCGTTGAATGCGATGGCATAGCAGCCTTCGCGGTCGAGTCCGAGCTCTTTTAAGATCGGCAGAAAGCCGGAGAGCGGGCGGCCGGTGTTGAACACAATTTTGTGGCCGGCAGCAAGTGCCTCTGAAATGGCATCCATGTTTTCTTTTGTCACCTGCTTTTCGGAATTCAGCAGGGTATCATCCATATCGGTAAAAAATATTTTCACAGTCTGATTCATATTCTCTTTTTTTCCTTTCCAAGAATCTGAAAAACAGTTTCATTTTAGCATAAAGTGCCGGAAAAGAAAATATGGTTGCGCAGGGAAAAAATACAGGATATAATGATTGCGGACAAGAAGAGAGAGAAGAAAGAAAATCGAAGAACAAAAGAGACAAAGAAGGGAAGTCAGAATATGATAAAAGCTTGTATCTTTGACCTGGACGGCACCATCGCAGACACTGTAGAGTCGATTGCGCACGCAGTCAACCGCGTTCTGGAACATTTTGGACTTGTGCCGCGCCCGGTAGAAGCCTTCAACTTTTACGCCGGAGACGGTTTCGATCTGGCAGTGGAGCGCGCTTTAAAAGACGCCGGAGATGCAGAACTCAACTATCTGCAGGAGGGCATCCGCCTTGGCCGCGCGTGGTTCAACGAGGACCCGCTGTATCACGTAAAACCGTATCCTAATATGCGGGAAACCCTGACCGCGCTGCGGGAAGAAGTTCCGATTGCCGTATGTTCCAACAAGCCGCACGAGGCGGCCATCCACGTCGTGGAGAGCGTGTACGGACCGGGCTTTTTCAACCGGATTCAGGGGCAGACCGCAGAAATCCCGAGAAAGCCGTCTCCGATCGGTGCGCTCGCGATTGCAGACGCACTCGGTGCCAGACCGGAAGAGTGCCTGTACTTTGGCGATACCAATACGGATATGCAGACCGGAAACGCCGCAGGCATGTTTACCGTTGGTGTGACGTGGGGATTCCGCCCGCGCCAGGAGCTGATCGACAACCATGCGATGGAGCTGCTCGACCGGCCGGAGGAAATCTTAACGCTTTTTCACAGAAAGAATCAGGAAAAATAAAACGAACAGAGGAGAAAACCAGAATGGGAGAATATACTGAAGAATGCATCAACACATTTTTAATGAATCAGGGCCAGTTATTCGACGAGCCGGTGGCTGAAAATTACGATGAGGCAGAGGCCTTTCTGGAGGACTGCTTTGCAGTCGTTGCCGACAATCTGGACGACGTGCGCGCCTACATGGAAGAAGAGGGCATGGACGTGGAAGAAATGTCGGATGCAGAATTAGAAGAGCAGAGCGAAGTCTTTGCCCTGCCGGACGGTCAGTATCTGATCGTGATGGGATAAAAAACAAGAGGAAATTAAAAAAGAATGAAATATGATGTCATTATTATCGGCGCAGGCCCGTCAGGTATTTTCTGTGCCTATGAACTGCTGAAAGAAAAACCGGATCTGAAGGTGCTGATGATCGAAAAAGGACGTTCGATCGAGAGCCGTCAGTGTCCAAAGAGAAAAACGAAAAAATGCGTGAACTGCAAACCGTGCTCGATCACAACGGGATTTGCCGGAGCAGGCGCATTCTCCGACGGAAAGCTTTCTCTTTCCCCGGATGTCGGTGGAAATCTGCCGGAGATTTTAGGATATGAAAAGACGGTTGAGCTGATCCATGAGTCCGACCAGATCTATCTGGATTTCGGCGCAGACAAGAATGTTTACGGTGTCGATAAAGAAAAAGAGATCCGTGAGATCCGCCGCAGAGCGATCAACGCCAACCTGAAGCTGATCGAATGTCCAATCCGCCATCTCGGAACTGAGGAGGGCTACAAGATTTACAGCCGCCTCGAGGATCACTTAAAAGAGATCGGCGTGGAAATGAAATTCAACACGATGGTCAATGATATTACGATCGAGGACGGCCGTGCGACAGCTGTAACACTTGAGGACGGAACGGTTTACGAGGCAGATGAGATTGTCTCCGCAGTAGGCCGCGAGGGAGCCGACTGGTTCTCACATATCTGCAACGGCCACGGCATCGAGACTGAGGTCGGAACCGTCGATATCGGTGTCCGCGTGGAAGTCCGCGACGAGGTCATGGAGTTCCTGAACAAGAACCTGTACGAGGCAAAACTCGTTTACTATACCCCGACTTTTGACGACAAAGTGCGTACCTTCTGTACGAACCCGTCCGGTGAGGTGGCAACTGAGTATTATGAAAACGGTCTGGCAGTTGTAAACGGTCACGCCTACAAATCCCAGGAGTTCAAGACAAACAACACGAACTTTGCCCTCCTGGTATCCAAGAACTTTACGAAACCATTTAAAACCCCGATCGAGTACGGCAAACAGATCGCACAGCTTTCCAACATGCTCTGCGACGGCAAGATCCTCGTTCAGACGTACGGCGATTTCAAACGCGGAAGAAGAACGACAGAAGAGCGTCTCTGCCGCAATAACCTGATCCCGACCTTAAAAGATGCCGTTCCGGGCGACCTTTCCCTGGTATTCCCGCACCGTATCATGGTCGACATTGCCGAGATGATCGAAGCCCTCGACAAAGTAACACCAGGTATCGCCAGCGATGAGACACTGCTGTACGGCGTAGAAGTCAAATTCTATTCCAACAAAGTTGTCGTAGACAAAGACTTCTGCACCAGCGTCAAAGGCCTCCGCGCCATCGGCGACGGCGCATCCGTAACCCGCGGCCTCCAGCAGGCAAGCGCAAACGGACTGTCGGTTGCGAGAAGCATTCTGAAAAGCATGAAATAAGAGAGAACGAAAAAAGATTCTTCGTCTGTGAAATGAGACGGAGGATCTTTTTTGGTGCCGGAAAGAGGGGTGTTTCAGATTATATGCCGTACAGCTTCCGGAACTGCTTCGGCGTTGTCCCGGTCTGCTGGCGGAAAACCGAGATAAAGTAGCTGACATCGCGGTAGCCGCAGAGGGCGGCGATGCCGTCGAGCGTAGTGTAGGGACGGCTGATGAGAAGCTCCTTGGCGCGGCTGATGCGCAGAACGCTGATGTACGAGCGGACAGAGCTGCCGACAAAACGCTGGAACAGGCGTGTCAGATACTGCGGTGTGATATGGAGCTGTTCCGCGAGATCATCCACATTGAGCGGGTCGGAAAGATGACTTTCGATTTCCTGCATTGCCGGGCGGACATACTGGAGATACAGAGGGTGCTCCGTTCGGGAAAGGCCGGTGCGGAGCTGGGAAAGGCGTGTCAGGAACTCAAAGCATCCGACGGAGAGCGCAGCATCGTCGATGTCATTTTTCAGAAAATGTGAGTCGATTATGCGGTCAATCCATTCCTGAAACCACGCGCCCTCTGAGGCCGGAACGAAAAGATACGGCGAGACGGCACAGATTTTATAGAGATCATCGGAGAGCTTTCCGTCAAAGGTCAGAAAGGATGTAAACCACATCCTGCTGCCATCGTTTTCGCGGTATTCATGCGGCACATGCGGAGCAATCAGAACACCGTCACCTGGTTTCAGCAAAAGTTCCTGGCCTTCGAGGGTCAGCAGCCCTTCGCCGCGTTCCGTCTGGATCCAGTGATATAAGGGGAAGCCGTTCGGGCGCACAACGGGCTCCTGCAGCCAGCGGTTGCCGATGCTGTCAGCGGAGAGGGAAAAATCGGAGGCGGATGGTTTAAAGAAAATAGGCATAACAGTCAGTTCCTTTCTGAAAGAAAAGTCTAAAATAAGATTCCGGAATGAGTTTCGAAAATTCATACTTTTTAGACAAGCATATCATACTTTTCTCACAAAGACCAGTATATAATAGAGCCATCAAAACGAGATATCCAAACACAGGAGGAATCAAAAAAATGCAGCCAAAATTCAAAAAAATGTTATACGGAGGAGACTACAACCCAAACCAGTGGCCAAAAGAGATCTGGGATGAGGATATGAAACTTTTCCATCAGGCCGGCATCAACAGTACCACGATCAACGTATTTTCCTGGGCAAAAATCCAGCCGTCCGAGAATGAGTACGACTTTACAGAGCTCGATGAGATCGTAGACACCCTGACAAAAGAGGACGTCCAGATCGTCATGGCAACATCCACCGGCGCACTCCCGGCATGGATGGTACACCGTTATCCGGAAGTGGCAAGAACCGATTTCGAAGGACGCCATCACAAATTCGGTCATCGCCACAATGCCTGCCCGAACAGCCCGGTTTTCCAGAAATATGCAAAACGCCTGGCAGAAAAACTGGCAGAGCGTTACGGCGACAACAAAAACATCGTCTGCTGGCACATCAGCAATGAGTATGGCGGCGAGTGCTACTGCGAGAACTGTGCAAAAGCGTTCCGCGTATGGCTGAAAGACAAATACAAAACACTCGATGAAGTCAACAAGGCATGGAACATGGAGTTCTGGGGCCACACCATCTACGACTGGGACGAGATTGTACCGCCGAACGATCTGGGAGACGGAATGCCATGGGGAAGCGGCACTGCATTTGCAGGAATGTCCCTCGACTACATGCGTTTCAACTCCGACGGCATGCTGAACAACTACAAAATGGAGCGTGACGCGATCCGCAAATACGACAAAGAAACCCCGATCACCACAAACCTGATGGGAACGTACAAAGGCCTCGACTACTTCAAATGGGCAAAAGAAATGGATATCGTATCCTGGGACAACTACCCGAGCTACAATACACCATGGAGCCACGTAGCTATGACCCACGACCTGATGCGCGGCCTCAAAGACGCACCGTTCATGCTGATGGAGCAGACTCCGAGCCAGCAGAACTGGCAGCCGTACAACTCCTTAAAGAAACCGGGCCAGATGCGCGCACAGAGCTATCAGACCGTTGCACACGGAGCAGACACGATTCAGTTCTTCCAGCTGAGAAGAAGCGTCGGCGGATGCGAGAAATTCCATGGTGCTGTTATCGCACACGCAGGAACCGCAGATACCCGTGTCTTCCGTGAGGTAACCCGGCTCGGAAAAGAACTGGAGAAAATCGGAAGCCGTGTGATGGGCTCCGAGAACCACGCAAAAGTCGGCATCATCTTCGACTGGGAAAACTACTGGGCACTGGAGTACACCAGCGGACCGAACTGCGATTTACGTTACGTAGACCAGATCGAGCAGATGTACAATTACTTCTATAACAAGAACATCGCTGTCGATATGATCCCGATCGACGCGGACTTCTCCAAATATGACCTCGTTGCAGCACCGGTTCTCTACATGGTAAAAGACGGTGTGGCAGAGAGCCTGGAGGCTTATGTACAGGCAGGCGGAACCCTCATCACCACCTACATGAGCGGTATCGTCGGACAGTCGGACAACGTTCATCTCGGCGGATACCCGGGACCGCTCAGAAAAATGGCAGGCGTATGGGTAGAAGAGATCGACGCTCTTGCACCGGAGCAGAGAAACAAGATCCGTTTCGCAGACGGAACCGAGGAAGAGTGCCGTCTCGTATGTGACCTGATGCACCTCGAAGGAGCTGAAGAAATCGCACAGTATGAGAGCGATTTCTATGCAGGCATGACTGCTGTTGCAAAAAATCAGTTCGGAAAAGGAACCGTATATTATGTCGGAACCGACCTTTCTGAGAGCGGCCTTGCAAAAGTTCTTGCTATGGCAGCAGACGGCGCAGCCATCCAGCCGGTGATTGGAGAAGCAACAGCACTCGAGATCACAAAACGCCAGGCAGACGGCGAAGATCTGTACTTTATCATCAACTTCAAAGATGAGGAGATTCCGCTTCCGGCAGTCTTCGACGGAAAAGAAGATATCCTGACCGGCGAGAAAGTACAGGGCGGCGAGATGCTGAAGAAATACGATCTGCGGATTGTCAGCGTTCCGAGAGCATAATATAAAACATATTATATAGTAGAAAGATAACAAAAAAGACACAGCAGGAGGCAGAAAGATACTTCCAGCTGTGTCTTTTTGATGCTGTGAATTTATGCGGGTGCTTAGTGGAAAAACGAAGCCCGTGCGACGATGTTCTCCATCTCGCCCCATTTCTCCTCCATATCCGCTACAAGAGCAATCTGTGTCCGCGCCCGTACGAGGTTGTGCTCCGGGTAAGCGGTTTTGAAGTAGGTATCGCCCATCAGGTAATCGGCGAGAAAACGGATGCCGCATTCGAGGGTCATTAATTTTGCACCCATCGGCAGCATTTCGACTTCCGCGCGGGTCAAAGAGCCTGCGCAGCCTGCGAGAAAGCCCTTTGTATAGCTCTCAAAGAGAGGAAGGGAAAGAGACACCTTCGAGACATCCTGTTCGTCCTCAGCGGCCGTATTCGCGCCGAAGCGGATCGAATCGCCGAAGTCAAAGATCGACAGTCCCGGCATGATTGTGTCTAGGTCGATGACGCAGATGCCCTCGCCGGTTTTGTCATCAATCATAATGTTGTTCAGCTTCGTATCGTTGTGCGTTACGCGGAGCGGCAGCTCGCCCGAGGCCTTCATGCGCTCGGCTACGCCGTAAACGTCTGCGTGGTCGAGAAAAAACGCCATCTCATCCGAAACGTTTTTCAGCCGTCCTTTCGGATCCGCCTGTACCGCCTGTAAAAGCGCCTGGTAGCGGAGCGGTGTGTTGTGGAAATCCGGGATCGTCTCGAAAAGAGAGGCGGATGGAAAATCGGAGAGCATCTGCTGGAAGCGGCCGAAAGCATTACCGGTCTCGTAAAACAGCTTTGGATCTGTCACGGCATCATAGCAGGACGCATCGGAAATAAAGAGAAATGCGCGCCAGAATTCTCCGCGCTCATCGACGAAAAACCAGGCATCGTCTGTCGTCGGAATCAGGTTCAGCGTCTCGCGGAATGGATCTCCTCCTGCGGCTGTGATTTTTTTCCGCAGAAATGATGTTACCTGTGCAATATTCTGCATCAGCTCCGTTGGATTGTGGAAAACGGTGCGGTTCATGCGCTGCAGAATCGATTTGCGGAGGACCCCGTTTTCGGTGGAGCGCACCAGAAACGTATCGTTGATATGGCCGTTCCCGTGCGGCGTCCAGTCTGTAATCGTTCCCGGGAAAGCAAATGCGTGGACAATGGAAGAGAGTTCTTCCTGTGTGTATGTAATCATCATGGGTATAAACTCCTTATTTTAATTAAAAAAACCTGATTAAGTAAAGCACACGCAGGGCGAAAAGTCAAGAAAAGGGCGCGAAACGATTGACAACGAGCGGCATTTCCGACTATAATAGACAGTAATTTAAGAAAAAACAAAACCTAAAATGCAGTGACAGGGAGGAGTACCTGGCGGCGCAAAGTAAAGAGAGGAGATGGCTGGTGAGAATCTCCGTGAGCGTGCCTGTGGAAGTAGCCCTCGAGCAGTGGACTGAACAGAAAAAGCGGACAGCAATGTTTTCCAAGTAGGCTCCAACGTAGTTCCCGCGTTACCGGGATGCCGTATCGGATGAAAAAAGTTAAATCCTGTACGGAATGAGCAGAAGTGTATTCTTCTGGAATTCAGGTGGTACCGTGGATGGAAACATTCTCCCTGAACGTAAGGCACAGAAAAGGTGTTTTATGTTCGGGGATTTTTTGTGCAGCAAATTTAGAACAGGAGGTTTTCATATGAAACAGATTACAGGAAACAAACTTCTGGTAAAGGCTCTGAAGGAGGAGGGTGTCGAGTATCTCTTCGGTTATCCGGGAGCCTGCACCATTGATATCAGCGATGAGCTTTACAAACAGGATGAAATCAAAATCGTTCTGCCGCGCCACGAGCAGGCGCTGGTGCATGAGGCGGATGCCTATGCGAGAACGACAGGAAAAGTCGGCGTATGCCTCGTTACCAGCGGCCCTGGTGCAACCAACCTGGTCACCGGTCTTGCAACGGCAAACTACGACAGCGTTCCGCTTGTCTGCTTCACCGGACAGGTAGCCCGCCACCTCATCGGAAACGATGCATTCCAGGAAGTTGATATTGTCGGCATCACCCGCAGCATCACGAAATACGGCGTGACGGTAAGAAACCGTGAAGATCTCGGACGCATCATCAAAGAGGCATTCTACATCGCACGCACCGGAAAACCGGGCCCGGTTCTCATTGACCTTCCAAAAGATGTCATGGCAGAGTTCGGCAGCGCAGAGTATCCGAAAAACGTCAACATCCGCGGCTACAAACCGAACACCAGCGTTCACATCGGCCAGTTAAAACGTGCGTTAAAGATGCTTTCGAAAGCAAAACGCCCGCTGTTCCTTGCCGGCGGCGGCGTCAACATCGCACATGCGCAGGAAGTGTTCCGCGAAGTGGTCGAGAAAACACAGGTGCCGGTTGTCACAACCGTTATGGGACGCGGCGCGATCTCCACGAAACACCCGCTGTTCATCGGAAACCTTGGCATGCACGGCGCGTATGCGGCGAATATGGCAGTCAGCGAGTGCGATCTGCTGTTCTCGATCGGAACACGTTTCAATGACCGTATCACCGGAAAGCTGCATGAATTTGCCCCGCACGCGCAGATCGTCCACATCGACATCGACACCGCTTCGATCTCTCGAAACATCCATGTCGATATCCCGATCGTAGCCGATGCAAAAGAGGCGATCACGAAGATGGCAGAGTACGTAGAGCCATGCTCCACATCGAAATGGCTTGCCCAGATCGATGCCTGGAAGAACGAGCATCCGCTGACGATGCGCCAGAACGGCGTGATGGGACCGCTCGATATTTTCAACGCGATCAACGAGCAGTTTGACGATGCGATTATCGTCACCGATGTCGGACAGCACCAGATGCTGACAAGTCAGTACGTTGACATTACCGAAAACCGCCAGATCATTATGTCCGGCGGCCTTGGAACGATGGGATACGGCCTTCCGGGCGCGATCGGAGCAAAAATCGGCAACCCGGACAAACCGGTCATCGCGATTTCCGGTGACGGCGGTATGCAGATGAATATTCAGGAGCTGGCGACTGCCGTTCTCGAGGAGCTGCCGGTCATCCTGTGTATCTTCAATAATGAATACCTCGGCATGGTACGCCAGTGGCAGAAACTGTTTTACGGCAAACGGTACAGCATGACGAACCTGCGCGCCGGTGCACTTTCCCGCAGAACAGACGGAGAAGAGTACCCGGAATACACGCCGAATTTTATCAAATTGGCTGAGAGTTACGGCGCAAAAGGCATCCGTGTCATGAAGAAAGAGGATATCGCGGCTGCGTTTGAAGAGGCGAAGAAAAACACCAAGACTCCGACGATCATCGAATTTATCATCGATCCGGAGGAGATGGTTTACCCGATGATCAAGCCGGGCGGAACGCTCGAAGATATGATTATGGACTGTTAGGAGGAGAGCGCGATGAATAAGGGAATGAAAAAAAGATGGATTTCACTGTACGTAGAAAACCAGGTTGGTGTCCTTTCCAAGATTTCCGGGCTTTTTTCCGCAAAAAGCTATAACTTGGACAGCCTGACCGTCGGAACGACCGAGGACCCGACCGTATCGCGTATGACGATCGCCACGGTCAGTGACGATGAGACGTTTGAGCAGATCAAAAAACAGCTGAACCGCATGGTCGAGGTCATCAAAGTCATCGACTTCACCGACGTGTTTGTGCGCATGAAAGAGATTCTGTATATCAAGGTATTCAACTGCAGCGCAGCTGACAAAGTCGAGCTGTTCCAGATCGCTGAGACGTTCAAGGCGAAGGTCATCGACTACGGAAAAGACAGCCTGCTGCTCGAGTTTGTCCAGACGGCGACGAAAAACGATGCAGTTGTGAAGCTGATGAAAGAGGAATTCGGCAAGATCGAAGTCGTGCGCGGCGGAAGCGTCGGCATCGAGTCGATCAATGTGATGGAGCGGTAAAAGAGAGGACGTTTTTGCGTGAACGAAAAGAGTATTACCACAATTACGTTAAAAAAGATTAATAAGAAAAGTGTGTATCAGTACATCTATGAGCACCGCCAGACGGCGAAGCAGCAGATTGTGCAGGATCTGACGATGGGGCTTTCCACGGTGAGCCAGAACCTCAACGTGCTCGAGAAGGAGGGGCTGATTTCGCGGGACGGATTTTTCGAGTCGACCGGCGGCCGGAAAGCCCAGGTGATCCAGATCGTGCCGGAGTACCGGATTGCGGTCGGTGTCGGCATTCTGAAAAATATGTTTCACCTGGCTGCGGTCAATCTCTACGGGGAGGCGATCGCAGAGGAAACGGTCGCTGTGCCGTTTGCGCAGAGTGATGCGTATTATGACGGGATTGCATCATCTCTGGAATCATTCCTTGACCGTAACGGGTATGACAGGGAAAAGATCCTCGGTGTATCAATTGCGACGCAGGGAATCCCGGCGCCGGACGGGGAGTCGGTGCTTTACGGAGAGATTCTCCACAATACGGATATGAAGCTTGCCGACTTTTCCACAAGGATTCCGTATCCGTGCCGCCTCGAGCACGATTCGAAAGCGGCGGCGTCCCTGGAACTGTGGAATCACCCGGAGATTGAAAGTGCGGTGGTCTTCCTGCTGAACCGCAACCTGGGCGGGGCGGTGATCACGAATCACAAGGTGCATCAGGGGCTTTCGATGCACAGCGGAACGCTCGAGCATATCTGTATCGACCCGGAAGGGCCGGAGTGCTACTGCGGACAGAAAGGGTGCCTTGAGACGTATTGTTCCGCGAATGCGCTGGAAGCGGCGGCACAGATGCCGGTCAAAGAGTTTTTCCCGGCGCTGCGGGCAGGAAACGATGCGCGTCTTACGGAAATCTGGGATGCGTACCTGTCCCACCTTGCCTATGCAATGAAGACAGCAAATCTGCTGCTCGACGGAGCGGTGATTGTGAGCGGTTACCTTGCGCCGTATTTCAAAGAAGAAGACTGCCGGACACTGCTTGAAAAAGTCGATGCAGCCAGCCCGTTTCCGCTTGTGCGGGAGCAGCTTCTGGTCGGCACACACGGCCAGTACACGCCGGCGATCGGCGCGGCGCTTCTTTTTATTGAAGAGTTTCTGCAGTCGGAATTTTAATTTTTAGTTATAGAATTTCAAGGATAAAAAATCCGGGAACGGAAAGTTTTGCATTGCTTTCCATTCCCGGATTTTTTCTGTTTTTTATCAGTGTTCGTTTTTAGATAAACATCGCATAAATCGACGCTCCGACCACAGTCAGAATACCTGCAACTGCAATCGAAAGGCTGCTCATCGCGCCCTCGACATCGCCCATCTCCATGGCCTTCGCCGTACCGATCGCATGGGAGGCCGATCCGATACTGATGCCCTTTGCAATCGGCTCCTCAATGTGAAACAGCTTGCAGAGCGTCTCCGCCAGCATATTTCCCAGCACACCCGTGATGATGATAACGGCAACCGTGATCGTCACCGCACCGCCGAGCTCTTCCGAAACACCCATGCCGATGGCCGTTGTGATGGATTTCGGCAGCAGTGTTACATACATTTTATGATTCAGATTGAAGATCAGCGCCAGCGCGAGAACCACGGTAAGGCTCGTCAGCACGCCGGAGAGAATGCCGGCGAGGATGGCTTTGATATTCTTTTTCAATGCCTCCATCTGCTCATACAGCGGAATCGCAAGGCAGACCGTTGCAGGAGTCAGCAGATAGCTCAAGTATTTTGCACCGTCATTATAATTCTGATAATCGATATCGAAAACAGCAAGGAATACAATGACGACTGCAATGGAAATCAGCAGTGGATTGAAAATCGGAAGCCCAAATTTTTTCTTTAACAGCATGCCGAGCTCATACGCCAGAAGGCTGATGACAACGCCGAAAAATGCAGATTCACAGAGCATATTTGTCATTTTGCGTCCCCTCCTTTGTGTTTCTTTTCCAGCCGGATGACCGCCTGTGTCACGCGTCCGGACACAACCATAACGACGATGGTGCTGACGAGCGTAATCACGAGAACCGGAACGAGAACGGCTTTTAATTCACCCCAGGATTCCATCAGGCCGACGCCCGCCGGAATGAACATGACCGGCATGATCTCAATCATAAACTTGCCTGCGTCCTCGACGGCATCAAGTTTTAATGCCCCCGTCATCAGAAGCGCCAGCATCAGCACAAGGCCGTAGATACTTGCCGGAATTGGAAGCGGCAGCACGGCGTGCAGGATTTCTCCGACGAACGAAACCGCCATAATTACAAGGAACTGTCTTAATAATTTCACTTTGTCTGTTGTCCTTTCTCCCCATAACCCACATAACATCATTACTTCTCAATGTCACGACCCCGATTATACTACCCGCATAAAAGAATTTCAACCGTAAATGTTACTGCAATTTTGGCAATTTTTGCAAAAAAAAGCAAAAAAATGCCCGCCGATCAAACGAAAAAGTGAAATCGGTGGGCATTTTAACATAATTTTTTGAGTTGATCCGATACGGAACTTTTTAAGCATTGCTTTCGGCATTTTTCCGATCCGGCAGAACGAAGATAAAGATCAGCGAACTGACAAGCAGCATGCCCGGATAGAAGAGGTTTGCCATGATTTCAAAGGCGGAGAGCTCATATCCCAGTTCATGCACCGCGGAAATCGCCACGAGCATCTGCGCGCCGTACGGCAGGATGCCCTGTGAGATGCAGGAGAAGGTATCGAGGAGCGATGCCGTTTTCCGTGGGGTGATGCCGTAGTCCTCGGACATCTGCTTTGCGATCGGGTTTGCCATGACGATCGCGACGGTGTTGTTTGCGGTCGCAATGTCGAGCAGCGCGACGAGAATGCCGACACCGAGCTGGCCGCCCTTTTTTCCGCGGAAGATTTTGTGAATGGCACGAAGCAGGACAGTAAAGCCGCCGTTTTCCCGAATCAGCGCGCACATCGCAGCGACAAGAATCGCAACCATACATGTCTCAAACATACCCGAAGTGCCGCTTCCCATGCTGGAGAGCATATCCCAGAGCGTCGTCTGTCCCGTACCGAGCATGATAACGGCACCGGAAGCAATACCGATAAGGAGTACGACAAACACCTGAATGCCCGCGATGCCGCCGATCAGCACGAGCAGGTACGGAACCGTCTGCAGCAGATGGTATTCGTGGACGATCGGTGTGCCCGGCGCCTGTCGGAAGGAGATTACAAGGATCAGCGCCAGCGCGGCAAGAGCAGCCGGGAGAGCGATCCAGAAGTTTTCGCGGAACTTGTCTTTCATCTCGCAGCCCTGTCCGTTGCAGGCGGCGATTGTCGTGTCGGAGATGAAAGAGAGGTTGTCGCCGAACATGGATCCGCCCATGACGGAGGCGACGCAGAGCGCCAGCGAAAAGCCGGAGGTCTCGGCAACAGCAGAGGCGATCGGCACGAGAAGCGTGATCGTTCCGACGGAGGTTCCCATGGCCGTGGAGACGAAGCAGGCAACGACAAAGAGCACAGCGACGGCATACTTTGCCGGAATCCAGGAGAGCATGAAATAGGCAACGCTCTCTGCACTGCTCCTTCCGACAACGCCGACAAACGTGCCTGCGGCGAGGAAGATCAGCAGCATTGTGATGATGTTTTTGTCCCCGATGCCCTGTCCCATGAGGGCGAGCTTTTCTTCAAACGGGACACTGCGGTTCTGCAGACAGGCGACGAGGATCGCTGCCAGAAACGCGACGACGATGGGGATGTTGTAGAAGCCCATCGGAATTTTTAAAATATACTCGGAATAAATGCCGAGCCCCAGATAAAACACCAGAAAAACGGCGATCGGGAGCAGGGCGGATGGCTTTCCTTTTTTCATAGAAATAAATACCAGACCTTTCGTGTGATTTTCCTTATTTTTCAATAGGGCGAATAGAATTATTCTACCATCTGGATCAGAAATCGTAAAGTAAAAAAGCAGGAAAAAACACGCCGGACATCTGGTAAATTCCAGAAATCCGGCGTGTTTTATAAGAGGTGCGTTTTGCTGTGCCTGTGCTTTATCATTTTGCAAGGAGCATCATAATCTGATTGCTTCTGCTTACGAATTTTGTCATCTCGTCCGGAGAGAGCGGTTTGTGGCTGATCATTGCCAGATCATACAGCTGCTCGCAGAACAGGGATGTGTTGTCGTTCTCGCCATTCTTCAGAATATACTGAACGAGCGGATGTTTTGCATTCAGGATCAGGGTTTCCTGTCCGCCGAACATGGACGGATCCATGCCGGTCATGCCATACATCTTCATCATATCCTGCATCCGGCGGCTCTCCTCGGAAAGCGTTACCATGGAGGATACATTTTCGTCTTTCAGGTTCTCAACTTTGACGGTCAGATCTTTCTTGTCGAGGACTTTGCGGAAGAGATCGGTCAGAGTATTTGTAGCGTCGGTCAGATCCTCACCGGACTCGTCTTTCATATCGTTGGTCAGATCTGCATCGATGCGCTGGAAGGTTACATGCTCGTTGTAACGCTCTGCATGGGTGATGAAAGCGGAGTCGATGTTGTGTTTCAGGATGACAGCATCCATGCCCTGGCTGCGGAACATGTTGATGTACTGGCTCTGCTGAACCTTGTCGGTGACATAGTATACAACCTTGCGGGTATCTGTTTCAGAAGCATTTTCGGCAGAAGTGTCTGCTGCATCGTTTGAAACATCCTCAGAAGCATCTTCCGAAACTTCTTCTTTTTTCAAGATCTCAGGCAGGGTCAGATATTTGCCATCCAGGTTCTTAAACAGAATATAATCAGTCATCTTCTCGCAGAACTTGTCATCCTTCAGACAGCCGTACTTAATGAAGGGGCTGATGTCATCCCAGTATTTATCATACTCTTCCTTTTCCGTCTTGCACATGCCGGAAAGCTTATCTGCAACCTTCTTGGTAATGTAATCAGAAATCTTCTTTACAAAGCCATCATTTTGAAGGGCGCTTCTGGATACGTTAAGCGGCAGATCCGGGCAGTCGATCACGCCTTTCAGGAGCATTAAAAACTCCGGGATCACCTCTTTGATATTGTCTGCAATAAATACCTGGTTATTATAAAGCTTGATCACACCCTCAATGGATTCATATTCCATGTTGATCTTCGGGAAGTACAGGATACCCTTTAAGTTAAACGGATAATCCATATTCAGATGTATCCAGAATAACGGCTCCTTGTAATCGCTGTCTCTTATACACATCTGACGCTGCCGACGATATTTTGTACATTCATTGGGATGCTTCATCCAGAGAGGATTGGTTTCGTTTAAAAGCTCCGGCCTTTTCACGATCTTATATTTCAGCTTATCCTCTTCCTTCTCCGGCTTGATCTCCTCCACAACCGTATCGGTGTCCAGCTTTTCCTCTGCATCGATGGTCTGAGTCTCTTTGGTATTTTCCTTGGAAAGATAAATCTCTACCGGCATAAAGGAACAATACTTCTTAATGACTTCTCTTGCCTTGTACTCGTTGCAGAATTCCAGGACGTCCTCATTTAAAAACAAAGTAATGGTAGTTCCTACCGTGTCCTTTGTGCCTTCCTGCATATCAAATTCTGTTCCGCCGTCACATTCCCAGTGTACCGGGTCTGCTCCCTCCTGCCAGGAAAGGGTGTCGATATGAACCTCGTCCGCTACCATAAATGCGGAATAAAAGCCCAGACCAAAGTGTCCGATGATCTGATCCTCATTGGTCTTGTCCTTGTACTTGGAAATAAAATCGGTTGCTCCTGAAAAGGCGATCTGGTTAATGTATTCCTCCACCTCATCAGCGGTCATGCCGATACCGTTATCTACAAACTTCAGGGTCTTCTCCTCCGGGTTTACAAAAACCTCGATCTTGCCCTTATATCCCTCAGGAAGAGAATACTCTCCCATCATATCCAGCTTTTTCAATTTTGTAATCGCATCACATCCATTGGAAATCAATTCTCTGAAAAAGATGTCATGATCCGAATAGAGCCACTTTTTGATAATGGGAAATATGTTTTCACTGTTAATTGATAAACTTCCGTGCTTTTCTGCCACAATAATCACTCCTTTTCTCGTCAACAGGCCATTTTCTTCCGGCCTATAAGGCTAGTGTAGTTCCCTTTTTTGGAAAAGTCAAGATAAAATTAGCACTCATTTTTAATGAGTGCTAACAATTCTCTGAAAACCGCGGAACTACGGCATTTCTTCAATTCTAAAATTTTTATTAACTAAAATACTGGTTATAAATATCAAAGAAATCGCAGGTTGTCACCTCTTCATTGACGGAGAAGGAAATGCTGTCCCACAGGGACTGGTTAATGGTTCTTGTGAGGGTAGACACAAAGGCGTCATACTCCTGTCCAAACACCTCTTCCTTCCGCTTTTCCACGATCTTGATCTTGTTGGCGTCTGTCTCTTCCCGGTTAAAGGTATTGATACATTTGATGATATGATAACCATACCTGGTCTCAATAATATCACTGATCTCCCCTTTTCCCAGGTTAAAAGCCGCCTCCTCAAAGGCCGGATCCGTTTCTCCCTTTCCGAAGGAGTAATTGCCCTTATCCCCCTCGGAATAGTTCAGCACAAGCTCCTCGAAGTCTGCTCCTTCCTCCCTGGCAAGGGCCAGGATCTCCTTTGCCCTCTCGTAGGCTTCCTTTTTGTCCTTATCGGAAAATTCTATCTTTTTGCCGGTGCCATCCTGTACATAGGTTCTGATCAGGATATGCTGCACCGTAATGGTTCTTGCCTCATCATCGCTGATCTCCGGGTTGATGTCCTTAATGATGTACTCGTATACCTTATTGGCAAGCGCAAATTCCGCATAAAGCTGGGCGATCACTTCCCGGTCCACCTGCATCACTTCCCGCTCCGTCTGATTCAGGGAGCTGTAATAAGTATCTGCCGCTTCCTCTGTGAGCGCAAGCTCCTCCTCATCCAGCTGTACGCCGTGGCGCTGTGCCAGAAGGTTCATGGTCTTGATCTGGGCAAGCTGCGCCAGCACTGTTTCCTTAATGTTATCCTCCAGGGACACATCCCCCAGGTTTGTCTGCCAGATCTGGCTTCCAAAGGCATTTTCATACTGATCCTGGGTATTGGTCAGGTAGACCATGACCTCCGGGAGCATACAGGACATGGTTTCAATCCGGAAAACCTCATCCTTCTTAAACCCGGTATAAAGGATCACCTTGGTATCTGTTTCTTTTCCTCCGCAGCCCCCAAGCACGGGTGCCAGCATGCAGAAAACAAGGAAAAGCGCTGCAAATCTCCTTTTCTTCATTACGCCTCCAGCTTGCTTAAAATACTCCTTGCCACGCTGATGCCGTTTGCAGAAGCCTGCTGCAGGCCTCTGGTCACCCCGGCTCCGTCTCCGATGGCGCGCAGCCCCTTTATGCTGGTCTCAAAATCCTTGTTTACAATGACCTTGTTGGAATAGAACTTTACTTCCACGCCGTAAAGAAGGGTCTCATCCCCCGCAATACCGGGCGTGATCTTATCCAGTGCAAAGAGCATCTCTTCAATATCCACCATGATCCTGTGAGGGAACACCAGTGAAAGATCTCCGGGCACCGCATCCTTTAAGGTGGGCATCAGGTTATTCCGGTACAGTCTTTCCTCGGTGGTTCTTCTTCCCCTGCGGAAGTCTCCAAAGGTCTGCACCAGAATTTTGCCTCCGCACAGCATGTTGGAAAGCTGTGCAATATGCTTTCCGTATTCAATGGGCGTCTTAAAGGGTTTGGTAAAATTCTTGCTTACCAGAATGGCAAAGTTGGTGTTATTGGTCTTGTAGTCCTTTGCCTTATATGCGTGGCCGTTTACCACAGCAAGGCCGCCCTCATAATATTCCGTAGCCACTTCTCCCGAAGGGTTGGTACAGAAGGTACGAACCTTATCATCAAAGGTAGGGGTATGGTAGATCAGCTTTGCCTCATACAGATTTTCATTTAAGAACTGCATGATCTCGTCCCTTACCTCCACACGGACGCCGATATCTACGGTTCCCGGTGTTGTCTCAATTCCGATCTCATGGCATTTGTCCTTAAACCAGTCTGCTCCTTCTCTTCCAACTGCGCAGACGATCTCCGGCGCATAATAGGTCTCGCCCTTATCGGTTTTGATCCCCTTAGCGACACCATCTTCCACAATAATGTCTTCTACCATGGTGTTAAACAGCATGGTAACGCCTTCTTTTTCCAGATGATGCTGCAGCTTTTCGTAGATCTTATACCCTTCTTCCGTTCCTAAATGGCGGATCGGGCACTCTACCAGCTTTAAGTTGGCAATAATGGCCTTCTTGCGGATCTCTCTGATCTCGGCCTGCTTATCCACGCCGTAAACACTCTTGTCTGCGCCGAATTTCAGATAAATGCCGTCAGATTCCTTGATCAGGTCTTCTGTTGCCTCATAGCCGAGAATGGACGGCAGATTGCCTCCTACGTCAGGAGAAAGAGAAAGCTTTCCGTCGGAAAATGCTCCTGCTCCCGCAAAGCCCGTAGTAATAGAGCAGGGCTTACAGCCAACGCATTTCTTCGTCACTCTCTTAGGACATTGCCTCTTTTCAATGGAACGTCCCTTTTCTATCATCAAAACCTTTAAATCCTTTTTCTTATCCATCAGCTCATACGCACAGAAGATCCCGCCGGGGCCTGCGCCTATGATGATCACGTCATAATTCTGCATATGATCTCCTTTCTTAATCCCAGTATTTTTAGCATACCACAACTTCTGCCCTGCTTCCAGCATTTGTTTTGTAAATCCTGATCTGGCTGCTGATCTTTTCAGAAAGTTCCGGTACATGGGAAATCAGTCCGATCAATCTGTCCTTTTCCACCAGGCTCTCCAGCGTTTCGCAGGCCTGCTCCAAGGACTCCCCGTCAAGGCTTCCAAAGCCCTCATCCACAAACAGCGTTTCCACACGGATCCCGCCGCTTCCGGCCTGGATCACGTCGCTCATGCCAAGAGCAAGAGCCAGGGATGCCTTAAAGCTTTCTCCTCCGGAGAGGGTTTTTACAGAGCGGTACTTTCCGGTGTAATAATCCATTACCTCCATGTCCAGGCTGTCCTTGCTCCTTCCGTCGCCCACCTCCTGCACTCTCCGCAGGCGGTATCTTCCTCCGCTCATGGTCTCCAGCCTTAAGTTGGCCGCCATGAGAATTTCTTCAAAGTAAGCCGCAAGCACATACTGTTCAAATACCAGTCTCTTTTTGTTATTTCCGTTTGCCGCATCGTCCAGTCTTTTGTAAAGACTGTACTGTTCCATAAGCTCTGTCTGCTTTTTATTCTTTTCCTTCAGGGAGGAAAGCCCTTTCTTTAAGGAGGACCATCTGCTATGCAGGGCAAGCTGCTTTTCGGAAAGCTGCTTCTTCCTTTCGTCTGCCTTTAAAAGAGCCCGTTCCATGGCCGGAAGATCCGGAAGGGTCCTGCCTTTTGTTTCTTCCTCAAGGTGGGAAAGGAGCTGCGCATTAGCGCTGCAAAGCTGTTCATATCCGGCAATTTTGTCTCTGAGCTGCAAAAGCTCTCCTTCCTTTGGCTTTGCCATACGGTAATCCTGTTCTCCTTCAAAGCCTGCCTGTTTCTGCTTCAGCAGGAAAGCCTGCCGCCTTTGTTTTGCAGCTTCCCTTGCCTCTAAAAGCTCCTTTTCCTGCTTTTCCAGATTGCGCTGCTTTTCCGCAAGCACAGCGCTTCTCTCCTCCTGTTCCCGAAGCTTCTTTTCATAGGAGGCTCTGTCATGCCCTGCCACATACTCCCTGACCGTATCTGAAAAGGCGGAAAGCTGGTCAGAAAGCTCTCTGCCCCTGCATCTGCTTTCTTCTGCCTGTTTTTCCTGTTCCTTCACACCTGCATAGGAGGCTGCCGCCTTTCCGTGAAGGGCAACCTTTTTCTGCTGTTTTTGTTCAAACTCCTTCTTCAGCTTATTCAGGCTCTCCTTATCCGGCACCTGCTCCTCGCGCACCGCTTTTACCGGATGGTGCACGGAACCGCAGACCGGACAGGGCTGTCCTTCCAAAAGCTCCTCTCCCAGGATCCCTGCCAGGCCGTGAAGGTATTTCTTTTGCGCCTGTTCATAAATCCCCTTGGTCTTTTCTTCTTCCTCCTCTGCCCTTAAAAGGGCCTGCTGTAAAGCAGTCAGCTCCTTTTCCGCTTCTGCCAGCCTTTTGGTAAGCACGGCCTCCCTTTCCTTTTCCTCCGTCAGTTTTTCTGACAGGGTATAGGCCTGTGCGATCTCCTGCCCAAAACGAAAAATTTCCGCTTCCTCCTCTTTCTTCTTCCGCAGCGCTTCTATTTCTGCCTGTGTATCCAGCTTTTTCTTTTCCAGGTTTGCGGCGAGCAAAAGAGCCGCCTCACACTTTTCCTCTTCGGGAAGAAGCTCTGCCGCCTTTTCCTTCCTTGTAAGGGTCTTTTGGCAAAGTGCAATTTCTTCCTTTCTTTCCTGAAGCTCCGCTCTTTTTTTCTTTTCGGCTTCCAGCTTTTCCAAAAGGCTGCAAAGGTTCTTTGCTCCCTCCTGCTCTGTCAGAAGGCTTCTCATTTCCTCCTCCGCCTTCTGGCAGTCCTTCTCTGCCTGTCTGACTTCTCCTTCCAGAAATGCTCCCGCTTCCCCTAACAGGGAAAGGATCCCCTCATAATAATAGCCTTCTGCTGAGATCAGCTCCCGAAAGCGTTCTTCCTTTTCCTGATCCTCAAACAAGGCTTCCCTGGAAAGCAGGGAAATATCCTCCTCCATCTTATGACGGCATTCCATCACCTGCTTATAAAGCTCAAGGGCTTTTCCCTTCAGCTTTGCTTCCATGCGCTCATAAAGCTCTGTTCCGAAAAGCTCCCGGAAAATCCTGGTCTTTTCCCCGGGAGGCGCTACCAGAAGCCTTGCAAACTCTCCCTGTGCAATCATGGAAAGCTGCTTAAACTGGCGGAGATCCAGCCGCAAAAGCTCCTGGACAAACCGGGTGACCTCGCTGCTTCCCTCAAGCGCAGTCCCATCTGCGCAGGTGATCCTTGCTTTTTCCCTTTCCTTCGTAAGCCCCTTTGCTCTTTTGCTGGGACGAAGGTATTCCGGGTTCCGGTAGATCTCGTAACGCTTTTCCCCATGGCTCATCACAAGCTCCACATAGGTCGGCGTTTCGGGATCCGCAAAATCACTGCGCACACTGTTTTTTTCCCGCATTTCACCACTCATGCTGCCATAAAGCGCATAGGTAATGGCATCAAAGATGGTAGTTTTTCCTGCGCCGGTAGGCCCTGTGATCAAAAAAAGCCCTCTTTTTTCAAGTCCTGTAAAATCGATCTCCTGTTTTCCCTTATACGGCCCCCAGCCACAGATCGTCAGCCTGATGGGTTTCATAAGCAGTCCTCCAATTCCCGTATGATGTCCGTTACCGCTTTCTTCCCCTCTGCCAAAAGCGTTTCCCCTGTTACTTCCTCATAAAAGGCCTCAAACAAAGCCACAGGATCCTTTCTTCTTGCAAGCATCCGGTCTGCCTTCTGCTCTGCTCTCTGCTCCTGTTCCCATTCTCCGGCACGCAGGATCTGCATCATATTGGGATAAACGCTGCGCAGGGTTCCCATAGGATCGATCAGCTCTCCACGATCCGTAAGCACAGCCTGCAGATAGTCGGATCTTCTTTCATCCTCCTGTCCCTGACGCAGAAGCTCTTCCAGGCTTCCCCGTATGATGCGGAACTCCTTTGCGGGGTGCAGGGGAAGTCTTGTAACCTCTGCCCTGTGCTCTTCCAGATTTACAAGAAGGGCGCACTTTTCCTGGCCGCACTCCCCGAAGGAATACTTTAAGGTAGAGCCGGAATACCACACGGGCCGCTCCCCGATCTGCTGGCACCTGTGAATATGCCCCAGCGCCACATAATCAAAGCCATCAAATAAAGACGCCTCCACATTATCAAGTCCTCCCACATGGATCGTGGTCTCGCTTTCCGAAAGGGCGGGCTCCTTCCCCTGATCCGTCACAAAGAAATGGGTGATCAGAACTCTCTGTTTTTCCAGGCTCTCTTCCTGCTCCTGCTGCCAGTAGCGTTCCAGCGCCCTTGCAACAGCGCTGTTGCTGTCGGTTTCTTCTTCTCTCACAGGCTTAAAAAAGGGAAGGAGCACAAACTCCGTATCCCCCAAGAGTACCCGCTTTGCCTGTCTATTCCATACCCCTGCAATGTGAACGCCCCTTGCACACAAAAGATGCTCCCCAAAGCTGATCCGCTCCGGCGAGTCATGATTTCCGCTTATCATTATAATTTGAATTTCCTGATCAGACAGCTTTGTCAGGAACTGATCAAAAAGGCTGACCGCCTCCCCGGGCGGAATCGCCCTGTCATAGATATCCCCTGCAATAACCAGCGCATCAACTTTATTCTCCGCTGCCAGAGAAACAAGCTGCTCCAGGATCAGCTTTTGTTCCTCCAGCATGGAAAAATCATTGACCACCTTGCCGATATGCAGGTCAGAAATGTGTAAAAACCTCACACCATCCTCCGCTTTGGTAAGTATTTTTCCTGAGTATAGGGATTCAGCTTTCTGTCATACCATCCCTCTCCGCTGCACATAATGAAATCGCCGTTTTGAGCCACCGTCATGATGTAGTCCACTACGGTCTTCCATTTTTCCTTTACGGCAATGCCGGCCCCTAACATCTGCACAGAATGGACATCTGATCCGGCAGTCACCTCAACTCCGTATTTCCTTGCATATTCCACTGCCTGTCTGTCAAAGTCAGGATTGTAATGGCTTGTACTCAGCGGGCTGGAATGGGCGCCGTTAAAGATCTCCGTCAGATCCGAGTCTGTAGGGTAAAGGCGCACCCTTGGTATGTAATCGGCCTCCCGGTAGGGATGTGCCTGTATCACAATGCCTCCTCCGTCATGAACCATCTTGAACTGCTGCTCTACGGTTGCCTTTTTGATCTGCGGGTGCCTGATCAGCCACTCCTTGTCCAGGCCATAAACCAGGAATTCCGTTCCGTCAAAGTTGGACTCATACCCGAAGAAAACGGAAAGGCCGATTTTTTTGCCCTCCTTCTTGGCGTTTTCATAGCCCTTGCAAAATGCTTCCACCCAGGTTTCCCATGGAAGTGACGGATCAATGCAGGTATTCCCGTTCCAGGCGTGATCGGTGATAATGATCCCGGTATAGCCTGCCGCCTTGGCTGCCCTGGCCATTTCTGCCCCTGTGTTCTTTGCACAGGCGCTGGCCTCGCTTGTGTGTACATGCGTGTCGTAAAAATACTTGTACCTCTTTCTTTGAAATAAATTCATACTCCACTCCTTTTCACTTACTCATATTCTACATACTATTGTACCTCATCTCAAGCCCGCCGTGGGAAAAGTCTACCAGACGGTATGTATTTTTGTTGTATTTTCCAGGTGATTATGCTATTCTTTATGCGAAATAAAGAAAGGAATGATTTTCATGAGCGATATAATGAAAAAACTGTTTTATCAGCAAAGACTAGATTTTGAGCGCATGAGCGCCCTTTTTGACAGTCAACATTCCATGCCGGAAGATGTCGTAGAAGAGAAAAATATAGCCTATTTACCCGATGCAAAAAATGTACACGAACTGGATGTGTTTTACCCGGTTCGGTCGGTAAAACAGCCCATACCAGTGATGGTGAACATTCACGGAGGCGGTCTTTTGATCGGAAACAAGGAATTTAACCGGTTTTTCTGCGCCCGTTTCAGTGAACTTGGATACCTTGTTTTCTCTGTTGAATACCCTTTGGTTCCCGATTGTCAGGTCTATGACCAGTTTGCTGCTATTGCCGCAGCCCTGAAATACATAAAAGAACATCTTTCAGAATACCATGGGGATCCGGACAGGATCTACGGAACTGCAGACAGCGGCGGCGCTTATCTTCTGACCTATGTCAGCGCCATGTCCGGCTGCCAAAAGCTGGCAGACGCTGCAAAGGTTACGGCTCCTGATCTGCATTTTAACGCCCTTGGCCTGGTCAGCGGCATGTTTTACACCACAAAGCTTGACAAGATCGGCCTGTTTCTTCCCCCTTATCTGTATGGGAAGCATTACAAAAAAGGCCCCTTTGCTCCTTATATCAACCCGGAGCATCCGGACCTTGTCACCGCCTTGCCGCCCTGCTTTCTGGTGACCAGTGAGTGCGACTATTTAAAGCGTTATTCCATGCAGTTTGAACGTGCCCTTTCCAGGCACAATGTACCTCACAAGCTTTTATGCTTTCCTAAGGATAAACGGCTTCCCCATGCCTTCAGCATGTTTAAGCCGGATCTGCCCGAAAGCCGGGATGCCATAAACGCCATCCACAGCTTCTTTCTGGAGCACGCAGACAAATCCTGCTCTTAGGCTTTCCTCTTATTCTTCTGCTGCCTCTACAAAAGAAGAAAAGATCCTGCGGCTGTTTTCATCTGTCTGATAGGAAAACTCCGGGTGCCATTGAAACGCCCATACATATTTTTTATCCGGCAGATATGCGGCTTCCACAAGTCCATCCTCAGCTGTTGCCATCACAGAAAGAGCCGGTGCGGTCTCCTTCACTGCCTGATGGTGATAGCTGTTCACACCTATGCATTCCTTTGAAAGCAGTTGATACAAGGGAGTGCTTTTTTTAATCGTAACCTTATGGATCTCCCTGTCATAGGGCGGCGTCATATGGTGCTCTGTCAAAGAGGGGTGCTGCCGTGAAAGATCCTGGTACAGGCTTCCCCCCAGAAAAACATTGATAAACTGTAGTCCCCTGCAAATTCCAAGCACGGCTTTATCCTCTATAAGCGCAGTCTGCAGCACGATCCTTTCCATTTCATCTAATGGCTCATAGGACTTTGACAATCCCTCCAGATTTTGCTCCCGATAAAGCTCCGGGCTTACATCCTGGCCTCCGGTAAACAAAAAGCCGCTGCATAAGCTGCAAAGCTCTGTAAGCTCGTCCTTTTGCGTTGTCAGCGGGAAGATCACCGGTATTCCTCCCGCCATCCTGATGCCGTCCAGGTATCCGGGAAGCACCCAAAGACTGTTTTTCTCTTCGTCCCAAAGGGGCATCACTCCGATCATGGGTTTCTTTTTCATCATAGCCTCCATTTCTATCCTGATATCAGAAAAAGAGCAACAGCGCCTCTGGCGCCATTGCCCTTTGCTTTGTAATCTTTTTTTATCTTATTCCTATTTGCCGCAAATTGCAATGTATTTTTAGAGGGCTTTCCTCCAAACCATTACAAAGGACATTTCAGGCTTTCCACCAGATCCACCTTTTTGCATTTACGTCCTGCCAAAAGCATGGCGATCAGGTATGCAGCCGCCAGAAATGCAAATCCGGACAGGATCGTATCTGCCTTCACAGGAAGACTCATCAGCATTCCTGATGATTTTGCCGCTCCCAGGATCATGGAATAAGCGGTCAGATAACCCAGAGGCACTCCGATCAGAAAGCCCACAGGTACCAGCAGGTGATTTGATGTAAGTACAAATCTCCGCACTTCTCTGCTCCGGTATCCCAGAACGCTCAGCATGGAAATATTTCTGGTACTCTCCTCCACGATCATACCGGACATCATGGACACTATAAGCAGACAGATCAGCATGCCAAGCACCTTTAAAAGCTTTAATACAATTCCCGCCGTCATGGACAGGTTTTTCGCCTGCTCCTGATAATCCTTCAAAGAGGAATTCTTACGGAGCAGCTCTGATGGTATGGTAAGTGGTTCCTTACTGATGATCACATTATACTCTTCTACCGGTCTTTCTATTATATCTGCCACATTTTCCTTACTGGAAAGGACAAGATCCAGAATATCATTTCGGATGATCCCGCTTATCACTATCTCGGTTTCCTCCATGGTTACCGTATTATAAAAGCGGAAGCTGTCTCCTGCGCTGATCCCATATCTTTTTGCAGCCGCACTGGACATATAATAGCCTCCGTAGGAGAGCTCCTTTCCATCCACTGTCAGCAGATCCAGGATCTGATTTTGCTCCTCATAACCGATCAGGTTAAACCTGCTGTCATCCTGCTTTGCTCCAAAGCTGATGTCGAATACGCCATCCCCTCCATAGGGATTTTGCGTTTGAAATTCCTTAAAGCCATATTCATATTGACCACCCAGCATGGCGTAGGGCACCTTTTCCTCCAGAAGATCAGCGTAGGCATCCTGGAAGGATCCTCCAAGAATAATGCAGAGCGTGGCAATGGCAATCCCGATCACCATAGTAATACTGCGGAAACCGTTTAAGGTTACCGCCCTGATATTGTAAACAAAGCTCAGCCCCGCACTGCTCTTTCGCAAAATACCGGATACCTTTTCCTTGCCGATCCCTCGAAGCAGCGGAATAATGTCAGATTGCAGCACTCCCTGCAGCACCAGGTAAGATACCAGTCCATAAACTGCAATGGGAATGAGCACTGCAGCCAGCATCAGATGATAGGGGATCTTCACTGCATAATCAATGTACTCTGCATCTTTAAAATAAAAATTGCAAAATGCCCTGGAGAAAGGAATGCTGCCAAGCACTCCCAGCACATCTCCTGCTTTCTCCTTTTCCATATTGCTTCACCGCATCTTTTACGATAACAGCCATTTTCCTTCTCCTTCTACTGTTTCTTCCAATCGTTTATTGCCCGTGTAACCCGTTTATCAATGTCAATTCGTGCCTCCTTGCACTCTTTGGGATACTTTCTTCCGGCGGCAAAAACCCTTGTGATCAGATCGCCTCCAACCGGAAGCATGCTCTTTACCATCCCCTCCGGGAAAACAAAATGAGTTGCATGCTCATAAATATAACTCTCCACACTGCACTCATGCTCGCGCTGTGCAAGACGCTTTTCCATTCTGCGGATATACTTGCCAGCTTCCCACAAAGCATCATCCTCTGACCCGATCATCAAAAGCTTTCCCTTTATTCTCTCAACCTTGATCATCTCCTCTTCCCTGAGCGGATGCGCTTTTTCGGAGTCAATAAAAATATTTACAGAGGAAATCATATCTCCCCCTGCCTTTGCATCCTCCTTCATCTTCATTCCATATTCCGGATGACGATAAGCATAGGGAAGATACGGCAGCGGTTTTCCTTCCCAGGATGCGGTAGACTCCCCTTCTCCCGGCCATTCCGTCTGTCCATCCCTTTTTCCCTGATAAAAGCCCTCCATCACAAAGTCGCAGGGCGTCATGGCAATGGTAAGGGTGATCTGAGGATAATAGGAAGCTGCAATCAGCGCAAACATTCCTGTGGTGGACGCTCCGGCAATTCCGATCTTTTTCATTCCTCTTTTCTGCAGATAGGAAATAGCCGCTCCAATTCTCTCTACCGGCAGATTATGATGACTGTAATCCTTATGAGCCGGACTCAGCGTCAGTACGCTGATTCCGAATTTCTTCTGAAGCCACTTCACAGAGGATCTGGCCATATAATCCTCGCAGTCGTCTCCAAGCATTGCAATGATGGCACAGGTCGCTCCCTCTAACGGAAAGTAACATCCATAAAAGCCTTTTTCAGTCTCTTTTATCTTTTTCATATGTTTTCACTCCTGATGTTTTAATTTGTTATCATATTGACACCTTTATGTTAGTTCAGGCTAACCGTCGTGTCAACCCCCATTTACGGAAGATCCGCAGCGTACCAAAAGGCGGCATGGGATCACTCCCATGCCGCCTTTAATACACACGGTCTTTTTTCTTTACTTACTCATCCCGATCCTTTTTAAAAATCAGATAAGCTCCTATGCCGATAGCTGCACTGGCAAGCAGGATCAGGGCAATGATCAGGGCCGCCTTGTTCTTATCCTTTGCAGGCCGCTGTTCTGCGGGACGGCTCATGATTTCTTCAATCGCCTGATCTGCCTCTTCCATCTGCTGTGCCCTCTCCGTAAGCAGATCCTCTCTTGTCCGGTCGCTGATCACGATAATATAATCAGAAGCATGTCCAAGCACAAAGGCGGCTTCCTTCCGGCTGCTGATCTGTGCTGCACAGATATATTCAAAGGCTTCCTCCGCTTCGTTATAGTAGAACAGATTTGCATACTGTCCCTCCATGGCCTGATCCAGGGTAACGGTAAGAACTGCCTTTAACCCAAAGCTTCCTTCATGGGCCAGGGAAAGCTCTACATATTCTTCTCCTCCTGTTAAGGCTTCTATCCGCTCCGCAGGGATCCTGGTTGCTCCCTCTCCCATGGTTACCCTAAGATCCATGCTGGACATAGGGCCTTCCTCTATCTCTGCTCCGTCAATGGCCCACTTTACACCGTTTCCTACATCCAGTACCACCTTTGTTTTCTGGTCGCGGATCTGCTCTAAGGTCTCCGCATAGATCACGCCGGTAGCGCTCATATCCATGTTCAGAACGGACGGATCCTCAGAGAGTGTCTGGGGCTTCGGTGTGGCTGCCGTCACGATTGCATTTCCCTTTTCGGTATTCTCTGCCTCCGGCGCTTCTAAGGGCTCTGTCACGGGTACTGCGGTAGGCTCCGCAGTGGGCGCCTGAGTCGGCTGTGTCACAGGCTCGGTTTCCTGGGTCTCCGAAGCGGTTCCGTTTCCTTCCGGAATGGGTTCCGGTGACGGAAGGGAAAGCTGTCCCACAGGGGTCGGTGCCGCGGTTGCCGTAGGCGCTGCGGTAGGCTTTGCCGTGGGCGCTTGGGTTGCTTTCGCTGTTGCTGTAGGTGCCGTCGTGGGTGCCTGGGTTGCCTTGGCTGTAGGCGCTGCCGTGGGCTTTGCTGTGGGCTCTGGCGTTGCTTTCGCTGTGGCTGTGGGCTTCGCTGTGGGTGCCTGGGTTGCCTTCGCTGTGGCCGTTGCCGTTGGTTCTGTCGTGGGCTTTGCCGTGGGTGTTATCGTTGCCTTGGCTGTAGGTGTCGCCGTTGGTGCTGACGTGGGCTTTGCACTGGGCGTCCCTGTCGGTGTTGGTGTTGCACTTGGCGTCGCTGTGGGCGTGGCGCTTGGCGTCGCTGTAGGTGTGGCGCTGGGTGTTGCCGTAGGCGTAGCGCTTGGCGTTGCCGTAGGGGTGACGCTTGGCGTTGCTGTGGGCGTGACCGTAGGCGCCGGCGTACTGCCCGGCTTTGCGCACGCCGCAGAGGGCATGTTCAGATAAACAGGAATTTTGAACACAAAGGAATTGTTGATCGCTCCTGTAGACTGATAAGCGCTTTTCACCATGGAGGACTCTGTGTAGGGCGCCATGATATTCTGCATATACTGATGGGCATACAGCCCGTTATAGCTGTTGTCCACGTCATACTTCTGCAGATACAAAGTATCCTGCCCCTTCAGAATATAATTCTGGGAAAGAATTTTTGCTCCTCCCTGCAGGGATTTATAACGGCTGTTCCAGCCCTGCTGTTTTGCATAGGTAAGTCCGTTTTCAATGATCGCCTTGTTGGTGCTCCCCGATGCCTTGATATTGTAATAATTGTAATATCCTTCATAACCGCTGTAGGTTCCTGAGATCAGCGCAGATTCCCCTTTCCCCTGTTCCTGATAAACACGGCACGCCAGGTGAAAGGGACTTACCTTCAGGGTAGAACCGATGTCAAAAAAAGCGGCGGCATAGGTTTTGGAATCTCCCGGAATGCTTCCCTTCATAAAGGTGCTGTTTAAAATATTCTGAACCGCTGACTGCGTATGATAAGAAGGATTATAGGTCAGCTGTTCAAACATAAATACTCTTGTCTCATCCAGAAAGTTTCTGGGATCCATGTAATATTTGATTGCTGCCTCGGAAGCATAGGACCATCCCGGCTGTCCATGGGCTCCGTTTGTATACGCAGATCCCATTTTCGTCTGGATCAGGCTTCTTTCGCCGGTATTTTCGTTTTTAATGACGGTCTGCCAGTCCAGTCCCGTATTCTGCTTTACAAAAACCCAGTTTGGATGGGCCTTTTTGAGCTGTGTAAGCTTGTTCTGGTAAGAAGCGGGAAACTGCTCCACATCCGGATAATTTCCTGCGGAAAGCAGCATCACCTGGGGAAAGTACATGTTTTCCCACTCCATCAGTTTTTCATTGGAATAGGCCAGGTATCCCGTCTGTATGTAACCGGTATAGGAAGTATCCTTCCAGGAAAGGGAAACCTGGAACCAAAGCTGCAAGTCGGCATCCACGTCCATACCGATGATCTCTACGGTAGTACCGGTAGGGATGCTGACGCAGACCTCTCCTTCCGCATCTGCCGTTTTCCGTACCTGATAGCTGTCGCAAAGGTAAACCAGGGCCATGACCACATCCTGAGCTGTAATTTCCTTTAGCTCAGTTCTGGCCATTTCCAGGTATTCTTCAAACTCCAGATCCTCCAGATCCGCGTCTTCTCCTGCATCCTGTCCTTCTTCACCGGTTGTTTCCTCTGAAGGCTCCTGCTCTTCTTCCGGCTCTTCCTGTACCTCTTCCGTTTCCACAGGCGTCTGTTCCGATAGTTCTGCTGCCAAAGAGGGCTGTCCCTGTATCAAAAGGGCTGCCGCCAGAAAAAGACTTATGACCAAAGTAAAGCAACGTTTTTGTAACCTCATTTGTACCCCTCAGTTTCTTTTTGCGCATTTGTTTACATAATAAACCTTACTATAGTTCAAAATTTATGTCAACCTCTTTTACACACTGCCGGGTCCCTACAAAAGACTCACAAGAAGTCTGTGAAGCTCCTCCTCCGTGGCTACCATATAATCCGGCTTTATGGCTCCCTCCGGCTTTTGACGCCTGTTGAACCATACACATTTCCAGCCTGCGCCCACGGCCCCGCAGACATCATTTTCATAGGAATCTCCAATATAATAGCATTCCTCTCCGGAAAGCTGCATCTGCTCCCTGGCATACTCAAATATTCCGAGATCCGGCTTGGCCGTTGGAAGCTCCCCCGATACAAATACATCCTGATCCGGTATCCATTCCTCCATTCCAAGCGTTTTTACCTTGTTTCTCTGATGAGCCCCCGGCCCGTTGGTGATGATCCCCAGCCTTACCCTGCCTTTTAGGTCTGCCAGCATGGACCTGCATTCCTCCGACAGAAAGATCTTCTGCTGAAATTCCTGGTAATAAGCCTGAAAAGCCAAAGCCTGATCAGGAGAAATGAAAAGCTCCAGATCCGCAAAGGATTTCTGGGTACGGTATATGTACATTTCCTCCATGGAAATGGTTCCAAGCTGGGAAGCCTCAAACACCTCGTCTCCTCTTTTCCGGCTCCTGGAAAACAATCTTTCCAGATCCACCCCTTCCGGCTCACCAAACATCTTAAGATATGCCCTTTGAAAGGGCTGAAGCTGGTCATACAGCGTATCGTCCACATCAAACAGGAATGCTTTCATTCCAACTATCTCCTTCCTCTTTATAAACGGGGGAAAAATCAAAAAGTCCCGGAAGCTCCTTTCTGCCTCCGGGATCTTTCTTTATTTTCTGCCCAGAAAAGATTAAACCACAGCCTTCATCAGCTTTGCTATGGTCTCCTTTAATTTTTCATAAGCCTGTGCCTCGTCGTCAATATCAGCCACTGCCCTCTCCAAAGGACAAAGCCCGTCTCCCGTGCGGTTGCTGATCACCTGGATACATCTTCCATAACTGTGCTCAATGCCCTTCTTTTCCAGATATTCCTCTGCCGCCTGGCTCATCAGGCTTCCGTAAACGCTGACCGCACCGCCCATGGAAAGCATCATGGCCGCTGCTTTTCCAATGATCTTATCCACGATCACGGCACCCTGCAGCAGCTCCCTGTCCGTATCAAGAACCTTCATGATCGGCTTTACGCCGTTTCCTTTATCCTGATAAATGATCTGATTATTTTTAATCACCACAAAGGAAGCTTCCTCGGAAGCGATCATTGCCTTCGCCTTTTCCACGACCTCATTCCTCTGCGCCTTTCCGTTCTCCTCCATTGCCGTGTATTTTTCTACTGCTTTTACAATAAGAGGGATCAGCAAAAGCTGAAGCGCCGTGCCGGGAATCCCGTCGATCACAAAAGCAAAGGCCGAGGCAAAGGTCACTGCCTTTCCGCCTACCAGAAACAGCGCTGCCCATACTGCTCCATGCACAAGCCGTCCTGCTATCATTGCAAGGATCAGGGACGGGTAAAGCTTCATTTTTTTCTTTGCGTAAAGAAGTCCTGTTATCCCGCCGTATACGGCAAGCTCACACATCATCACCGGAAGCATGGGATAAAATGCCGGCATTCCGGTAAGCAGGGAGGATAACAGGGGAACCAGAAGGCCTCCCACGATTCCCCAAAGAGGGCCGCACAGCATTCCCATTAAAAAGATCGGGAAATGCATGGGAAGTAAGATCGTACCCGGAATTCCAAAGGCATGAGAGGTGGCATACGGTAAGATGAGGCCTACTGCCATTAATAATCCCATGGTGGTCATCGTCTTTGTCATCGCTCTGTTTTTCATTATCCTGTCAGTTTCCTTTCTCATGTTTTCTTCTACTGATAGCATATCCCTTCCCGGACTCTTTTGCAAGCGCCGCTTTAAACGGTCTGCTCGTCTTTCTCGTTTAAAATCTTCATAAATTCCTCACCGGTAATGGTTTCCTTCTCATAAAGATATTTTGCCAGTTCATGAAGCTTGCCCATATTGTCGGCTAGAAGCTTTTGAGCCTTTTCATACTGCTTTTTCACCAGCTCGATCACCTTTTTGTCAATCTCCTTGGCCGTTTCCTGTGAGCAGGCAAGGGAGGTATCTCCGCCCAGATACTGGTTTGTTAAGGTTTCCAGGGCAACCATGCCAAATTCGTCGCTCATGCCGTACCTTGTGATCATGGCCCGGGCAAGCTTGGTTGCCTGCTCAATGTCATTGGAGGCACCGGTGGTAATGGAATGGAAGATCAGATCCTCCGCTACTCTTCCTCCGGTCAGGGTTGCAATCTTATTTTCCAGTTCCTCCCTGGTCATCAGGTTATGCTCCCCTTCCTCCACCTGCATGGTATAACCAAGCGCTCCTGAGGTTCTGGGAATGATGGTGATCTTGGTCACAGGCGCGGAGTGGGTCTGCAGGGCTGCCACCAGGGCATGTCCGATCTCATGGTAGGATACAATCAGTTTTTCCTTATCGGAAAGAACCTTATTTTTCTTCTGATAGCCGGCGATCACCACCTCAATGCTTTCTTCCAGGTCAGACTGGGTCACGAATGCCCTTCCTTCACGGACCGCACGAAGCGCCGCCTCATTGATCATATTGGCAAGCTCCGCTCCTGAGGCTCCTGCTGCGGCTCTGGCAATGGCATTAAAATCAATGTCATCTCCCAGCTTTACCTTCTTTGCATGGACACGCAGAATCGCTTCTCTTCCTGCAAGATCCGGAAGTTCTACCGGAACCCTCCTGTCAAATCGTCCGGGACGTAACAGCGCAGGATCAAGGGAGTCCGGCCTGTTGGTAGCTGCAAGGATCACAACTCCCTTGGAGCCGTCAAATCCATCCATTTCCGTAAGCAGCTGGTTTAAGGTCTGCTCTCTTTCGTCATTGCCTCCCATGCCGCCGTTGTCACGCTTTTTACCGATGGTATCGATCTCATCAATAAAAACGATACAGGGGGCTTTTTCGTTGGCCTGCTGGAACAGATCGCGGACCTTGGCCGCTCCCATTCCCACAAACATTTCTACAAATTCCGAACCGGAAATAGAAAAGAAAGGAACGCTTGCCTCTCCTGCAACCGCCTTTGCCAAAAGCGTCTTACCGGTTCCGGGAGGCCCCACCAAAAGGGCTCCCTTAGGCATGGAAGCGCCAATTTCCTGATATTTTTGAGGATTATGCAGAAAGTCCACAATCTCTGTAAGTACTTCCTTGGCTTCATCCTCCCCGGCAACATCACTGAACTTAATGCCTGTTGTGGACTCCACATACACCTTTGCATTGCTCTTTCCAAACTGCATGGCTCCCATTCCGCCGCCAAGCCTTTTCATCATTTTAGAGGAGATCCACTGCCCGATCACCACAAAAAGCACAATGGGAAGCACCCAGCTGATCAGAAAGCTGAGGATCGGAGACATTTCCTCCTCCACTACCCTGCCAAATTCACAGCCTGCCGCCTGCAGTCTGTCCACCAACTCAGGATCATCAAAGGTAGCCGTTCTGTAATATCCGGTCTCCTCCTTATTATCCACAAAATAAATGTAATCTCCATCGATCTGGACCCTGGAAACCTGCTTCTCATCTATCATGTTCAGGAAGGTTCCATAATCAACATCTTCTACCTGCTGCTTTAACAGTCTTGGGAACAAAAAGCTGTTCAGCAGCAGCATAACAACGATCACCAGCATGTAATAAAATGCCAGCGGTTTTCTGGGTGTTTTTACTTCCTTCATAAGTTCCTTTCCGTCCGCCTTACGCCAACTTGATCTTTTTTATTTTATCTGTTTTATCATGTGCAAAGGAAAGATAAAACATCTGGATCCGCAGTTTATTTTCCTCATACAGGTCAATGGCCTTGTAAAGCTCTTTATAATAATCAAACAAAGATATTACCGCATCGTTTATATTCTTTGCACCCAAACTTCCCCCAAAGCTTACAAT
>ENA-OUQC01000173-OUQC01000173.1-human-gut-metagenome-genome-assembly--contig:-NODE-173-length-59883-cov-6.371732_pt1 | contig 59883 bp, 42 predicted proteins | sample MGYA00237942_ERZ548815 | MGnify/ENA primary metagenome ERZ548815 (study PRJEB26490, sample SAMN05194722) | human gut metagenome | biome: terrestrial biome; feature: human-associated habitat; material...
CTGTATTTCAATAATTTCAAAGACCGATTAGCCAACTTTTATTGGACAGTAGTGATATTAAATATGAAAAGAAAAAACTGATGGTTTGCTCGCCTTTGTTTTTAATGGCTATTATTGGCGTGTGGTGGTATGTAAATAACGAAAATTTGCAAATGACGGATCTAATGAGAGCGAATGTAGAAGCCATAACGCAAGATGAAAGCGATCTAATATTGAAAAGCTATAAGATGGATCGTGTTGCAAAAGAGATTAAAATAACATATAATGTTGAGGTTGGAGCCACATTGAATGGGACAACTATAACTCAAGCCGATATTGAGGTCGGATTTTATAGAGCGGAGATTTCATGTTGCGTAAGTACATTGTTGTGGTGGATGGAGTGCCCTTTCTCAAAGCAAAATAAGGATTGCTGATGTTATGCGCATTATCATTTTGTATGCAGCCATTGTTGTAGGACTGTTAGGAATAACAGTATCTTGTTCTGGGAGAGTTGTATCGAATACTGAGTATCATAATGGTCAAACCTTGTGTGTTGATGCGAGTAAGATGGATGTTGAGGGAAACTGGTCCTTGTTTTTGGATAGTGTATGTGATATTAGAATGATGCCATTGCTCTTGGATTCAACAGATTTATTATCGGAAATAAAATGTATAAAAGTTTGCGATGGAAGATTTTACTTGTCCGATAAGGTTACCAAAGCGTTATATTGCTGTGATTCTACCGGTCATAAGGTATTTTCCATCAAGGCATTCGGTTGTGGCCCGGGTGAGTATCTGGACTTGACAGACTTTTGTGTACACGACGATACGTTGTACTTGTTGGATCGTATTGGAGCCAAAATATTGAGCTATTCTGCAATAGACGGCTGCTATATAGGATCAGTGGATATATCACGCAAGGACGATTATTACGGGATACATGTTTCGGATGGACGATTTTGGCTTTTAAGATCAGTGTATTCCTATACGGTCAAAAGCAATGTTTGCCCTTTGGCTGAATTTGATCGGACGGGACAACATCTGAACGATTTTCTGCCGCAAGGAGATCGCTATGTTGACAGATTGGCTAATTATCATATGGATTGTTTGATATATCCCATGAATAGCGATATTCATTTCGTAATACCCATGCGTAATTCGATTTATGAGATATCAGGTGATTCGGTATTTGTCAAGTATCGGTTTGATTTTGGTGACAGGGATCTGGATAGATATATCGATGATAAAGATACCCGAATGTCTGACGATGAATTCAGCGAGATGAGGGATTCGCGTAAGATGGTTGCCATCGCGTCAAATGTGGCAGAAACGGATTCCCATATCATAATCCCGTTGTGGAATGGTAATGACGGGTTGTTTATGTTGTATGACAAAAGGGATGGCAGCAATAAACTGTATCGACGTAAGATAAGTGGAGTTTATTTCTTTATGGGAGGTGATAGCCATGTGTATGCTGTTGGTAACGATTGTTTTGCTACCATTGTCTCTCCGTTTAATATAGTTCCATTTCCCGATCGAAGCAAGGTGTCGAAAGCTTCGGAAAATGTCAAGGTTGCATACGACCAACTTGCGTCTTTGAATCTATCGGAAGATGATAATCCAATTTTAATGTTATTTCGTGTCCCTTGAAACACATAAGCCGCACTGCCCGTCGGGAGTGCGGCTTATGTGTTTGATGTGCCGGGGCAGTGTTATACGACGAAGTACCGCGCGTGGGGCGAGGCCAGATATAGTCCGCATACGGATGATTGCGGGTACATGGCGCCGTTCTCCGTAAGGGTGATGCCTATGGCGTCGAAATCGAGCAACTGCGCGAGCGGGAATATGGCCCGCTGGTCGGGCAGCGAGGGGTAGCCGACGGCGGGGCGTATGCCGCGATATGCGGCCTGATACATCTGCTTTATGGTCAGATTCTCGTCGGGGGCGTATCCCCACAGCTCGCGCCGCACGCGGGCGTGGAGCATCTCGCTTGTGGCCTCGGCCAGACGGTCGCCGATGCTCTGCATGAGCAGCGCTGCGTACTGGTCGCCCTCGGCCTTGAGCCGCTCCACCTCCTCGGCGAACGACGGCGAGACGGTTACGGCAAAGACCCCGATATGGTCGCCCATACCCTCCGGCGCGACAAAGTCCGCCAGAGCGAGACACTCTCCCTCGGCGTTGGGACACCGCTGGCGCGGTGTCGGTATTGTCGTCGTACGCGATACGCCGCCGCAGCACGGACAACCTTCCCTGTGCTTTACTACTATGGCATCATCGGTGCCGTACGCCTCGAAGAATCCAACTTCGGTACGCATGTGATGGCGGCGGGCTATGCGGTCGAGTATCTCTTCGGCCTCGGCCATGAGCCTTTCGGCCTCGGGTGTGCCGCTGCGTACGCCCCACAGGTTGCGGAAATGTATCCAGTTGATATATTCGCGTACGTCGCGTATGTCGATGTCGTATGTACGCAGACCCTCGTATGTGGGTGCCGCAAGTTCTTCATGCGTCCAGTCTATTGCGTGACGCAGCTTCAGGGCCTGAGCCTCGGTGAGCGAGACGTTGCGCGTACGCTGCATCTGCTGCCGCAGCTGCTCCTGCTCGAAGCGCAGGCAGGCGATGGCTCGCTCGCGCTCGCCGCCTGCAAGTCGCATGGCTATGATGGGGTTCTGCGCTGCATCCTTGACATGGAACACAGGGCCATCGTATAGGGGGGCTATCTTGACCGCCGTATGGAGTGCCGAGGTGGTGGCGCCGCCGATAAATATCGGTACTGTGATGCCTGCCTCGCGCAGACGCTCCGCTACGTGGCACATCTCGTCGAGCGACGGGGTTATAAGGCCGCTCAGACCGATGAAGTCGACCTTGTTGGCAAGGGCCTTCTCGACGATCTTCTCCGCGGGAACCATCACCCCAAGATCCGTCACCTCGAAGTTGTTGCACGAGAGCACTACACCTGCGATATTCTTCCCGATGTCGTGCACGTCGCCCTTGACGGTGGCTATAAGGAACTTTCCGGCCGAGTGCGAGGGCGCGGCACTGCGCGTAAGCTCTATGTACGGGCGCAGTATCTCGACGGCGCGTTTCATCGTGCGGGCCGTCTTGACCACCTGCGGCAGGAACATCTTGCCCGCCCCGAAGAGTTCGCCGACATGTGTCATGCCGCGCATGAGCGGCCCCTCGATAATGTCGGCCGCTGCAGGATAGGCTGTAAGGGCCTCATGAAGGTCGGCCTCGAGATATTCGTCATCGCCGCGTTCGAGCGCGTCGGCAAGGCGCTTCTCAAGCGGTATGGTCGTGCGGTCGACGGTCATGTCGGCCTGTTCCGCCGCGGCGTCTTGTCCGTTGAAGCGTGCGGCCATCGCCACGAGCCGCTCTGCAGCATCGTCCCTGCGGCAGAGAATGACATCCTCCAGAGCCTCGAGCAGGTCGGCCGGTATGTCGCCGTACATGACCTTGGATGATGGGTTCACGATGGCCATGTCGAGGCCTGCGGCGATGGCGTGGTAGAGGAATACGGCATGCATGGCCTCACGCAGGAAGTTGTTGCCCCGGAATGCGAAGGAGAGATTGCTTATGCCGCCGCTGACGCGGGCGTGGGGCAGATGTTCGTGTATCCACCGTGTGGCGCGTATGAAGTCCAGCGCATAGGCGTCGTGTTCCTTCATTCCTGTGGCTATGGTGAGCACGTTGGGGTCGAAGATGATGTCCCGCGGGTCGAATCCGGCCTGTTCGGTGAGCAGACGGTAGGCGCGGGCGCACACCTCGATCTTGCGTTCGAATGTGACGGCCTGCCCCTGCTCGTCGAATGCCATCACGACAAGTGCGGCGCCGAGCTCACGCACGCGGCGGGCGCGCTTGAGGAATGTCTCCTCGCCCTCCTTGAGCGACAGTGAGTTGACTATGGATTTGCCCTGTATGCACTTCAAGGCGGCCTCTATGACCTCGAAGCGCGACGAGTCGATCATCCACGGCAGGCGCGCCACCTCGGGATCCGAGGCCATGAGGTTGAGGAAATGGACCATCTCGGCGCGAGTGTCCAACATCGCGTCGTCCATGTTCACATCGAGGATCATGGCTCCGTCGCGCACCTGCTTGCGGGCTATGCCTAATGCCTCGTCGTATGCCTTCTCCTTGATCAGGCGCAGGAACTTGCGGCTGCCGGCAACGTTGCACCTCTCGCCGACGTTGATGAATGCACCCGCAGGATCGAATTCATCCAGCCCTGCAAGCCATCCGCGCGGCATACCTGCCGTGTGGCGTTTTGCGGGAGGCGTGGCGACGGCGTCGGCTATGGCACGTATGTGTTCGGGAGTGGAACCGCAGCATCCGCCCACGATGTCCACCAAACCCTCATCGACGAAGCGGCGTATGTCGCTGGCCATCATCTCGGGTGTCTGGTCGTATTGTCCCATAGCGTCGGGGATGCCGGCATTGGGGTGTACGCTCACGTGGCATGGTGTGGCGTGCGACAACTCGCGCAGGAATGGTGTCATCTGCGCAGCCCCGAACGAGCAGTTCAACCCGACGGAGAAGAGCGGCGCATGCGATACCGATATGAGGAACGCCTCGACGGTCTGTCCCGAGAGGGTGCGTCCGGCGGCGTCGGCAATGGTTGCCGAGAGCATTATCGGAACGCCTCTTCCTGCCTTCATGAAGGCCTGCTCGGCAGCATCCAGAGCCGCTTTGGCGTTGAGCGTGTCGAATACGGTCTCGATGAGCAACAGGTCGACGCCTCCATCCAGAAGTGCCTCCATCTGCTCGGCGTATGCCGCGCGCAGCGTATCGAAGTCGATGGCACGGAAGGCGGGGTTCTCCACGTCGGGAGACATCGAGGCCGTCTTACCCGTAGGCCCGACCGATCCGGCTACGAAACGCGGCTTGTGGGGTGTCAATGCCGTCATGCGGTCGGCCTCGGCACGCGCGATGCGTGCCGCCGCCATATTTATACGCCTTACAAGCGACTCGGTATGATATTCGGCCTGCGATACGGCCTGTGCGTTGAATGTGTCGGTCTCGATGATGTCGGCACCCGCTTCGAGATACTGTCGGTGTATCGAGGCGATGATGTCGGGGCGCGTCAAAACGAGCATGTCGTTGTTTCCCTGCAATTTTACCGTGTGGTCACGGAACTCCTCGCCGCGGAAGTCATCCTCCGTAAGGCGGCAGCGCTGGATCATGGTGCCCATGGCCCCGTCGAGGACGAGGATGCGGTCGCTGACGGCCTGCTCTATTGTTTTCATGTCGGTCATGTCGTCTGTTTTTGTCTCTTCGCCCGCATCCTCCTGCCTGCGGGCCGAAGTGTCAATATACCTGTCGGGCTATGGCCTCGACGCTCGCCGTGGCGTTCATCGAGTAGAAGTGTATGCTCGGCACGTTGGCCGCCTTCAGCTCGCGTGCCTGTGCTACGGCCCACTCTACACCCAGAGCCTTCACATCGTCGTTCGAGCGGCAGCGGCGCAGCTCTTCGGCCAGCTCCATCGGCAGGTCTATGTGGAAGGTCTTGGGCAACAGCGCCTGCTGCGTGAGCGAGGTTAGGGGTTTGAGTCCCGGTATTATGGGCACGGTGATGCCGGCGGCGCGGCAGCGCGACACAAAGTCGAAATATCGGCGGTTGTCGAAGAACATCTGCGTAACGACGTATCTCGCTCCGGCGTCGATCTTGGCCTTGAGGTATTCGATGTCGGTGTCGAGGTTCATCGCCTCGTCGTGTTTCTCGGGATAGCCCGCCACGCCGAAGGTGAAGGGGTGCTCGAGCGGTGTGAACTCTTCGCCGTCGATCATGCGTCCGCCATTGAACTCCTCGACCTGACGGCACAGCTGTACGGCATGTTCATGCCCGCCTTCCGTAGGGATGAAGCGGTTCTCGCCGCGGGCGCGGTCTCCGCGCAGCACCAGCAGGTCGGTGATGCCGAGATACGAGAGGTCGATCAGTTCGTTCTCGAGTTCGGCGCGCGTGAAGCCGCTGCATATAACATGCGGCACGGTCGGGATGCCGTAGCGTCCCTTGAGGGCGGCGGCCACGGCTACCGATCCCGGACGCGTACGCTGTGCGGTGCGTTGGAAAACCCCGTCCGAGATCTGTCGGTAGACAACCTCGGTACGGTGTGTCGTTATGTTGATATATGCCGGATTGAATGGCATCAGACGGTCGATCGAGGCGAAGAGCTGCTCGATGCTGCGTCCCCTCAGGGGCGGCAGAACCTCGAACGAAAAGGCCGTCGTGTGCGGTTCGGCAAGAAAAGATGCGACGCTCATTTGTCGGAATATGTTTTTTGTTTCTGGTATGTATGGGCAAAGGTACGACATACGTACCGTTTATCCAACCGCGCGGGCGCGTAATATGGCACCGCGGCGCAAAAAAAGGAATACTCCGACAGCATATAGTCTGTCGGAGTATTCGTATGATGACTGTCGGGAAGTGCCTTAGAGAGCCATCTCGAGAATCTTGCGTACCTTGTCGGGCGTGACATCATGGCGCTCGCCCCATACGGCGCCGCGCTCCGTGAAGCGGCGTACGATCTCATCCACCGTATCCTGTCCTACGCCGTAGTCCGAAAGGCGTGTGGCTATGCCCAGCGAGTGGAAGAACTCCTCGGTGCGGCGGATGGCCTCGTCGATGCGGGCCTCGTCGTCACCCTCGGTGATACCCAGCACGCGCGTGGCATATTGCAGCAGCTTGTCGTGCTTGTCTTGACGCATTACGCGCAGCAGCTGCGGCAGAACGATAGCCAGCGTCACGCCGTGCGTGATTTCGTGCAGCGCCGTCAGCTCATGGCCTATCATGTGAGTGGCCCAGTCCTGCGGTACGCCCATGGCGATGAAGCCGTTGAGGCCCATCGTGGCGCAGAGCATGAAGTTGGCCATGGTGTCGTAGTCGGGGTTGTCGCCCATGGCTGCGGGCGAGATCTCCATCACGGTCTGAAGCAGGCCCTCGGCCCAGCGATCCATCACGCGGGCATCGACCGGATAGGTCATATACTGCTCCATGACGTGGACGAAGGTGTCGGCAAGGCCTGCGGCGATCATCTTCTTCGGGAGCGAGAAGGTGACGCAGGGGTCGAGCACCGAGAAGCGCGGAAAGACCAGATCCGAGTGGAAGGGGAACTTCTCATGCGTTGTGCGGCGCGAAATTACGGCGCCGTTGTTCATCTCCGATCCTGTAGCGGGCAGCGTGAGCACCGTAGCCAGAGGCACTGCCTTGCGTACGATGTCGTTGCGGGTGATTATGTCCCACGCCTCACCCTCGTAAGGGATGGCTGCGGCTATGAACTTCGTGCCGTCGATGACCGAGCCGCCGCCTACGGCCAGCAGGAAGTCCACACCCTCACGTCGTGCCAACGCTATGGCCTCGACGAGGGTCTCATATTTGGGATTGGGCTCTATGCCCCAGAACTCCACGACGTTGCGACCCTCCAATGCCTTGATTACCTGATCGTATACGCCGTTGCGTTTTACGCTGCCGCCGCCGAAGGTGAGCATGATCTTGCTTTGGGCGGGGATCTCCTCGGCGATGCGGGCTATGGAACCCTTGCCGAAGATGAGCTTTACGGGATTCTGAAATTCGAAATTGTACATCTCTGTCTCCTTTTTGAGTTGTTTGCCGTTCTGATTCGGCGGTCTGTACAGCAATCCGTGCAACGGACGTGCCGCAGCCGCCGTAAAACGGTTCGGCAAATTTAACGTTTTTTTTCTGTTTTGAGGTGTGGCCGCGAAGGATATTATCTTATGTCACATTCTGTTGTGCGGGTGTATGCGGCATGAAGGCATAAAAACAGAAAAAGAGTTACGCACGCGTAACCCTTTTCAGTGACTCCGACAGGATTCAAACCTGTAACCGCTTGATCCGTAGTCAAGTACTCTATTCAGTTGAGCTACGGAGCCATTTGCTTGTTGCGAGTGCAAATGTACGGCGAAAAATAATAAATTGCAAATTTTAGCTCACATTTTTTCTTCCGTCGTATGCTTTTTCGTGTGTGCCTGCATGCTTTTCACGCGATGCGCTCGGCTGCGGCGGTCAGTTGCCGAACGCCTCTTCCAGTGCGGCAAGGAGTTTCTCGCCACGCAGGTTGCGGGCGATGATGGTACCGTCGGCATCGATTAGGAAGTTTGCCGGAATGGATTGCAGTCCGTATGTCTCGACGGCGCACTCGTCCCCATCCTTGTGTATGTCGATGGCATTTGTCCAGAGCATGTCGCTGCGCATGACGAAATTACGCCACCTCTCGGGTGAGCGGTCGAGCGATATGCTGCATATCTCGAGCCCCTGAAGCGCGTAACGTGTGTATGCCTTGTGCAGGTATGGCATCTCGAGCATGCATGGATAGCACCACGTGGCCCAGAAATCGAGCAGCACGAGTCTCTTGCCCTTGCATACATCGGCAAGGGTGGTGTCGCCCGATATGGTGTGCAGCGGCAGGTCGATGAATTTCTGTCCCACCTCCGTGCGTTCGTATATGTCGATATAGTCGGCGAAGCGGCGCATGGCCGTCAGTTCGCGCATCTTGGCGGGGAACTGCTCGAAACGGCTGCGCATCTGCCCGGCCGACATGCCTTTGCTCTCCTGATAGAGGAACAACTCTACGCCGATGATGTTGTCGATGTTGTCGTCAACGGCTGTCGAGACTATGTCGCGGTATTTGTTTGCCAGCGAGTTGAACCGCTCGCGCGAGAGGCTGTCGCTCGGGTCGAGACGGTAGGCCTCCTCCGTGATATCGGCCAGACGCCGCGCCACGATGTTGTATTTGTCGTTTACGGGACCTCCCTCGACTACATATCCGTGCTCAAAGTCGGGGCGCATGCGCAGCGGGCTCTTCTCCAAAAGCAGCGTCGTGAGCGTGTTGCCGTTGTCGTCGCAGATGATTGCCGTGGCGGGCTCGTCGGCGTGACCCGTGATACGGAAACGGTTGTCGCTGCCGACGGCGGCCGTGGCTATCGTGTCGGCCGTAGTCTTCTCGACGATAAGATATACCTGACTTGCGGCCTTGTCGGCAAGCTCCCCTTCGATGTCGAAGCGGATACCGTGCGAGCACCCCGCAGCGGCCGCCATGGCGACGGCCATGAGGAGCGATATGCTGTATTTGGCGATGATGTGTTTCATTATTTGGTGAGGGTCCCCTGAGGATGGAGGCGATATGTGCAAATGTAACCAAAATCTTCGATACGCGGTTATGTTTGCGTCATTTTCTTCAAAACGTAATTTCATGTCGTTTATTATGTACCGTTCCCGCGTCCCTGCCGTCTGTCGTGCGGCCTCCATCCTTGTGCCGGCTGTGTTTGTTGGTTGGAATAGGGGCCCGGACGCAAAAACCGATACTCGGATTTGTCTCTGCGGCGCTCTTTGCGTATATTTGTCACCCGATTGCGGTGTGGCGGTAAACATCCGGAGTGTCGGAGTAGATGCCCGGAGTTCCCGGCGGACGCTGTGGCAGTGTCCGTGGCGCGCGGCAAAAAGGATCGGATCACGTAACATATTATCTTACCATATAGTTATGACAGGTGTCGAGGTATGGGCTCTGGCCATAGGTTTGTCGATGGATTGTCTGGCCGTGGCCGTGGCCAGCGGTGTCATCATGGAGCGGGTGCGATGGCGTCCGATGCTGACGATGGCTCTGGCATTCGGACTCTTCCAAGCGCTGAATCCGCTGATAGGGTGGCTCGGAACAAACTATTTCCGCCATCTGATCGAGAGTGTCGACCATTGGATAGCATTTGCCATCCTGCTCTTTCTGGGCGGGCGCATGGTGATCGAGTCCTTCGGCAAGGAGGAGAACAAACACTTCAACCCGCTCGATACGAAGGTCATATTGACCATGGCGCTCGCCACGAGCATCGACGCGCTGGCGGTGGGCATATCGTTCGTATGTATGGGGATGAACGAGGCGTCGGATCTCGTATATCCGCTCTGCGTCATCGGGTTCGTATCGTTTGCGGTGACGATGGCAGGGCTTCTTTTCGGCATAAAGTTCGGCGGCCGATACGCACGCCGCATCAAGGCCGATCTCTGGGGCGGCATAATCCTTATAGCCATAGGCGTCAGGGTGCTGGTCGAGCACCTCGGGGGCGAGGCTTGAAAAGCTATGATAGACATATATATGACAAAGGCAGCCTTGCGAAAGAGGCTGCCTTTGTTGTGTGGATCTGAAGAGGTCAGAGCGTAAACTTCAACCCGACGAAGAAGGTACGCGGCTGCGTGGGGCCGTAGATGTAGACCGAATCCTTCGCGGGGCCGTAGTCGAGATCCCGTTGGAAGCTGTCGAACAGGTTCTTGACACCGGCGCTGAGTTCCATGCCGATAAAGTCGGTAAGGTGGAAGTCGTATGCCATGCGCAGGCCCATGTCCCAGAACGAGGGTGTCAGACGCTCGGTGTCGCGTGCGATGTATCCGGCGTTGTGCTGTACGAGCATGGACCCCGTATAGTTGCCGAAGAGCGAGGCCGTCAGATGCCGCGTAAGGTCGAAGTCGGCCGTGAGGTATCCATAGCTGTCGGGGGAGCGGAACATGCGCCGCTGCGGTTCCACATCATCCGACCACCTTTCGGGCTCGTCGTAGCGGCTGCGCTGGAAGGTGTAGCCAGCCTGAAGTTCGAATATACCGGCCATGCCGATCTTGAACTCGGCGGTTATGCCCTTGACGGTTGCGCCCGAGGCGTTGTGACGCAGCTTGATTATGTTCCCGGCCTCGTCCTCGCCCACCTTCGAGAGTGCGAATACGTCGTTCAGGTCGGTATAGAAACCCTCGATGAGCAGGTTGGTCTCCACGCGGCCGAAACAGTGGTAGAGGTCTGCGGAGGCGCTCACGCTGTGCGAGTGCTCGGGCTTCAGATTGGGGTCGATGCGTATGATTGCGGCCTGACGGTTCAATACGTCGATATGCAGGTCCTCGTTGTAGGCTTGCGGGGCGCGGTAGCCGCTCGAATAGCTCAGACGCAGCCCTATGTCACGGTGAGGCGAGTAACGTATGTTGGCGCGGGGCGAGAAGACGGGTTTGTCGACCATGTTATGGGCGTCGAGACGGCCGCCGACAATGATGTTGAAACGTTCGTTCTGCCACTCGTTCTGTACGTATACGCCTCCCGACTGTACGGTCTGGGCCATGTGGCGGCCGACGGCGGGGAAGTCGTCCGAGAGGTCGTTGTAGGTGTACTCGGCACCTGCCGTCAGTTGTGCCGGCATGAACAGGCACCGCTCGAATGCGTAGGTGTATTGTGCCGATGCCACGAGCGTGAGGTCGGTGGTGTGCCCGTATGTGTCGGGGTTCTTGTCGGTGCCGTAGTAGCTGTTGCGCTTGATCCCCTGTGCCGATATGCCGACACCGTAACGGTGGCGGGAATCGGCAGAGAACCCGTCGAAACGGAGGCTGCCGCCGTCGATGCGGTGATCGAGCTGCTCGGCTATGTTGGTCATGTGCGGCGCGAGGTCTATCGAGTCGCCGCCGCGGCGGAACTCGTGTATGTGGTGGTATTCGGCCGTCAGTTTGGTGTAAGCCGAGGTCTTGTAGTAGCCGCGGAATCCCGCCGTCTCGGATTGCAGCCGTGGAATGTCGCTGTAACCGTCGCCGTTGCGGTCGTAGGCGTTGCGATTCTTGATCATGCCGAAGAGATATACTCCGGCGCGGCGGTCGTCCGATACAAACGATCCGTTGAGCGAGGTGTTGTATTCGGCCGTGCCGCCCTTCAATATGTCGGTGATGTTCGACAGCGTTAGAGAGTTGCGCAGCGGCTCCTTGGTTATGATGTTCACCACGCCGCCTATGGCGCTCGACCCGAAGAGGGCGGAGCCTCCGCCGCGGATGACCTCCACACGCTCGATCATGGCTGTGGGCAGCTGCTCGAGGCCGTAGACGGCGGCCAAGGAGCTGAATATGGGGTTCGAGTCGAGCAGTATCTGCGAATATTGTCCTTCGAGTCCGTTTATGCGCAACTGTGTGGTGCCGCAGTTGCCGCAGTTGTTCTCTATGCGCAGCCCCGACTGGAACTTCATCGTCTCCGCAAGGTCGGTCGAGGCCGTGCGGTCGAAGAGTTTGGCAGAGGCGACGTTGACGATAACCGCCGAGGAGCGTTTGTTGGTGACGTTGCGCGTGGCCGATACTACGACCTCATCCATGGCGAGCGTCTGCTCCTGCATGACGAAATTAAGCTCGACGGTCTTGTTGCGTTTCATTACAACCTGCTGCTCGACCGTAGAGTAACCTATGGCTTCGGCGACAATGGTACATGGGCCTTCGGGCAGATTCTTCAGATAGTAGTGTCCCGTGGCGTCGGCCGTGGTGCCTATGGTTGTCCCCTTGACCGATACTGTCACATAGGGTATATGCTCCTGACGGTCGAGCGATATGATATGCCCGTAGATGTTGGCATCCGTGGCCTTGGGCTGTGGAGGTGTCTCCGAAGTGAGGGTCGCGCTGTGCGCTGCCGCAGGCGGGGTGTCCGGCGTGGCGGCAAATATATCGTGTGATGTCGCTGCCATAAGTATGAGCGCAGCGGCGGTGAGTATATTCTTCATCGTATTTTTTGTTTTTGGGTATGTATGATGTGTCCTGTGCGCCCGGAGCGCAGGACTTGTGAGGTGTACACCCGTATATGCGTGTAGACGGTGTCGCGGCAGCGCATGGTCGCGTGCCGCATGTATGTGCGGAGGAACTATTCCCCGAACGTATGTCATGTCAGATTGTTGCGGGCGGCGCTCGCAGAGAGTAGTGTATGGTCGGGCGACTGTATATGGCCGAGGTACGGCGTACGGGCAGAATAACCGAGGCTGCAGCCGAGGCTGTCAGCGTAAGGAGAGCGGCTGCGGCCAATGCCGTGAATACGGACAGGAGGCTTATGGCCTTGCACTGCTGTGCCGAGTGTGAGTGATGGGGGTTGTCGCTCGAACCGGAATATGGGTGCGAGTGTACGACCAGATGTCCGCCGACGTGGTGGCTGTGCACGAAGAGTGACGTGCTGCCCAGATATTCCGTGAAGAGCAGCAGCAGGAGCAGGGCTCCGATCTTGCGGGCGTATCCGAATCGAACGTTTGCCATCACGGGCAAAGGTAATTCAAATTTTTCGGGAAAAAGCCTCGCGGCGAAGATATTTTTTGACGGAATAATTTTCTGTCGTGAAGCGACGCCGGCACTCATGCCGGACTTTGTCGTTGGGGCTGCCCGCAAAACAAAATCACCCGACAGATTTCGGTCTGTCGGGTGTGTATGTCGGCCTTGGATCCGGCCCGGTGAGTGTTTCGGACACTCTCGAGCACTAACGTATGCGCTCGTAGTACTCGCGCGTACGGGTGTCGACGCGGATCTTGTCGCCCGTGTTGATGAAGAGGGGCACCTTGATGGTGGCGCCGGTATTTACCGTAGCGGGCTTGAGCGAATTGGTAGAGGCTGTGTCGCCCTTGATTCCCGGCTCGGTGTACGTAACCTCCATATCGACGATGGGGGGCAGCTCGGCCGAAAGAACGATCTCCTTGTCGGTGTGGAACATCACCTCGACGATCTGGCCGTCGGCCATAAGATCGTAGTTGTTGATCAGGTTCTTGTCGATGATGATCTCCTCGAAGGTCTCGGTGTGCATGAAGTGAGCTCCCATGTCGTCCTCATAGGTGAACTGATAGGGACGGCGCTCGACGCGTACCTGCTCGATCTTCTGTCCTACCGACGAGAAGGTGTTTTCGATTACGCGGCCGTTCTCGAGGTTCTTGAGCTTCGAGCGGACGAATGCGGGGCCCTTGCCCGGCTTGCAGTGCTGGAAATCGACTACGAGGTAGGTCTTGCCGTCCATTTCGATGCACATGCCGATCTTGATGTCTGCAGCTGTGATGGTCATAAGATATGTATTTTATACGTTTTTGAAATTTTCAAGCGGCGCAAAGATACTAAAAAATCCGAAAAAACAGATGCCCGTGCGCGCATTTTATTTACCCTCAAACTCATAATGGGGCAGCGCGACGCCGGCTTGGGCCAATATCCGTTCGGTAACGGTTGCGGCGAGCTGCTCGACAGTGTGTGGATGCGAGTAGAACGACGGCGATGCGGGCAGTATTACGGCGCCGGCGTCGGTCAGGGCGGCCATGTTGTGCAGGTGCAGCGACGAGTAGGGTGCCTCGCGCACGACACATACGAGACGCCGCCGCTCCTTGAGCATGACGTCGGCGGCGCGTTCGATGAGCGACGATGATACGCCCGAGGCGATGCGGCCGATGGAGCCCATCGACGCGGGGACTATGATCATCGACTCGAAGCGTGCCGAGCCGCTGGCGGCGGGGCAGAACATGTCGCTGTTGTCGTATCGGACGATGCGGTCCGATTCTGGCAGACGCTCGCCTTCGTACTCCATGACGCGGCGTCCGTTGTCGCTTACGATGAGGGCTATCTGCTCGATGTCGGGTGCGCCGAGCAGCCGCTCGGCACACTGCCGGGCATATATTGCGCCGCTGGCGCCCGTGACGGCCAATATCACTTTCATACGGTTACACTTTACAACTCTATGATTTTACACTTGAGTCCCATCTGTTTTATGCGTTCCAGCACGCGGGGCAGGGCGTAGCTCATGTTTCGGAACGACTTCTCGCTGTCGTGGAAGGCGATGATGCAGCCGGGCTGTATGTACTTCACCACGCCGCGGTAGCACTCTGCGGGCGATATTGCCGAGGTGTAGTCGCGCGAGAGGATGTTCCACATGATGATCTTGTACCGGCGGCCGACGGCGCGCATCTGCGAGGGCGTGACGCGGGCGTAGGGCGGGCGGAAGAGGTCGCTGTGGAGTATGTCGTCGGCGAAGTCCACATCCTCGATATACTTCTCAAGGGGCATGCCCCAACCCTTCTGGTGGGAGTATGTGTGGTTGCCGATCTTGTGCCCCTCGTCGCGCATGCGCTGGTAGAGGTCGGGGTATAGCTCGGCGTTCTTACCCAGCACGAAGAAGGTGGCCTTGGCGTCGTATCGCCGCAGCGTGTCGAGAATCCACTCGGTGATGCCGGGCGTGGGCCCGTCGTCGAAGGTGAGGAATACGCCGTTGCTGTCGTCGATCTCCCATATCATGTCGGGATAGAGGCGTCGGATGAATTTGGGCGGATTTATCTTCATGTACGGTCTTTTTTTTCGCTGTTGAGGACGTCGCTGCGGGGCGTCGCGGCTCCCGTATGCGAACAAGGCAAAAGTAGTGCTTTTTTGTGTAAATCGGGGTATGTATTTTGCGGAAAGTGTTTTTTGGGTTATATTTGTGAACGTGTTGTGCCGCCTCGTGACGGCCGCAAACGGATTATAAAAACATTATCTGTGATTATGAAACGGATCATCATTAATATCGCCGCAACATTGGCATTGTGTGCTGTGGCGGTGGGGTGCGATGCCTTCCGCAAGGCGTCGTCAGCCGGTGCCTCGGCAACGGGCAATCCCTACGAAGTGATCGTCGTGTGCGCTCAGCCCGAATGGCAGAGCGAATTGGGCGATACGCTGCAGGCGGTATTGCGGCAGCCCGTATCGGAGCTGACAACATACGAACCCATGTTCGACGTGATGCGAATCCTGCCCAATAACTTCGGCAGCCTTGCCGAGCGCCACCGCAACATCATCACCGTGCAGGTCGACGCCTCGATTGCCGAGCCTTCGATTACGGTGCGTTATGACGTGACGGCCAAGCCGCAGGTCTTTATCTCGATAAAGGGCCCCGACGACAAGAGCGTTGCGGACTACGTATCGGAGAACCGCGACAATCTGGTACGCGTACTGGAGAAGGCCGAGCGCGACCGCTCGATCGACTACGGCAAGCGTTTCGCCTCGGAGCAGACCGAGGTGCTGCTGCGCGAGAAGTTCGGCGTGCAGATGTATGTGCCCGACAACTTCCAAGTGCGCACGCAGAGCGACGATATGGTGTGGATTTCGCAGGAGTATCCTGCCGCAAGTCAGGGATTCTTCATCTATAAATACCCCTACGGAGGCAAGGGCTCGCTCTCGACGGCATCGCTGATAGCCGCACGCGACAAGTTCGCCGCCCGCATACCGGGACCGGCCGACGGGTCTTATATGTCGACCGTGAAACAGATAGCCGACGCCGCGGGTGAGAACTATATCGACTTCGAGCCGCAGATGCGCATGCTGGAGATCGACGGCCGTACGTGGATCGAGATGGCGGGACTGTGGGATGTCGAGAACTATGTCATGGGAGGCCCGTTCGTAAGCTATACGACGGTGAACCAAGCCACTAACGAGGTCGTGACTCTCGATTGCTATGTCTATGCCCCGAAGGGTGACAAGCGAAACATGCTGCGCGAGTTGGAGCACTTCGTCTACCTGATCAACTTCCCCGCAACGTCGGCCGACATGTCGGCGGGTAAGGGCAAGTGACATTCGTCGTATGGGATTCCTTGCAGGGGCTCTGCGCAAGTGCGCGGGGCCCCTGCTGTGTGTTGGGCGGTGCCATATAATGCGGTGACATGCGGCATTTATCCTTTCCGGGGAGTATCTTCTCTATCGAAGCGGGCGAAAGGGGAGACAGGCTTGCCGAAAGGCGCTCGAAAAGCGTCGTAAAAGTTGGAAATAAGAAAAATTAGACTTATCTTTGTTTCAGCATTTGAAATCTATTGTTAATTCGGGATTCTGATCTTTCGGCAGGTTCGGCAGATTGGAATTCTGGTTTTTTACTGTTTTAGTTATGGCGAAAGAGGTAATTTATCTTACGGCTGAAGGATTGCAGAAGCTCAAGGATGAGCTCAATCATATGCGTTCGGTGGAGCGTCCTGCCATATCGGCGGCTATAGCCGAGGCGCGCGATAAGGGCGACCTGTCGGAGAATGCAGAGTATGACGCGGCGCGCGAGGCGCAGGGTCTCTTGGAGATGCGCATCGCCAAGCTGGAGCAGACGCTCACCAATGCGCGCGTGATCGACGAATCGAAGATCGACAAGAGCAAGGTGCAGATATTGAGCAAGGTGACGCTGCTGAACCACAATAACAACAAGCAAGTCGTCTATACGATCGTCTCGGAGAACGAGGCCAACCTGCGCGAGGGCAAGCTCGCTATCGGTACACCCATAGCCAAGGCTCTGCTGGGCCGCAAGAAGGGCGATATTGTGGAGGTGACGGTGCCTGCGGGTATCATCAAGTTCGAGATCCTCGACATCAGCATCTGACCCTGCACGCCCGAGGGGGCGCGATCGAGAGGGGGGGGGAATAGCGAATAATAGCCGACGTTGTCGGAATAGTGTAGACAAGATACGGGCGGAGAGAATTGTATATGTTCTCTTCGCCCGTATTTGTTGTTAAGAGATGGCGCGGTGCCGTAACATGTACAGTACCTCGAAACGGGCATTATCGCCGCTTCAGGGCGTCGTAACGACATACGGCAGCTTTCCAGTCGATAACCTGCCATAGGGCCTTGACGGCGTCGGCACGGGCATTGCGGTAGTCGATGTAGTAGGCGTGCTCCCAGACGTCGATTGCCAGCAGCGGATGCAGGCCGTCGGTGAGCGGGTTGCCGGCGTTGGATTTGCTTACGATGGAGAGGGCTCCCTTGTCGTCGGCCGCGAGCCATACCCATCCCGAGCCGAAGAGCGCGACGGCAGCCTGAGTCATGTCCTGGCGCAGCGAGTCCGTGTCGCCGAAAGCGGCGTTTACGGCCTCGAGCAGCGGCCCCGAGGGCATGCGCTGCGGTGCGGGCGAGAGCGTGGCGAAATAGAAGTCGTGGTTCCACGCCTGCGCGGCGTTGTTGAAGAGGGGACCGTCGGCCTGACGGATAATCTCCTCGAGCGCCATGCCTTCGTAGAGGGTGCCGGCGATGAGCTCGTTGAGCTTGGCGACATAGGCGGCCGTGTGCTTGTCGTGATGGTAGAGCAGCGTCTCCTCCGAGACGTAGGGTGCGAGCGCCTTCATGTCGTAAGGCAGAGGCGCCAAACGGAACTTTTCGGTTGCAGTGGTGGTTGCCATGATCGTAATTTTATAAGTGAAAAGGTGTTAAACAATCGCCCTGTTTATTGCAAATATAATACCTTTTCCCGAGAAAAACCAATAAAACAAAATCTCACGGAGGCTTTGTGCATGGTCGATAGTCGTTGTGCGGTAAGGAGGTTTTGGAAAATTGAAGATTATTGTTATCTTTGCGGTGAGGATAATTGCGTATGCCTAAACTCTATGTCATATCCGGATGCAACGGAGCAGGTAAAACTACGGCATCTTATGCCGTGCTGCCGGAGATGCTTGAGTGTCGGGAGTTCGTCAATGCCGACGAGATAGCGAAGGGTTTGTCTCCGTTCAATCCGTCGCGTGTCTCGATCGAGGCGGGACGTCTGATGCGTCAGCGTATGGATGTCCTGTTGTCGGACGGTGCGGATTTTGCATTCGAGACGACGTTGGCCACACGCTATTATGCGCGGTTTATCCGCATGGCTCAGGAAAAAGGGTATTTCGTATCGTTGCTTTACTTCTGGCTGCCGACGCCCGAACAGGCGGTCGAACGCGTCGCACGGCGTGTAGCCGAAGGTGGACATAACGTCCCGCCCGAGGTGGTCAGAAGACGATATTATCGCGGCCTGCGCTACCTTACGACGCTCTATATGCCGATCTGTGACTATTGGGTCATCTACAACAACAGTTCGGCCGACGGCGTGAAGAAGGTCGCTTACGGCGCCCGCGATGAAATAAGGGAGGTGGTCGATACGTTAGGTTATAGACAAATATGTAAACTGTAAAATATTAGACCTTATGAGTGAGATCGAGATTGAGCAGATGCAGGAGAAAATAGATGCCGGGATACTCCTTGCCCAGCAACGCTTGAAAGAGAGAATTAAGAAGGAGGACGGTGAACTTGTCATCATGCGCGACGGCAAGATCACACATGTGAAGGCCGAAGATTTGTAACGGGCCTTCGGGCTGCCGAGCCCCGACACGGAGTACTACGCCCCGACTATTTCGAATAGCCGGGGCGTAGCCTTTTCATATTCGGCATGTTGCTGCCGCTGAGTATCGGTATGAATCCGTATCTCTTGTTGTTCGTTTTTACAGATAATAAGATGTGCTGGTTGCGCGGCCTTGATGTTATGGCCTGTTATTTATCCTTATGGGGCTCGGAAAAGGCCTCGTATACGATGCGCGATATCTCGGCCGTAAGGGCGGCATTAGCCTTGTCGTCGAGGCCGGAGTCGGCAATAAACACGGTAATGATGTAGCTGCGCCCGTCTGGCAGGAAGACGATGCCTATGTCGTTGTCGGCAATCTTTATCCCTTGTGGCGTACGGTCCGACGAGCCGGTCTTGTGGGCCATGACAATATGTTGCGGCAGGCCTGCATGCAATTTGTCTATACCCGTCTCAGTCCTTGTCATGTGGCGAATCAGAGCCTCGGTGCTCGCCGAGGTCAGCAATTCTCCATTGGCAAGGCGGCCGAGCATGTATGCCGCAGCGCGGGGGCTGCATACGTTTATGCGTTGGTTGTCGATGTCGCGGTGCATATCCTCTTCAGTCGCGGATATGGTCATGGGGTATATGCCGGCCTGCTCAATGGTTTTGGCGACGGCTTTTATCCCGCCTGCGTAGTCTATGAGTATGTCACAGGCGTTGTTGTCGCTCATCGATACAGCGTATGATAACAGAGAGTCGATCGTGGCATCGAACCATCCTTGCGGATGACGCTTGAGCATGGGCGAATATGTGTCCGGTCTCATCTGTCCGGCGGCGATCGCAATGCGATGCGATAGCGGAGTATGTGTGACCTCCGTTCTTTTCAGTACGCTGATTGCTACGGGTATCTTGAACGTGCTGAGCATGGGGAACATTTCGTCGGCGCGGTATGTTAAGGTACGTCCGTCGGAATCTTCGGCATAGATGCCCACACGTGCAGGTATGTCGTGCAGCATGGTGTCAATTAGTCCTTGGGCTGCAGATGCTGTCATAGGAGTGTTATGACACGATGTCGCCGTGATGCATAGTATCACGGCGACAGTTGCGAAAGATATTTTCATAATCAATATTCGAGTTGCATGCCGTCAACCCACAGGGTACTCTGGGTGCTGCCGGTGAAGTAGTCGCCCAACATGCTTGCGGCGCACGATACGATGATGTGCGTGGGCTTGCGCGACGTCGAACGGTACTCAATGGGTATCTCGACCTTGATCCAGCCGTCGGTAGCCTTGTCGCTCACGTATGCGCCGTATCCGATGACGGCATCCGAGTCTGGCTTGAAGAAAGTGGTGCGGTCGTTGGTGTTGACCTGTACGGGGCAGTCGGGCGTGCCGCCGTATGTACGGTAGTCCCAGTCGCCCAATGCCACGAATACCTGACAGCGGTCCATGTCTCCCTCCTTGACGGGGTCGTTGTCGGGAGCCCCGTTGAAGCGGTCTATGGGGCCGTTTTTGTACTTGAGCCATAATGATAGCTTGCGCGGCCGCAGCGTGAACGGACGGCCGAAGTTGACCACGCCGCCCGAGGTGCCGATGACGCGGTCGAACTCTCCAACGAAGATATTGCCCGCCGCGAACTTGATTATGACATACTGCGACTGCATCTTGACCGAGTACGATCCCTCCTGCTTGTCCGTGGCGTCGGGCATGGTGATGGTGTAGCTCGAGCCGACGGTCGTAGAGCCTTTGTTACCGCTGTCCCACCATTTGGTCTGGAGTTCTGCCACGGCCGAGGCGGGATCGTAGAAAGAGGAGTATTTCGACGACTCGGCATTAGAGAAGGTCTCGAAGCCCGAGTTGGGCATCTGCATGGCGGCTTCGGTCTGGAAGGTCGTGATTTCGGTGACGTCGTCGCCGCTGTATGCGCAGCACTCGTACGATGTGAGCGGCTGCAGCCCCTCGACGCAGGCCGAGAATGTTCCGCCGTCGACGGTGAGAGCCTCACCGCTTACGTCGATCCACTCCGCTGCTCCCGATGCGCGGTAGCGGAAGCCGTTCGTACGGTCGGCCACACCCGAGGCCTTGAGCCATACGACTGCGGTCCATGGATCTACCGACACCATCTCGACGACGGTTTCGGTCTGCTCGATATGGATATTCCACACCTCACTAATGTCGTGATACGAGGTCTCGACCTGTACCATGTCCGAGAAGTCATGCAGCTGCGAGGGGTCGGGGGTGTAGGTGGTGATATCCTTGGGCCCAAGCTTGAAAGAGGTGACCGATATGTTGTTCAGGTCGGTAGAGCCGTTGACGTATGTCACAACACGGCGGTTGGCAACGTCGATCTCGCTGCTGCCTACCTGACCGTTTACCGTAAAGTAACGCTCTATGGGCTGCTCGGCCGTTATGGTCCAGACGTAGTCCTGATATATGGTCAGCGTTATGGCTATGGGCTTCGAGAGATCCTGCGCGCCCGTAATATCCCACGACGTCGAGGTTGCCTCGTCGGCAAAGGTTATGCTTCGTATGTTGACGCTTCGTATGTCGGTCGTCTCGTCGAGGGTTATGGTCACCTTGCGCTTCTCGGAGTCGATATTGACGGCCGTGGCGCCCTCGACATCCATTGCCGTGATGCGTGGTACGACCACCGGCAGCGGTATGTCGTTCTTGATGCAGCCGCCGGCAAAGAGCGTGAGCAGCAGATATGTTATGAATCGCTTCATGCCAGTGTGAGGTTGTTAGAGGTGTATCGTGACACCGATGTTTATGTCGAGTACGTTGAGCTTGAACTTGGCCTGCGAGTAGTTTCGCGTGCCGATCACCTCGCCCGCCTTGATGTATTTGGTGTTGTTGAACGAGACGCCGCCTATGCCCATCGAGACATGTGTGCTGACGTTGTTCATGGCGAAGACCACGATACCCGGATGCAGGCTCAGTTCGAGCTTGTTGGAGCGGGTGTAGGTGTCCATCGTCTCGGCGTTGTACGTGAAGACGGTCTTGCCGTTGGTGTACGAGAGCGACACGTCGTTGAACAGGCCGATGCGTCCGCGGTCATCGAGTCCGATGTAGGAGCGGTGGTATATTGCCGTCTGGAACGAGTTCATGGTGGCGTGGACATCCTCGACGCTGAAGTTCAGGTCGTCGCTCAGAAAGTCGAGGTCGCCCTTGTTGATGTTGCCGTTGGCGGACGAATATTGCAGCTTGACGCCTATCGAGCGGTTGTCGTGGTAGGAGTAGGCCACGTATGGCGCCACCTTGGTTATCGAGCCGTTGGCGTCGAGATTCTGTACGATGAGCAGATATTCGCTGTTGTTGCTCGAAAAGCTGACGTGCGAGATCTGGGCTCCGACCTGCCATTCGCCCTTGGGTATGATTAGGTGCTGTTGCAGGCCGCGGCGGCGTTTCTGCTGGAGGGTGTCGCCGCGATGGCGTATCTCGCCGCCGAGCTTTATGGTCTGCTTTGCCGGCTTGTCGGCCTTGACACGTTTGTCAGTCTGGCACATGGCCGTGCCTGCGGCCAGAAGCGCCGCGGCGAGGAGTGCTGCCTTGATTATGCTCTTTATCATGATCGCAAACGTGTTACAGGTAATATGCCACGCCGAAACCTATGGCAAGTATGTTGACATTGAAATTTATCTGTGAGGCGCGTCGCGTGCCGGTCTCCACCTGATTGTGTATCTGGTCGGTCTGCGAATACTTCAGACCGAGCATGCCCACGTTGAGCTCTACGGCCAGATGGTCGTTGACGAAGGCTATCATTCCGGGACTCAGGCCTATCGATGCGAGTTTTGTCTTCTCGTACGTTCCGACGATGCTGGTGCCGTGGCCGTCGATGAGTTTGGCCTGCCCGCCGCCGAGCGAGAACTGCACCTCGTTGTAGAGGGCGAAACGCTTCGAGTCTCCGAGCGGGATGTAGTTGCGGTATATGGCTATCATCGAGTAGTCGTGGCTGAGCGTATAGTAGTCCTTGACGTTGATCTGCGTCTGGTCGATGCTCACGCTGGCCGAGTCGACCTTAAGCAGGTTGCGCCCGTAGGAGAAGCGCATGCCGACACCCATGTTGTCACGCACCATGTAACAGAATACGGGACTCAGCGAGAACCGGTAGCCGTTTGAATTGATGTCCTCGATGATGAAGAAACGGTAGTTGTCGTTGCGGTGAGTGGAGTAGGCGACCGTACCGCCAACCATCCACGTACCCTTTTCGATGAATGTCGAAGGGTTACGTTCGAACCCGCGGTCGTAACGTTGTGCCGCGACGTCGAATGTCGCGGCCGCGAAGAGCAGCAGAAGTAATATTTTATTCAATCGTGACATCTGTTATAAAGGGCTGTTCGGGGGCCGCAGCCCCCGAGTAGTCTATTCATATATGAGTTCCATGCCGTCGAGCCACAACTGGCTCGAAGAACTGCCGGCAAAGTAATCTCCGTACATACTTGCCGCAGCCGAGATGATGATATATTCCGGTATCGTCGTCTCGTCCTTGTAGTCGAGTGTCAGCGTCACCTGCTGCCATTCGCTTTCGGATCCGTCGCCCTGCAGAACGATGTCGGAGTAGGCTATGGTACCCTCAATCGAATCTATCGGCCAGAAAGTCTTTTCGTTAGACGTATTCACCTGTACCGGACAAGTCGCGCTACCACCATATTTCTTGTTGTCCCACGTTCCGAGAGCGAATTTTATTTGTCCCTTGTCAAAGTCGTTTGTAGTTATCTTACTGCCTTCCGGACCACCTTCATAGTCGACTTGCCCGCCTTGATATTTGACCCAGAAGCGAAGAGCCGTGGGGCGGCCTGTAAATGGTCTTCCGAAGTTGACTTTGCCGTTCATGCCGTCCAGACCTGCAAATTCTCCGCAGAAAAGATTTCCTGCCGCAAGTTTGTTGACAATGGGGGCCATATTTATTTTCTTTGATTGCAGGCGAGCCGAGCGTACACCGTCCTTGTACTTGTCCGAATCGCTATAGCATATGGCATACGATGCGCCGAGCATGCCTGCCGATGCCGAACTTCCCGAATCCCACCATTTGGTTTTGTTGGCCTCAATATTAGAATTGGGGTCATAGAATGATGTCCATGAATTGCTATCGGCATTGCTTACTGTTTCGAAACTGCCGTTGGGTATTGTCGGTGCGGCTTCGGTGGTGAATGTGAGTGAGGATCCAGCAACAGTAGGCTCCTTGGTCTGCGGGTCGGGTACAAGCAGGCGGTATTCATACTCCGTTGCCGGCGTAAGACCCGTCAGGGTTGCGCTGTACATACCCTCACTGTCGCGGTTGGCGGCCGTGCGTGACCATTCGCCCTGCGACGCTGCGGGACGGTACTCGAAGAAAATGTTTTCCGTACCGAACTCTGTCTCGTCCACATCGGCATGAACGGTGGCGTGTGCCGCCCATATCTCGTATATGCTCGATGCGGCGAGTCCCGTGGATACGGGCTCGAAGATGATCTGGTCGTCGTAGTCGACGGTAGAGGTGTCGACCGTAAGATCGAACGACAGTGTACCGTTGTGCTCCGTGTATTTGAGGTTCATTGCATACTTCTTGCCCTGCTCCACGGCGGCGATTTCACCGCTTTTGGTGAATGTCTCGGACCCGTCGGCGGGCGTAGCGGTGAATGTCCAGTAGAGCGACGGCTCGAATCCCGTGGCTATGAAATATCCCTCAGCGCCGGCGTTCGAAGCCGTGTATTCGAGCTGCTGTGCCGTATCCTCCTTGTCGAGGCCTATTTTGAACGTATAGTTCGAGAATGTAGCGGCGACGCTCTGATCGAAGGTGACGGCCGTGATGACATTGTTTACCGAGGCCTCGACCTGTACGGGAGTGGTGACACCCGGCGTGACGGTGAACTCCTTCGAACCCTTGTAGCTCTTCTGGTCGAACGATGCGACGGCAGGGCTCTGCTTTGCGGCTTCACCGGCATAGATGTCTATGCGGTAGCTCTCGGCGGGCAGGTATATCGGGCCCGACATCTCCGAATAGACAAACTCTCGTACAAGGCCCGTAAAGTCTCCCCTGTAGATCTTTATGACGGCCGTATTGAGCAGCTCGTCCTGATTCATGGCACGTGTCGCAATACGTGTTTGCGGCGCAGCGGCAGCGGCTTGTTCGGTCTCTTCCGGTACTACGATGCGGAGCGAGAAGGCTCCCGTTGCGGCGTCGTTGTCGGCGTATTTGTTGCAGGCGGCCGACATCATTGCGGCGGCCAGCGGTATGATGAGTTTCAATGTGGTTTTCATCTGCGTTCCTCCATTATTCTACAACAAGCACTACGGGAATTTCGTTACGGCAGCCGGTGTTGTCGATAACGACCATCTTGAAGGTATGTGTCCCTTTGAAGAAGAGGATTGGGCCTTGTGCTGCGCTCAAATCAAATGCTATATTAGTTTGATTCTGGACTTTGTCGCCATACGGGAATGGGAGTATAGTGGTGAATACGTTTATCGCTCCAGATGACGGACTTACCAAATCCAGCATCGTGCTTTCATCATTGATAGCTTTTACAGAATTCAAGAATTCGGGACTTGTCGACTCGATCTCGACTGTGAATCGCCTTACCCCATTTGGGACAACGGCATTCATCGTCAGAGTAAAGGGATTTCCCTCGGCCGGAACCACTATCGGCTGCGAGATGTCGTAATCGCACGTGCTTACGAGCTTTATGCCGCCGTCGCCGGTGGGGGCATTGGGGTCTTCGCCGAGGATAGTTTCATCGCCGGTGATGTCGTTGTCAAGCGTCTCGTCCTCCACATAGTCCGAGATGGTTATGTCGAACGTAGCGTCACCTTCGCCGTTTATCTTCTGTACGAAAGTGATCTGTCGCCACTGTTTGGGCGCTATGCCCGTAAAACTTTTTGTCATGCGCTGTGACTTGCCTTCGATCTCGCCGCGGAAGGTTACGGTTAGCGTCGAGCCGTTCACGGCGAAATATCCCGCTTTCTTCTCATATTGCGGGCCATTCTCTGCCGAGTGCGTCATGGCATATTCGAGGGGCGAGCCGGCCGTAAGCTCAACCGAGGTCGAGCAGTTGCCGGTAACCATGTCGAGAAAGTCTTGGTTATATGCCACCGTCACCTTGCATTGAAGCAATGTGCATGTGAGCGTTCCGATTGAGGTTGTCTTTCCCGCCTCGATGGTGAACTCTTTGGTCGCGCCGTATACGGGATTCTCGAACTCGGCATCCGGAATTTCCGTAGCAGACTGTGCCGTCAGGGTGTATTTACCAGCGGGCAATTGTATGCTGCCTTTCAGCTCGTTGTATGTGGTCGAGAGAAAGCGTACGCCATCTTCGTTGTCGATATATATGGCATAGAGGTCGGTTGTGGCGCGTGTCGAAGCCTTCACCTGATGTGTTTCGTCCGACACCTCGATGGCCAGACCGTCGAACGAGAGCGTGCCGGTGGTGTCTGAACCCTTGCCGCCGTAGTTGAACGTCTCCTTCTTGCATGAACCGAGTGCGACGAGCGCAATCGCCGTCATGAGCATTATCTTTTTCATAATTGACATGTTTTTTTCGGTGTCTATCAATCATTTAACTCGATATCGCCGAGGTCGATGGTCTCGGTGGTGTCGTTGAACGTTACGGTGACGCTTGTGCCGCCGACGCTCGAGGCATCGAATGTCACCGTGTAGCAGGTTGCGGGATTTATGCCCGTATCGTATGTCTTGGAGAATGACTGTGCAGTGCCTCCCTGATTCGTAAGCGTACCGTCGATTGTAAATTTATAGGCATCGATGAAGGCGCCGCGGCTCTCTCCGGCGGGGAATGCGATCTGCGTGCCGGCTGCCGTTGTTATCTTGAAAGAGTAGTCGGTGAAGTAGTTTCGGAACATATCGGTGCACGAAACCTTCACTATGGCATTGGCCAGCGATACCGGTATGGTGATCTGTTTCGAGTCGCCGCCATTTATAGTGAATGGCATGCTGCCCGTAAAGCACGGTTTGTCGAAACCCTCATCCGAGACGCTGCCATATTGGGCCGTAGCGGTATATTCACCTGCGGCGATGGTGTATGGTTCAGTCATCTGGGCGATTGTCCCGCTCCATACGGTTTTCTTTTGGGCGTCGGTTATGGTGAGCGTAAAATCGGCGGCCACGGGCAGATCCGTTATGTCGGATACCTTGCTGCGGGTGACGTCGTTTACCTCCTGCTGCGTCGCTACGGCGAATGTTATGGTGCCTTCGGCTGCGGTCGGGGCCTCGCTCTTGTGGCAGGCGGCCGCTGCGACTGTAGCTAAACACAGAATCGATGTCTTGATAAATTTCATAACTTATTTTCCGTTGTTATTTTACTATTTGCACTCTTATGTTGTCGATATAGAGCCATTGGTTACAGTAGGTATTAGTCTTCTTTCCCGAACCGTTTACTTCCCAAGAAAAACGTGTTTGAGAATTGCAATTCTCTATATAGAATTGGGCATTTTTCAGATCAGATGTCCATGTGGCGTTTGTTCCGGGATCTTCAGCCGACATCAGTTCCGTGTCTATTCTCGAACCGCCTGATGACGTTAATCCTCCTCCCACATACACTTCGTAATATCCGCCCAATGCCTCAGCGTTGGTTGTGTGCCCGAAGCTTATCAGCGGGGTGAAAACACTATTCTCTGTGGCTCCTCCGTACGAGAACGATATCTGCACCTTGACCGAATGCCCCTCCTTGATACCCATAGGAGGAGTGTTGGCTCGCCCTCGGTAATTACCATAACTATCAACATTAAGGAATGAGGAAGCATATGCAAATTCACGTCTGTTTTTAAGACGCATTCTGCCGTTGGAAATTTTTATTTGGTTACCAGTCCAACCTTCATTGGCAAGACCTGTTATCGCTGTGGCGACTTCTGATTTGTCACTGTTCCCGTCGTCTCCATTGTTCGAGAAATCAGGTACAGAATCAAAATTCTCATAAAGAAGATACGGAACCGTGAGGGCGACCTCTGCCGACGTACCTGCGGCTTTGGTGTCCGGCATTGTTATGTCCGAGGTGACGATTGCGTTTTCAGACTCGAACTGTACATTGACTGGCTGGTTTGCAAGGGCCTCATACAGGGCGATCAACCTGTAGGAATCGAAGTTGAGGTCGTAATAGCCGCCCGAGTTTAGGCGTGAGGCATCTATCGTAAGCACATTGTTGCCCGTCTCGCTCCAGTTGACGCCTTCGGGTGCCGTTAGGGTTATGGTCTTCACATCCTCGCCGAGGTTGTTGGCGGCGATGGTGAACCGAATCTTGTTTTGGTACTCTTTCAGCACAGGATGCAGTGGCACGGGCGTCACATGCCCTGCGGCGAAGGTGCGGCCGGCGAGCAGTATGTCGTCCACCGTGGCGGCATAGTTCTGCGAGTAGAGCGATACCTTCATCACGTCGTCGGCACCGTATTGCGTCGACGGGAATATTGCGGCGCAGGCATACGCATACTCTGCGGCCGTTGAGGCGTCGAGCGGCTCCGTGAGGTTCAGCTCGACGGTATTGCCGCCTTCGGCGAGTGTCATTCCGCCGTCGGGATCTGTTATGTCGGCCGTGGCACGTCCTGCGATCTGCTGTGGCATGGTGAGGACGATGCGCTCGACGGGCTCGCCGAGGACGTTGTCACCCTCGGGTATGTAGAAGCGCAGCACGTGCAACATGTGTTGCATCGTGAGCGACAGATCGGGGCCGTTCTCCAGAGGCCCGAGCTGCGAGGCTTCGGCCGGTGTGGCGATCATGATATCGGCGCCGCTGCCGACGCGCCCATCCTGCACGGCGGGGATGGTGAATGTCGCCTTCGTGCCGTCAAGGCTCTCGGGCTGCGGGTATGTTGCGTAATAGGTGTATCGGCCTTCCGCCATAGCCTGTGGCAGTGTTGAAGAGAAATATGCCTCGGATCCGTTCACGCCGCGATAGTATATCTGGAAGGGCTGGGCACTGAGTGTGAGCTCACTGGCTTCGTTGCGCGCCCACAACGCTATGCGGTCGTCTTTCGACCACGAGGTGCTGCGGCCGTCGTCGTTGATCTGGGTACGGGTCTGCTCCCCGCCGACACGGAACCCTACGGTGACGGGGCCTGCGTCGGGATACGGGAGCGTGTCTTTTGCCGTGCATGATACGAGCAAAGAGATTGCAAGCGATATGGCGAAGACGAAAAGTCTGTACATCTGTTGTTATGTTGTTTTATGGCACTGTGTTTTTATAACACTGTGGCGGCGTACCGCTTGTTTTCGGTTTGCATTTTATGCTCCAAAAGTAGTAACACTGAGATTGAAAAGGAAATAAATTCAACGAACGGGCATATTTTGATCATGAAAACCCGTGACGGCTCAACTGCCGGACGATGAATATGATGTGTGCCGGAGACGGAAACGGCGGGATCGGATGATGTTCCAACATCCGACCTCGCCGTGACGGTCGCTGTTTTACGATATCAGTTTTTGAGGTACTTGTCGAGCCAGCCGAAGAACTCGCGGTTCCATACCATCGAGTTCTGTGGCTTGAATACCTGATGGCCCTCGTTCTTGAACTCTACGAGGCGGGCGTCGAGACCCTTTAGGCGTGCTGCGGTAAAGGCTTCGAGCGACTGCGTGTAGGGTATTCTGAAGTCGAATTCGCCGGTGAAGATCAGTATGGGCGTATCCCACTTGTCGACGAACTTGTGGGGCGAGTTCTCATACGAACGCATGGCCGTGGCGTTCTCCTTCTCCCAGTATGGGCCGCCATAGTCGTGGTTGATGAAGAAGAGCTCCTCGGTCTGGCCGTACATGGATTCGAAGTCGAAGATACCGCAGTGCGAGATGAAGGCCTTGAATCGGCCCTCGTGGTGCCCGGCAAGGTAATATACCGAATATCCGCCGTACGAGGCTCCGACACATCCCATGTGGTCGGTGTCGCACCACGGCTCGCGTGCCACGTCGTCGATGGCCGAGAGGTAGTCGCTGATGTTCTGCCCCGAGTAGTCGCCCGAGATCTGCTCGCGCCACTCGCTGCCGAACGAAGGGCATCCGCGGCGGTTGGGCGCCACGACGACATATCCCTGCGCCGCCATGAGCTGGAAGTTCCAACGGTAGCTCCAGCCGTTGGTGACGGTGCTTTGCGGGCCGCCCTCGCAATAGAGCAGCGTGGGGTATTTCTTCGCGGGGTCGAAGTCCGGGGGCAGGATCACCCATGTGAGCATCTGCTTGCCGTCGGTGGTGGTTACCCAGCGCTTCTGCACTTCGCCCATGTGTATGTTGTCGTATATCTCCTTGTTTACGAACGTTATCTGCTCTCCCTTGCCCGAGGCCAGATCCATCGCGAAGAGCTCGTTGTCGCGGCTTATGGTCATGATGGCGGCTATGCATTTTCCGTTTTGCCAGCTGAACGACGATATGTGGTGGTCGCCCGAGGTGAGTACCTTGACTTCAGCGTCGGCACCGTTGCCCGAGGCGGGTACGGCTACCGCGCATATCTGCTGCGTGCCCTCGATGGCCGAGATGAAGAGCAGGTTGTCGTTGTCGGTCCATGCGACGTTCTGGGCGCTGTGGTCAAAGTTTGCGGAGAGATCTGTGATCTTTTCCGTGCCCGTGTCGTATATCATCAGACGGTCCTTGTCCGATTCGTAGCCGGGGGTGGCCATCGAACGGTAGGCTATGCGCTTACCGTCGGGTGACCATACGGGGTAGCGGTCGTAGCCTACGGCCTCGGCTACGTCTATACGCGGAGCTGCCGGGTCGTTCGAAAGGCCGCCCGTAAGGGGCTTGTTGATGTTTACGGTCGAGCCGTCGGCCGTGTCATAGACGTATATGTCCGAGTCGGTCGAGACGGCATAGGCCGTGCCCGTGAGCTTCTTGCATGTATATGCGAGCTTTGTGCCGTCGGGGCTCCACGCAATCTCCGAGGCGTCGAAGTAGGGTGCCAGCGGGGCGTCCCATGCGGCATCCTCACCGAGTATGTCGACCGGATTGATGAGGCCCTCGGGGCGAATGTCGGCGATGAAGATATGGCTGTAGTCACCCTCGTCCCAATAGTTCCAGTGTCGGCACATCAGGTCGTCGTATATGCGTGCCTGCGACTTGTCCATATCCTTGTAGATGTCGGCCGAACGTCGGTCTGCGGCGTGAACCTTGCGCGTGAAGAAGAGTTTCTGCTCGGTGGGGGCTATTCCGTATGCGTCGATGCCCTCGTGTATGTCGGATACCTGACGTACGTCGCCGCCGTCTGGGTTCATCGACCACACCTGCATCGTGCCGCTGCGGTCGGAGAGGAAATAGATGCGTTTCGAGTCGCTGTTCCACTGCGGCGAGGAGGCGTTCGACGATGTGTCGGTCAGGGCGCGCTCGCTGCCCGTCGCCATGTCGTGCAGGAATATAACCGTGGTGCCCTTGTTCTCCTGCATGTCGTAGCGGGTGACCGTATATACGGCCATCGTGCCGTCGGGCGAGAGGGCCGCCTCGCCCAGACGTCCCATCTTCCACATCACTTCGGGTGTGAAGCGTGCGGCGCTGATCTCTTCGGCCGTGAGCAGACCCTTCGGGCTGCTCGATTCGGGCACTGTCTGCGTAGAGCACGAGGCCGCGGCCAAGGATGATGCGATCATAACGATTGATATTGCTTTTTTCATGGTTTAGAGTGTGTGTTTGTCTTGTAATTTAATAGTCTTTCATGCGTCGCGCCAGCCGCTTTGAAAGCGATTTGGCGAAACGCGTCTCCGGCCTTCATATCACGAAATACGGCAGGCAGCGATGCACGACGGAAACTCGGAGCGGAAAACTTCGGCAGCGAATCTTCTGCGCTGTGGCCTTTGCATATCTTTTTTCGTATCTTTGCAGTCGCGCCGCCGCGTCGATGGCGGCTTCGGACATAATGGATACTTACACAATATACTTTGCCGATGTGAGCGTCGTAATCACGTCGCAACCTCTTCCGTCGATATATTCCGTTATGGAGTGTGACGACGAACTGCGTATTTCGCGCACGAATTTAGTTAAAAAAGCCGAAACGGACAAATATATCGCCGTCCTGACGCCCGATGTCGAGCGTACGATGGCCTCGCTGGCGGCACAGTTCGTGCAGGTCGAGGCTGCGGGCGGCGTGGCCGTGGACGGTCTGGGGCGCCGGTTGCTGATACGCCGCAACGGCCGCTGGGATCTTCCGAAGGGACACCGCGAGGCAGGCGAGTCGCTCGAGGCGTGTGCCGCGCGCGAGACCGAGGAGGAGACGGGGGTGCATGTGGCCTCGGTGGGGGAGCTGCTCTGCACGACCATACACTGCTACAACCTCTACGGCCGCTGGGAGATGAAACATACGTCGTGGTTCGAGATGCGGGCGGCCGAGGGCTCCGTGCTGCGCCCGCAGGGTGAAGAGGGTATCGTCGCGGCCGAGTGGGTCGATGACGTGGAGGTGCGGCGGCGAATTAAGATGTCGTTTCCCACAATTCGGGAGGTGTTCCGTACGTTATATGAAAGGGAAGGCCGCACCGATGCGGCAAGTGTGTAAAAAACTCTGAACGTTATGGTTAAGATACTTTGGGTGGATGACGAGATAGAGCTTCTGCGTCCGCATGTCTTTTTTCTCAAGGGCAAGGGTTACGAGGTGGATACCTGCAACAACGGTTACGACGCCATCGACATGGTGCGCGCCACACCCTACGACCTGATAATCCTCGACGAGATGATGCCCGGCATGACGGGCCTCGAGACGCTTCCGCTGATCAAGGAGGTGCGGCCCACCACGCCCGTTATCATGGTGACCAAGAGCGAGGAGGAGAACATCATGGACAAGGCAATCGGATCGAAGATCGCCGACTACATAATCAAGCCCGTCAACCCCAATCAGGTGCTGCTCTCGATCAAGAAGTGCGTGCATTCGCAGCAGCTGGTGACCGAGCAGACTACGGCCGACTACCGTGCCGAGTTCGGGCGCATATCGAACATGTGTCAGATGGCCTCGTCGTTCGGGGCGTGGTGTACGCTCTACCGCAAGATCACGGGGTGGGAGATCGACCTCTCGGACTCGATGGACCAGAGTATCAAGGAGGTGCTCGTATATCAGAAGAGCGAGGCCAATCAGGAGTTCTGCAAGTTCGTGCGCCGCAACTACTACAACTGGATCAACAAGCGTGTGGACGAGGAGGAGATACCCGTCATGTCGCACACGCTCATGCGCAAGAAGATCCTTCCCGACGTGGAGTCTCACGGCCGCACGACGCTGCTTCTGATCGACAACTTCCGTTACGACCAGTGGCGGTCGATCAGTTCGCTGCTGAGGGGGTATTACGACGTTGAGGTCGACGACTTCTACTGTGCGATCCTGCCTACGGCCACGCAATATGCGCGCAATGCGATCTTTGCGGGCCTGATGCCCCTTGCCATCGACAAGCTCATGCCCAACAAGTGGCTCAACGACAACGAGGAGGGCGGCAAGAACCAGTACGAGGAGGAGTTCCTTTCGCGTCAGCTGACATCATGTGGCAAACGGTGGCGCTGGACCTTCGACAAACTGGTGCGTCCGGAGGCGGGGCGCAAGCTCATCGACAACATACAGCGCATCTACGATGCCGATTTCTCGGTTATCGTATATAATTTTCTGGATATATTGTCGCATGCGCGTACCGAGACCGACATCATCCGCGAGTTGACCGAGGACGAGGCGTCGTTCCGGTCGCTTACACGTTCGTGGTTCGAGCATTCGGATCTGTTCGTGCTGTTGAAGCTGCTGTCGGAGCGCGGCCATACGGTGATCATAACCTCGGACCACGGTACGATACGTGTGGACAATCCGGTTAAGGTGACGGGTGACCGTGAGACCTCGCCCAACCTGCGCTACAAGACGGGGCGCAACCTGCAGTACAACTCGCGCGAGGTGTACGAGGTGCTGCGGCCGGAGGATATACAGCTCCCGCGCATAAATCTCTCGTCGAGCTACATCTTCGCCTACAACACCGATTTTCTGGTCTACAACAACGATGCGAACCGATTCATACGATATTATCGCAATACGTTCCAGCACGGCGGCATCTCGATGGAGGAGATGATCGTGCCGTACATAGTACTGAAACCCAAATTATAACATTATAACTTTTACATGAAAAAGATCGAGATCGAATCGCTCTCCGAACTGCCGAAGGTGGCCGAGGCGGTGTTGGGGGAGCTGCGCGGCCGCAGTGTCGTGCTTTTCCGCGGCCCTATGGGGGCCGGCAAGACGACCCTCATAAGCCGCATAGCGGCGGCTCTGGGCGCCGAGGATACGGTGACAAGCCCGACGTTTGCGTTGGTGAACCAGTACGAGGGTGAGGGCGGCCGCCGAATATACCATTTCGATTTCTACCGTATAAACAACGTCGAGGAGGCTCTCGATCTGGGATACGAGGAGTACTTCTATTCGGGAGAGCTGTGTCTGGTCGAGTGGCCCGAGAAGATCGAGCCGCTGCTTCCGGAGGATGCCATGACGGTCACGATCACTGTGGGCGAGGACGAGCACCGCTGCTTCACAATCGACTGATCGGCCGATCCGGTCATGACCGATATGGATATCGGTGTCGGATATTGCGTCTGCTGAAACTGTCGTCATGCCGTGGCGGTGTCTGGAGTTGCGATATGGTGTCCGCACGCGCCGTAGAATAGTATCTGCAGGCGTCGTGCGGATATTTTGTGCCGTCGTGGCTATATCCCCGTGTGGCTGCGGCCGACGTTTGGGGGCAACTCTTTCGACGATTTGCAGATGCGAGTTTTTTGTGATATTTTTGACGCTGATTTTTCGGCTGTCGCGAGCTGTGAATGCAGTGCGAAGGCCATAACGGTTAAGAACAAAACAACGAATATATTGTAATGAAGGGATTTTTCAAACGTATTCTTTTTGCCTGCGTCGCCTTGGTTGCGGCCCTGCCGTCGTGGGCGCAGCTCGAGCCTGTCAAGTGGAGCACTTCGGTGGATGAGCTGGAGGCGGGCCTTTACCGTATAGTCTTCACGGCGACGGTGGATGCGGGCTGGCATATCTACGATCTGGGCCCGTACGAAATGGGCGGCCCAATGGCTACGTCGTTCGAGTTTACGCCCGACGGGGCGTACACGCTCGATGGCGGGGTATATGCCTTGGCGGAGGCTCACCGCGAGTTCGATCCCATCTACGAGATGGAGATAGGATATTATGAGGGCCGCGCGCAGTTCGCACAGAATGTGCGTTGCTCGGATGGTGCCGTGATAGCCGTTACGGCCGACTGGATGGCTTGCAACGAAACTAACTGTGTCACGGGCGACAACGACTTCTCGATTGAGGTCGGAAAGTCTGCCGCTTCGGCGTCGGCTCCGGCAACCGACAACTCTGCCAAAACTGCGGCGAATGAATCAAAGGTCTCGGCTGCTGCGCCGGCCTCGTCGGGCGGTTCGCTGTGGGGTTATATCCTGAGCGCGATAGGCTGGGCGCTGGTGGCGCTGCTGACGCCGTGCGTCTTCCCTATGATCCCGATGACGGTGTCGTTCTTCCTGAAGGGCTCGGGCTCGGCCGCCGCGGGACGTTTCCGCGCACTCATGTACGGACTGTTTATCGTTATACTCTATACGGTGCCCATCGGCATCATAATCCTCATCACGTGGCTCGTGGGCGGTGATGTGGTTACGGCCGACATATTCAACTGGCTGGCGACGCATTGGCTTCCGAACCTTATCTTCTTTGCCGTCTTCATGATCTTCGCCGCCTCGTTCTTCGGTGCGTTCGAGATCGTGCTGCCCGAGAAACTCGTGAACGACAGTGACTCGAAGTCCGACAAGAAGGGCCTTGCGGGCATATTCTTCATGGCTCTGACGCTGGTGCTGGTGTCGTTCTCGTGCACGGGACCCATTGTAGGCTCGGTGCTCATACAGTCGACATCGGGTGAGTTCTGGACTCCGATCATAACGATGCTGGCATTCTCGGTCGTGTTCGCGCTTCCGTTCACCCTGTTCGCTCTCTTCCCCTCGTGGCTCAAGAAACTGCCCAAGAGCGGCGGCTGGCTCAACTCGGTGAAGGTCGTTCTGGGATTTGTCGAGCTGGCGCTGGGCCTTAAGTTCCTCAGCGTGGCCGACCAGACATACCACTGGGGTATTCTCGACCGTGAGGTCTATCTGGCCCTGTGGATCGTCATCTTCTCTCTGCTGGGGCTCTATCTGTTGGGTAAGTTGCGCTTCAAGCACGACAGCGATATGCCGTATCTGTCGGTTACGCGTCTGGTGCTGGCGATCATTACATTCGCATTTGTCGTATATATGGTCCCGGGAATGTGGGGCGCGCCCTTGAAGGCCTTGTCGGGATATATGCCGCCGATGCAGACGCAGGATTTCGTCATGACGGCGGGCAGCGGCGCGGCGGCGTCATCGTCGCAGTCGTCAGCGCCCGAGACGGGTGTCAAGTACGGTGATGTGCTCAAATTGCCGCTCGGACTGGAGGGATTCTTCGATCTGGCCGAGGCCGAGGCCTATGCCGCCAAGGTCGATAAACCGCTCTTCGTGGACTTCACGGGCCACGGCTGCGTCAACTGCCGTGAGATGGAGGCGCGCGTGTGGTCGGATCCCCGTGTGCTGGAGCTGCTGCGCAACGAGTATGTGATCGTGGCTCTCTATGCCGACGACAAACTCAAGGTCGACGAGAGCGACTGGGTTACGACCGATACGGGCAAGGTGCTCAAGACGCTGGGCAAGATCAACTCATATTATGCATTGAAGACATACGGCGTCAATGCCCAGCCATATTATGTTCTTCAGGGCCGCAACGGCGAGCCTTTGGTCGAGCCGCGCGGTTATGATCTCGACGTGGATGCCTTCGTGCAGTTCCTTCGCAGCGGAGTGGAGGCTTACCGCAATAACAAATAGAGACCGCAACTTATAAAACTTCAAGAGGCCAACCTTTCCGGGTTGGCCTCTTGAAGTTTGTAATAGTGTTAATCGTACGATATGTTGTGCAGCGCCTCGATTTGGTCGTTGCCCTGCGTGTGGAAGATCTCCTGCAGTTGTTGGGGTGACATCTCCGTGTCGGGCTTGAAGTCGACTGACGACATGTAGCGCAATATCGACCGCATAAACTGCCGCACCTCGGGCAGGTCGGCCGCGGGCTGCAGGTCGGCCATGCATACGAGGAGCTTGCCTTTGCCTACGGTTGCCTCGAAGAGCAGTCCGAGACGGTGGTTGCGCTCGATGTTGTCGATCACCTGCACCGTGGGGCGGAAGCCTTCAGGCATGGCGTCGAGAATGAGCGGGTAGCTGTTCTTGATGATGGCGTACCATTGCCAGTCGGTGTGGAAATCGGTCGGAAAGTCCTCGAAGAGCGGGTGTTCGGGGTCGGTGAGTATGCCGAGTGTGCCCGGAGATGGCTCCTTGTGCATGTTGTCGCAAATGCTCTTGAACATACGGTAATTCCAGTAGTCGGTCTGGAAGAGCCCGCCGACCGTTGCTTCGGCGCATTGTGTGCGGTCGGGCATCAGCAGCACCTTTTCGCCTCGTGCCAGTGCCTCGAGTGCTGCGTCGACAGTGCGTGTAACGGTTACCTTTGCGGCTGCGCTCTCGGCGGCAACGTCTACGGCCCCACGGTCGGGATATACCCAGAATGTGTAGCTGTTGCGGTATGGCGTGCCCTTTATTTCGAGCGTAAGGCATACCTCATACGCCTTTTTTGACTCGGGCAGCAGCGTCGCGATTGTCCCTGCATCCAGCACTCCCTGCTTCTCCGGCTGCGGTTCGATTGTTATCGTGCCTGCGGCTATGGTGCGGCCCTTATCTTGGCGGGAGAAGCGCCATGCGACCTTTCGGCCGGCAAGATCCTGAGGCGAGTAGTTGGCTATGCGGATGTCGCCGTAAATATTATTGTCGGCAATCCAGCATACGCGGTCGCAGATGAACAGCGGCACGGTCTGGTTGCAGAACTCGCGCCAACGTTCGGGCGCGATGAGCCCCTTCGAGTTCATGAAGGCGTCGAGGATGCCGACGTATGCCGAACCCTGTCCCGGATAGTCCTGCAGGTCGAGCAGCTGGAAGCCGCCGAATCCGCGTGTGCGCAGGTCCATCTCTATGTCGGCGCGGTAGAGCCGTACGGCCCACTCGCCCGATGCCCGGGCAAAATCCTCGGCCTGCGACTCCATGCCGGCCTCGCGCAGACGTCGGCGGAACTCCTCAAGATTCCACGGGGCAAGTACACCCGTGTATTTGTCGATCTGTGCATAGTCGGGATATATCTGGAACTGTCCCGTCTCGTGGCTTATGATGGGTACGGGGCACGATGCTATGGCTTGCGAGAAGTCGGTACGGGTGTTGGGGTAGGTGTTGTTTATGATGCCACCCTCTTCGGCGTCGGCAAAGGAGAATGATCCGCGCGTATGGGTCGAGTAGTCGTCGGCCCAGCCGTTGCGGCAGGTGACAAAGTAATCCTCGCCTGCGGCGTGGCCGCGCGAGCCGAGATAGTTGTTCGAACCGTAAGCGTAGAGATGGCGGTCATCCTCGGCGCGGAAGCGCTCCACAAGCGCATTCATAACCTTCTGGTCGCCCGACATCTCGTTGCCGAGGGCGAACATCACGAACGAGGCGTGGTTGCCGTAGGCGCGTTGTATGGCTGTGCCATCGGTCGTGAGAAAGCTGTTGAGGCGCTCGTCATTGCCGAGCGAACCCCATATCGGCAGTTCGGCCTGAAGGTATATGCCCTCCAAGTCGGCGGCCGTGAAACATGCCTCGGGCGGACACCACGAGTGGAAGCGGCAGTGGTTGATGCCGTAGTCGCGCAGTGTGCGGAAGTAGTGACGCCACGATTCGACGTCCATGGGCGTGTGTGCCGTAAGTGGGAAAACACATGCGTCGTGCTTGCCGCGCAGGAATGTCGTAAGGCCGTTTATGGAGAATTGTGTCCCCACGGCCGCGAACCGGCGCAGACCGAATGCCGTTTGGAGTTCGTCGTGCCCCTCGATGCGGGCCGTGAGACGATACAGTGCGGGTGAGAACTCGCTCCACAGAAGCGCATTTTCACCCACCGGGAGCGTTATGTCGTACTCCGCGCGGCCGCGTTGCAGGGGCGCCGTTACGGCCTCGACGCGGTGTCGGCGCGGCGAGTTGAATGCCTCGGCCGAGAGTGTCAGGCGGGTGCCGTCGGCCAGATCTTCCGATCCGGCAACCGTAATCCTGACGCGTGCGCTTTTGGCCTCGGGGTCGGGATAGACGCGTATGTCGGATATGTGTACTGCATCGGCCGCCTCGAGTTCAATGCGTCCCAATATGCCGTTCCAGTTGGTCTGTGTCGACTCGGAGCAGGCATGGGAGCTGTTGCGTACCTGTGCGGGAATGCTCTCGCCGTTGTCGACACATACGGTTATGCGGTGGCGGCCTGCGGTGAGGTATTGCGTCAGGTCATAGCGTTGCGGCGCGGAGATGCGGCTGTCGGAGCCGACATACTCACCGTCTACCCATACGCGCGTCGGGCGCGTGCGCTCCAGCGTCAGGGTTATCGTGTGGCCCTGCCACTCGGCGGGAATATCGACCTGCCGGCTGTACCATGCAGGCCCCGTGTAGGTGTAGCGGCGCGAGAGATGTGTCGTCTCGCTGCGGTTGTCGTTGCGGTTGCCCTTGCCGTTCGTGTCGGTCGTACCCGGAAGGGTGACGCTGTCGGGCAGCTCCCGGTCGGTGTAACCTTTGGCCTGTCCCGTGCCGTCGGCGTCGAGCGCGAAACTCCAGCTTCCGCCGAGATCCATCGTCATGCGGCCGACATCCTGTGCCGTAAGCTGCTTACACAGCAACAGCATCATCAATATTGGTATTATTCTCATGTCGTAAATGGTATTTGTCCGGTTGGTAACAACAAAGATAATAAACCGGCGATGCAATGGCAAGTCAAACCTGCGGTTTTACGGGGCGGATGTATCGCTGTGCCGTTTCCATGGCGCTCCTGATCCCATTTTTAATGGCCCTTTATCGGATAAATCTCCCAAATTTTCCTCTGTTTCGCCATGCGTATGATTGTGCCGCAGACGACAATTATTTCCATGAAGGGTATATTTCTTCCATGATTCGCGGAAGAGAGGCAGACGTATGGCGGGCGGTGTATTATAAAAATTTTTAATAAATGTTTTGGCGCGCGTTTCGCCCTGACGGCACATAGCGTCATGGGCGGCCTCTTTTCGAATTTTTCCGGCTGCTGTTATTCCGCTGACTAATATTGCTATATGCGCGTCGACGCTGAACCTATGCGGTGAAAATGCAATTTGTCTTTTCCCGCGTAACATTATTTGCTCTTTATACGGTTTAGTATTAAAAGTGTTATTGGCCTTTTTTTATAAAAAACCGAATGGCTAAATTTACCAATCGAAAGAGTGGAGATATAGAAACGAAAAATTTATAATAAAAAAATTATGTCTGAAATATTGCTTGAATGCAAATAATGATTAACTTTGTAAATGAAGAAGGAAGTGTAATAATGCCCGAAAACAGGTTATATTATTTGACCGCGTCATTGGACAAATGCGCGCGGAGACATGAGGAGGGAAAATTGCCCCCCCCTATCGGACATGTCATTTTGTTGTAAATCACAGTTTTGTAGAGTACAGGCACGGCTATTTGAGCCATGGGTGCAGTCGGTGTGACATGTAGGTGATGCAGTGTCGCATCGATTATCGTGTTTTGTTGTATTCGATTAGCGGCGGGCGGCGGAGCCCGTGAAAATGGCCGTATCGTTGTATGCTTGACGATGATACGAGAACGACAGCATATTCCCTGTGTCCGTAAAGGGGGCTTTCGCTTGGTGCGAAGGTATCCTGCGATTGCGGGTTGGGAAAGATTTGAACCAACCGTTTTGAACCTAAAATAAAGAACAACACTAACCTAAATGATTATGCCTATGAATAGAGCCTAACTACGATCCTTTAACTACATCACCATTGCATACTTAATGTTCGGATCAATGTGTGGAGTCCGAATTTGACAACGTATTGCGCAGGCATCTTGACGATGCGGTGCAGAACGTTGTATGGAGATGTATATACCATTTATCAGACAAAACCATCAACCTAACTAAATTTCTAACCATGAACAGATTCAACGTGAGAAAACCCTTACTGTCCGTAGTGATGTTATGTGCTATGGGCATTGTTGGGTGTAAAGACGATTCGACGGCAGGCGGCGGGCAACCATACGATCCGTCTAAGCCCATCGAATTGACCGATTTCTATCCTAAGGAAGGAAAGTATCAGGAGAAGGTGATTCTGCAGGGCAGCAACTTCGGAACCGATCCGAGTGCCATCAGAGTCTATTTCAACCAGCGCCCGGCTGCCGTTATCGGCACTACCGGAAGCGAGATCTACGTTCAGGCGCCGCGTCTGCCGGGAGACGAGTGTAAGTTGTCTGTTGTCATCGGCGAGGACTCGGTGGTGTACAACGACATCTTCCTCTATGAGTCGTCGATGACCGTGGCTACGGTCGTGGGCAACGGAACGAAGATCTACAAGGCCGGAACATTGGCCGAGGCTCAGGTCTCGCCCTACTATTGCTGTGTGGATGAGAGCGGCAACGTATTCGTGATCAGCCGTAACGGTGATGAGGGCGACGTTTCGACGATCGCCCGTATAGACGAGGTGAACAGCGAGTTGGTAACGCTCGCTTCGAATACCATCGGTAACGTACCGTGCGTCGACCCTGAGACTCAGGTCGTATCGTTTGCCACGGAGACCACCATCGGCTCGTTCATGACGCTCGACCCCAAGGAGATGTGGGCTCCGCGTTACCGCGAGATGAAGTGGCCTGCAGGAATACCTGCGCAGATAACCAACGGTTACAAGCACTGTATGGTGGTGAATCCCGACGACGGATACATCTACTGCCGTTTCTATTTCGGACAAGTGGTGCGTATTGACCCCAAGAGCTACGAGACGACGGTTATCGCCGTAACGCCGCAGGGTGACAGCTACGGTCTGTCGTTCAATCCCCAGCACCCGAATATCCTCTATATCACGATGGACAGCAACGGTCTGGCATACGAGACGCCTCAGGGAACGCTCGGTACGGCCAACAGTATATGCTGCATCGACGTGTCGGCCTACAACGGATATGACGATCCGGCAGAGGCACAGGCCGCATGTCTCGAGACCTTCGAGCGTCTGTCGTCGCCCCAGACGTCGGGCGGACACCGCGACGGCAAGCTGGAGAATGCGCAGTTCCGTCGCCCGTTCCAGATGTTCTGCGACGCCGATGGCAACATGTATATTGCCGACTGCGATAACCAGTGCATTCGCCGCATGGTGATTGATAGGGACAATTACCGCACCGGAACCGTCGAGACGGTACTCGGTATGCCGGGTACGGCAGGCTGGCAGGACGGTACCGAGGAGGAGGCTCTGTTCCAGTATCCTCGCGGTATCGGTATCGCCGATGACGGTACGGTTTACGTAGCCGACTACGGCAACGCCCGTATACGTAAGCTCTCGATTAATTAACCCTTAACGACACAACTGATATGAAATATTCAGCATTTATATGTTCCCTATTTATATTCTTATTTATAGGTGTACAGTCGATCTTTGCCCAAGACTATACGATGAAGGGTAAGGTATCGGACAGCAACGGTCCGTTGGTCGGCGCCAGCGTGGTGGTGAAGGACAACCCCGCCATCGGTACGATGACCGACTCGGACGGTATGTTCACGATAAAGGTTTCGCGAGGCAGCACGCTGCTGTTCTCGTATCTGGGATACAAGGACGTCGAGTATCTGGTGACCAAGCAGGAGCAGAACCTCGACATCAAGTTCACCGAAAGTGCCACCGAAGTGGAAGAGGTGGTGGTGACGGCACTCGGTACGCAGCGTAAGATTTCTACGCTGTCGGCCGTGACGAGTGTCGACGTAAATGACCTTCAGCAGCCGGTGGCTTCGGTGGCCAACCTCCTCGGAGGACGTGTTGCTGGTGTGATCTCGACCATGTCGAGCGGTGAGCCCGGTAAGAATATCGCCGACTTCTGGATCCGCGGTATCGGTACCTTCGGTGCCAACGCCTCGGCTCTGGTGCTTATCGACGGTCTGGAGGGTGACATCAACTCACTCGACCCCGCCGATATCGAGAGCTTCTCGGTGTTGAAGGATGCCTCGGCAACGGCCGTGTACGGTGTGCGAGGTGCAAACGGCGTTGTGTTGATCACCACCAAGCGCGGTAAGATCGACAAGCTGGAGATTACGGCCCGTGTGGCCTTCACGCTCTCGCATCTGAAGCGTCTGCCCAATTATGTCGGTGCATACGAGTATGCACAGCTGGCAAACGAGGCCCGCGCCATCCGTGGCGAGGAGCCCCTCTACTCGGATATCGAGATGAACATTATCCGCAACGGTCTGGATCCCGACCTCTATCCCGATGTGAACTGGCAGGACGAGATCATCAAGCACAACTCGTGGAAGCAGAGCTACTACGTCAGCGCACGAGGCGGTGCACAGGCCGCACAGTACTTCCTTAGTTTGGGTGCCAGCATCGAGGATGCGGCCTACAAGCAGGACAAGTCGAGCATCTACAGCTCGAACGTAGGTTACAATACCTATTCGTATCGTGCCAATATCGACATTAACCTGACCAAGACGACGAAGATCTACTTCGGTTCGGACGGCTTCCTGAAGGTTCAGAACGAGCCCGGTGTTGCCAATACCGACTATATATGGCAGGCACAGGCGTCGATCAACCCTCTTCGTCTTCCCACGATGTACTCTAACGGCCAGATGCCGGCCGTAGGTTCTGGTTCTGAGACCTCTCCCTATGTGATGATCAACCAGATGGGCCGCCGCTCGTCTCAGGAGTTCTCGGGCAAGGTGACGCTGAACATCGAGCAGGACCTGTCGATGATAACCGAGGGCCTCAAGATCCGCGCGCAGGGCGCATACGATATTACCAGCTGGTTCAACGAGTCGCGCCTTATCCAGCCCGCCCTCTACGAGGCAGTAGGCCGTACGCAGGAGGGTGAACTCGTGACAATTCTCCGCGTTCCCGAGCAGGCTGCATCTTACGGCAAGAGCACCGACCAGTATCGCAAGTACCACTTCGAGAGTACGTTGAACTATGACCGCGTCTTCGGTGACGACCACCGTGTATCGGCTCTGGTTTACTACTACATGAGCGACGAGAAGACGGCAAGTTCGGGTACCACCAACATGAACTCTATCCCGATGCGCTATCAGGGTCTGTCGAGCCGTATCACCTACGGTTTCCGCGATACCTACATGATCGACTTCAACTTCGGTTATACGGGTTCGGAGAACTTCCAGCCGGGCCGCCGCTTCGGATTCTTCCCCTCGGTGGCTCTCGGATGGGTCCCCACGCAGTATGAATTCATGCGCCGCGGCCTTCCCTTCCTGAACTTCCTCAAGATCCGTGCATCGTACGGTACGGTAGGTAACGACCGTCTGGCCGGAAACCAGCGATTCCCATATCTGACGCTCGTAAACCGCGGTTCGGTGTCGCCGTTCGGCTCGACCGCAGTCGAGAGCCTTATCGAGTCGTATATCGGTGCCGACAACCTGTTGTGGGAGAAGGCTATCAAGGCTGACCTCGGTATCGAGGGCCGTCTGTTCGGCGACAAGGTCAACTTCGTGGTCGACTTCTTCAACGACAAGCGTGACGGTATCTTCCAGCAGCGTGTGCAGGTGCCCGAGTACGTGGGTCTTATCTCTCAGCCCTACAGTAACGTGGGTGCCATGAGAAGCTACGGTGCCGACGGTAACATCAGCTTCACGCAGCGTCTGGGCAAGAATACGTGGTTGACTCTGCGAGGCAACTTCACCTACTCGAAGAACGATGTCGAGAACTGGGAGGAGGCCAACCCCGCATATCCTTATCAGGAGGCTTCGGGTTATCCCTACGGCGTAGTCCGCGGTTACCAGTCACTGGGCCTGTTCAAGGATGAGTACGATATCGAGACCAGCCCCATCCAGACCTTCGGTACGGTTATGCCGGGTGATATCAAGTATCGTGACGTCAACGGTGACGGCCGTATCGACGCCGATGACATGGTGCCCATCGCATACAGCTTCAACCCGCTGTTGATGTATGGTTTCGGAGGTGAGTTCCAGTACAAGAACTTCACGATCGGTGTGCTCTTCAAGGGTACGGGACGTACGGATTATTTCCGCGGCGGTACGGGTTACACCCCCTTCTACGAGGGACGTACGGGTAACGTGCTGACTCAGGCGGCTGACCCGCGCAACCGTTGGATCCCGATGGAATACGCTGTGGCAAACGGTATCGACCCGAGTCTTGCAGAGAACCCGAATGCTCTTTATCCCCGTTTGCAGTACGGTCTGAACAACAACAATTCACAGACGTCGGACTTCTGGAAGGGTGATGCGCGCTATCTGCGTCTGCAGGAGGTTACGCTCAACTACAACTACAAGGCCAATGCGCTGAAGAAGGTCGGTATCTCGTCGATCGACTTCCAGCTGGTGGGCAACAACCTCTGCGTTTGGGACAAGGTCAAGATATTCGATCCCGAGCAGGCTACCAGCAACGGTAAGGTATATCCTCTCCCGATGACGATAACCTTCCAGATGTATGTCCATTTCTAACCTTAAAAATGAGATTTAAGATGAAGCGATTATATATGATAGTTCTGTCGCTGGCGGTTGCTTCGATGTTCGGGTCTTGCAACTTCCTTGATGTAGACAGATATTTTTCCGATGAGATAAAGATCGACTCGGTATTCAACAGTACGCGAAATGTTGAGGCCTACATGTGGGGTATCACGAACTATTTCGGCGACGAGGGCTCGATCCATCAGAATGCCGACACTCCGGGTCCGTTGGCTACCGACGAGGCTTTCACCATGTACGAGACTCTGCACGGCTATAACGGTCTGCGTCTGGTGTTGAACGAGATCAACGCCAGCAACCTCTACTCTTTCGAGACGATGTATAAGAATTCATACATTGCCATCCGCAAGTGTAACACTCTGTTCCAGCGCATTGACGAGGCTGCTGACATGACGGCCATTGACCGCGCCGAGATCATGGCGACGACGCGCTTCCTGCGTGCCTACGCTTACTATAAGATCCTGACAGTCTTCGGTCCTCCGATCATCGTCGGCGACGAGGTGATCCCCTCGAACGAGGAGCTCGTTGCATACGACTGCACGCGTTCGACCTATGACGAGGCTGTGGAGTATATCTGCTCGGAGCTTGAGGCTGCGGCCGTATCTCTGCCCGCGACGCGTCCGATCATGGAGTTCGGCCGTCCGACGAAGGGTGCCGCCTATGGACTTATCGCCCGTATACGCCTCTATCACGCCAGCCCGTTGTTCAATGGCGGAGCCGCAGCCAAGCGTTGCTTCGGTACGTGGAAGCGCAGCTCGGATGACGCATACTATGTATCTCAGACCTATGACGAGTCACGTTGGGCTCTGGCTGCCGCCGCTGCCAAGCGCGTGATGGACATGACCAACGGCGGAGCCCCCATGTACCGTCTCTATACGGTTGAGGCCGACTCGGATACGCCAGCTCTTCCGGAGGGCGTGACGAGCGATCCCAACTACTATGAGCCATGGCCTGTCGGAGCTGCCGGTATCGACCCCTATCGTTCGTATTCGGAGGGTTTCAACGGCGAGGCCGTGCTTGCAACCAACCCCGAGTATGTATGGGCCCGCAACAGCGGTACGCTCGTTGCCAATACGCAGATGGCATTCCCGCTGAAGGCCGGCGGTTGGAGCGGTATGGCTCTCCCGCAGAAGATTATCGACAACTTCGCAATGGTTGACGGCCGTTCGATTGACAACTCGAGCGAGAAGTATCCCTACTCGGAGAGCGGTTTCACCACGCAGCAGAAGAACTTCTCGGGTTACCGTCTCAACAGCGGCGTATTCAACATGTACAACAACCGTGAGATGCGTTTCTACGCTTCGGTAGGTTTCAGCGAGTGCTACTGGCCCTGCAGCTCGAGCACCACGTCGGGACTCTACAACCTGACCATTACCTACTACTACGATTCGGCCAACGGTAAGCTGAACAGTGCTACCGACTATACGCCTACGGGCTATGTGATCAAGAAGTTCATCCACCCGTCGGATGCATGGGACGGAACGAATGCCCGCCGTATGGACAAGGCCTTCCCGATAATCCGCTATGCAGACATTCTTCTGATGTATGCCGAGGCGCTGAACAACCTGACCACGACCCATACCGTACAGTTGGGCGAGCAGACCTATACCGTATCGCGCGACATTCAGGAGATCCGCAACGCCTTCGATCAGGTGCGTCACCGTGCCGGTCTGCCGGGCCTGTCGGACAGCGATCTGGCAAGCGTCGACCACATGCAGGAGTTGATCGAGCGTGAGCGTATGATCGAGCTTCTGCACGAGAACCATCGTTACTTCGACGTACGCCGCTGGGGTATATACGAGGAGGTCGAGAGCGAACCCGTTACCGGCATGAATGTCGACAGCGGCAAGGCCGGATTCTATACCCGCGTTATCCCCAATACCTCTCGTATCGGCTCGCGTCTTGTGAACAAGAAACTCATGTTCCTGCCGCTGCCTCTGAGCGAGATCCGCAAACTCCCGTCAGTGGACCAGAACCCGGGATGGGAAGACTAATTGTTTCACGGATAAAAAGTTGAGATTATGAAATTCAGATATATAATGACTGCTGCGGCTCTGCTCGGTCTCGTTGCCTGCAACGAGAACAAGGTCTTCGAGAAGGAGCAGTATAAGAATGTCTTCGGTTTCATCAGTGACACCGAAAACATGAACAGCAAGGTTTTCAGTCTTCACAAGACCGAGTCGGAAGGTTATCTGGCCTTTTCGATGGGCGGCACCAACAACATCACGGAGGATGTGACGGTGAACATCGTCGAAGATCCCGAGTTGATCGAGACGTACAACCGCAACAACTACGATCAGGAGGTTGCCAAGTATGCCAAGCCCATGCCCAAGGACAAGTATGAGATCACGTCGATGCAGTGTGTCATCAAGGCCGGGGAGACTGGAGGCGTTATCCCCGTTAAGATTCGTCCTGCGGGGCTTTCGCCCGACACGACCTATCTGATACCGGTGCGTGTCGATACCTACGATCGTTGTGAGATCAATCCCGAGAAGAGCTATCTTCTCTACAAGGTTCTTATCGAGAACCGTTGGGCTGTCGGTGACGGAACGACGAGCTATACGCTTCGCGGCAAGCGCCGCATTCTGGGTGACCAGTCGGAGCTCTCGATGCCCGGAACAAAGATTCTCTTCCCGCTGACTGACAAGCGAGTACGTACGATGGTCGGGAACGAGGCCTATGCGGCCGACGAGGAGACGCTCTATCGCGGCGCCATGATACTCGAAATCGCCGATAACGGCAAGGTCAAGATCCTTCCGTATCGCGACGTAGAGGTCGTGCAGCTCGACAATGAGGATCCCGAGTATCCCAACAAGTTCTTTATCGAGGACGACGGATTCAACACCTACAAGACCTTCCTGTTGTGCTACCAGTACACGTTCGAGGGTGTCACCTACGTGATGAAGGAGGAGTTGCGTCTGCAGTTCAATCCCGACGATGAGGAAGACTATGAAGATGACCCTGTTGAAGAATAACTTAACAACCGAGTACAATGAAAAGATACATATTTAGTTTAGCTGCTCTGTTCGCCGCTGGCGCATTGACCTTTACGGCGTGCGACAACTATGACAGAACGGAGGTTGATTACGCCATATTTGTCAATCAGCAGTCTGTCACGATGTTCGTGGGCGAGCAGACCCAGTTGGTTGCCAGTCCCGCAGATGGCGGTACGTTCAACTGGTATACCGATGACGCCGAGATCGCAACTGTCGAGAACGGACTTGTGACGGCCGTGGGCGAGGGCGCAACCACGATATATGCCGAGCGTGACGGCATGACCTTCTATGTGGACGTGACGGTCCAGAACAAGATTGTGCTTACCGATATAAAGCTCAATTCGTATGATCTGCAGCTCACCATAGGCAGCACCTTCGAGATGTCGGTCGAGATGGTGCCCATCGATGCAAATGACGTATCACTCTCGGATTTCGAGTGGTGGTCGGATGACGAGGCTGTGGCCCGTGTGAACCTTGCCGGTGAGATTACCGGTGTCGGCGAGGGCAGCACTACGGTACATTATCGCAAGGGTACGATCGAGAAGACGGTTTCGGTTTACGTATCGACGACGCTTCCGTTCAACGGCCCGCATATCCTGAGTGCCGAGGCTCCTCTGGAGTTGTGGTTCCGCGACTTCGATATGGGCGGCAAGAATGTGGCCTTCTTTGACAACTCGTCGGGCAACAGCGGCGGCAGCACCTATCGTTCGGACGGTGGCGACACCAACAGTGCCGATGTGGATATCGAGGGTGCCGGCAATATCGGTTACACGGCTTCGGGCGAGTGGCTCCTCTACACGGTTGATGTGCAGGATGCCGGAACCTACTCAGTGGTTGTAAGTGCCTCGGGTAATGGCGGTACATGCTATGTTGAGGTAGACGGCGTGAATGTCACCGGTGATCTTACGCTTAACGCTACGCCGGGCGGATGGGGCGATTACCAGCCCAATGCTCCGTTCGAGCTTGAGTTGACCGAGGGCATGCACAAGATCAAGTTCTACATGAGCAATGCCGCATACAACATTAACTTCTGGACGTTTACGTACAAGGAGTAACGCTGCGGCAAAACAATCGGGGAGGCGAATGAAAATTCGCCTCCTTTTTTTGTAAGGTCGGCTCCGAGAGTGGGGTTGGTGTGTGTGAATACCTATGTGTTCCCGAGACGGCCGTATTACCGATATTACTTTGTGTATATGCCGGTAGGTTGTGCGAAGGGCGTATCTTGCGGGTTCGAGATGAGGTCTGAATATACGTGCCTGAGATGTGGATTGAAGATATGTGAGTATTACGTGTCGAAGATGTGTGTCGAGAATGGGTGTCGAGGAGAAGAGTATGGAATGTGAGTCATGTGAGTTGGAAAGATAGTCGGAGGCGTGTGTTGAAGACGTGGATGGGAAATGTCTGAGGGAAAGAGAGCGGGTGTGGAAGCAGAAGTAGGAGACAGAAAGGGAAGGGTGGTGTCGTTTGCCGCAAGTGCGGGTATGGTTTCTGCTGCGTGGAAGGTATGGGTATGAAAAAAGCGGGATGCATTTGCATCCCGCTTTGCTTCGACCGTCTCGGCGTCCACGAGGGACAACGTAGCGATCGTCTGCCGACGGAGGAGTCACCCCCCCCCTGCGGACAGGCTATTTAACTGCGTTAACTATTGCTTCGAAAGCCTTGGGCTCGTTGAGCGCCAGATCTGCCAGAACCTTGCGGTTCAGGGCGACGCCTTTGGCGTTAACCTTACCCATGAATTCAGAATAGGTCATACCGTAGGTACGAGCGGCGGCGTTGATACGCGTGATCCACAGTGAACGGTAAGTCCTCTTTTTGATCTGGCGGTGTGCGTATGCAAACTGCAGACCTTTCTCGACAGTGTTTTTGGCTACTGTCCAAACGTTTCCCCTTGAACCAAAGTTACCCTTGGCAAGCTTCAAAACCTTTTTTCTCCTTGCGCGTGACGCAACAGCGTTAACTGAACGTGGCATAGTAAATAAGTTTTTGATGGAACTCGCAGCGGCACGATTCTCTCGTACTCTTTGGGGCTGCTTTGTCCCGCATTAATTTGTTAATAAAAAAGTTTCCGGCGGTCGGTTACTTTACGAGCAGGCTCTTGATCTTGGCCTCGTCGGCAGCCGACACGGTCGAAGCGTAGCAGAGATTGCGCTTCTGTTTCTTAGTCTTTTTGGTCAGGATGTGACTGTGATAAGCGTGCTTGCGCTTGATCTTACCTGTGCCGGTGAAAGTAAAGCGTTTCTTTGCAGCGGCATTAGTTTTCATTTTTGGCATTTTTCGAAAAAGTTAATTTAGTTAAACATAGCGTGCAAAGATACGCTTTTTTTTTGAATATGTGCGCGGCGAGGATATTTTTTACGTCGGCGGTGAGGCCATAGGTCGCCATGTTTTGCCTGAAAAGGATGTGAAGATAGCGTAACTCGGGCGATTCAGATGCCGGCATTACGGTCGGGAACGGCTGGTGTCGTCGGCTTTGGAGGATGTTTGTCGACTTCGTTGTTTGATGTGGATAAAAGGGAACTTTTTTTCTGAGATTACATTGGTGCGTGATTCGAGCAGGCAACCAAAAACACTTTCATTATTAAATATTTTATCTATTCTGGGTCGCGATTATTATTTGCGTCCTTTTTTTGTTGTAATCGTATTTTTCGGGGCAAAACGGACTTTCGTTGTTGAAATTATTTAAAAATAAAAATCATATCATGCGTTTAGTGCTGGAAATCAATGTGTAACGCACGAAAGTGGACCTTTTAATAAATTTGCTAACGAAAAAATGTTACCGTCAGAAGTAAGAAAAATTTGCAAGCATAAAATTAAATATTAAATTTGCATTACCGAAACTTCAACCGACATAGTACTCGTAAGAGCAAAAAATTGATGTTCGTTTTGCTTGTGGAGTGCATGTCGTGTTTATGTTAATGGGGAAACGGTTGTCGAGCCCGTTTGTAAAAAAAAGTCTCGACACTAACCTTTTTTTAACCTAATTATTAAATTATGGTCAATTTCTACTCATTCTCAAAGAATGTAGGGGGGGGGAAATTCCGAAATTCTGTGATTTCAGTATTTACCGTTGTATTGTTATGCTTTTCGGTAAATGCCAATGCGCAGAATATAACCGTTACGGGTACTGTTACTGACGCTAACGGCCCGATGGTCGGAGTTGCCGTAATCGAGAAGGGTAACGAAACCAATGGTGTCGCTACCGATGTCGACGGTAAATATTCAATTCAGGTTCCCGCCTCTGCCGAGATTGTATTCGAGAGCCTCGGATATCAATCGCAGACGATCAAGGTCGGATCGAAGACCGTGATCAATGTCAAGATGGAAGAGAGCGCGCAGCGTCTGGACGACGTTGTGGTTACTGCTTACGGTACCCAGAAGCGAGCCTCGATCGTAGGTGCCATTCAGACGGTGGAGCCTGAAAGTCTGGATGTCGGTACTACAGCCAATCTGAGTAACAACCTTGCAGGTCAGATTGCGGGTATCATTGCCTACAAGCCTTCGGGTGAGCCGGGATATGATGCTTCGAGCTTCTGGATCCGCGGTATTTCGTCTTATCAGGGTACCACCACGCCGCTTGTGCTTGTCGACGGTATCGAGCGTACGCTCGATGACCTCGATGTCGAGCAGATCGAGTCGTTCTCGGTGCTGAAGGATGCATCGGCGAGCGCCATGTACGGTGTGCGCGGTGCCAACGGTGTTATCGTCATCACGACCAAGCGCGGTAAGATCGGTAAGCCGAGTGTAAACTTTCGTATCGAGCAGTCTATCCAGACGCCGACGCAGCTTCCCGAGTTCGCTGGAGCGGCCGACTACATGGATCTCTTGAACGAACTTTATGCCGAGGAGAAGGGTGCCGGTTCGTATGTTTACGCACCTACGGTCATCGAGCGTACGCGTACGGGTTATGACCCCGAGCTCTATCCCGACGTGAACTGGCTTGAGGCCATCACAACCAACCTTGCCGAGAATACGCGCGCCACGCTGAATGTGAACGGCGGTAGCGAAATCCTGCGTTACTCGTTGGTTGCGACCTATTTCCGCGAGCATGGCATCATGGCCGTCGATCCGAATGTGGACTTCGATACGGCTACTCGTCTGAACAAGTTCACGGTACGTTCTAACGTTGACGTGAACATCACGAAGACCACGTTGCTCGGTATCAGCATCGGCGGTTATCTGCAGCAGCTTCGCAAGAGTGCCCAGTCGACCGATACGGCATTCGATATAGCATTCCAGACTCCGAGCTTCGTGCACCCGCCCATCTATGAGAACGGCGCAATTCCTATCCGCTCGGGCCGTAACAACCCGTGGGCCGAGCAGACCCAGAAGGGTTACTCGCGTGTGACCGACTCGAAACTCGAGACTCTCGTTACGCTCGACCAGAAGCTGGACTTCATCACCGACGGCCTGTCGCTGAACGTGAAGTTCGCATTCGATAACTACCAGAGCAAGACTCTTACCCGTAGCAAGACTCCCGATTATTATAATGTAGCCACGACGCGTGACGAGAATGGAGAGCTGATCCTCGACATCGAGAACTACGGACAGGAGTTCCTCGGAACCGAGGCAAGCGGTACCTACGGAAACAACCGTACCTACCTCGAGGGAAGCATCCACTACAACCGCACCTTCGGTGAGAAGCACAATGTGGAGGGACTGTTGCTCTACATGCAGGACAGCTACGACAGCGGCAGCTACCAGCCCTATCGTCATCAGGGATTCTCTGGCCGTCTCTCTTACAACTATGACAACCGTTACGTAGCCGAGTTCAACTTCGGTTACAACGGATCGGAGAACTTCGCCAAGGGTCAGCGTTACGGATTCTTCCCGTCGGGAGCAATCGGCTGGATCATCTCGGAGGAGCCTTTCTTCAAGCCCGCCAAGCATATCTTCTCGACGTTGAAGCTGCGTGCATCGTTGGGTCTGGCCGGTAATGACCAGATCGGAGGTCGCCGTTTCGCATACATCACCACCATCAACGAGGGTCAGGACGGCTATACGTGGGGCTACACGGGCGGTTACTCGCGCAACGGTGTCACCGAGGGTGATCCGGGTATCAGCGACCTGTCATGGGAGACCGTGCGCAAGGCCAATGTCGGTATCGAGATCGGTCTGTTCAACGAATTCAACCTGCAGTTCGATATCTTCGACGAGTATCGTACCGATATTTTCATCCAGCGTTCGTCGATACCTACGCAGAACGGTTTCATCAACACTCCGTATGCCAACTACGGTATCGTGGACAACAAGGGATTCGAGGCATCGCTTTCGTGGAGCCACCGTTTCAACAAGGACTTCTATCTGCAGTTGCGCGGTACGGCATCTTACGCCAAGAACTGGGTTCGCGAGCGTGACGAGGCCGAGTCTCTGAAGGGAACCTATCGTAGCGCCACGAACCGTTCGGTGAACGAGCACTACGGATACGTTGCATTGCGCCTCTATGAGGACAGCGATTTCATCAACGGCGCGCTCGATCCGTCGCTGCCGCAGCCTGAGCTCGGTGCCGATCCCATGCCGGGAGATATCATGTATCAGGACCTTAACGGCGACGGTGTGATTACGGCCATGGACCAGACCTATATGGGTCATACGACTGCTCCGCGCTTCGTATACGGTTTCGGCGGTAACTTCATCTACAAGAACTTCGATTTCAACGTCTTCTTCCAGGGCGTAGGCGATGCATACAAGGTTATCGGCGGTGGTTCGAACTACTTCCTGCCCGGCTCGGGTCAGGGTATTCTTGGTAACCCCTATTCGAACTATCAGGATCGCTGGACCGTGGATAATCCTTCGCAGGATGTCTTCTGGCCGCGTCTGCACTACACCTCTACTATCAATAACCTGTCTTCGACGTGGTGGCTCAAGAACATGTCGTTCTTGCGCCTGAAGAACGTCGAGATCGGTTACAGCCTTCCCAAGTCGTGGGTAGAGAAGGTGCGTCTGAAGAAGCTCCGCGTATATGTAAGCGGTAATGACCTGTTGACCTTCTCAGGATTCAAACTCTGGGATCCCGAGATCGATACGAATACCGGTCTTCGTTACCCGGGAATGAAATCGGTTGTGTTCGGTATTGATTTGAACTTCTAATCGGTAACAATTCAAGGATTATGAGAATATATAAATATATTTTGGTTCTGGTAGTGGCGATGTCGACGATGACCTCGTGCAACTACCTCGATAAGGAGCCCGATACCGAGCTTACGTTGGATATGGTATTCGACGATAAGGTCCGTATGGAGGGTTGGTTGGCCTATGTCTATTCGGGTCTGCCGGATCCCCTGTGGGGCTACACCAACAAGTACGGCTGTGCTGCGTTGGCCGATGACCTGCGCCCCTCATATCTGTGGTATCAGTGGAGTTGGGACTGCAACCAGCGTGCCATCGGTATGTGGGCTACCAACACCAGCTGGAACGGTGACGTTTGGGCCAATATGCCCCGAAAGATCCGTGAGGCCAAGATCTTTATGGAGAATGTCCACACCATCGACTCGGATAACGTATATCAGAGCGATGTGGACAATATGAAACTCGAGTGCCGTGCGCTTATCGCATACTACTATTGGTGGTTCCTCTACTGGTACGGACCGTGCCCGTTTGATCCCGAATCGCCTTCGGTGCCTTCGTCGACGCCTATCGACGAGTTGAAGTATGGTCAGGAGCCTTGGGATACGGTTGTTGATTGGCTCGACAACGAGCTCAAGACGGTAGGCGACTTGCTTCCGGTAGAGTACTCGGAGAGTGACAAGTTCGGCCGCATCAACCGCTTCTTCTGCTACTGTACGCGTGCCCGTATGTTGCTCTTCAACGCCAGCCCGCTGGTGAACGGCAACCCGATGTATTACGATCACGTTAACCACGAGGGTGTGAAACTCTTCCCGCAGAGCTACGATGCCAACAAGTGGCAGCGTGCGTTGGAGGCCAACAAGGCCGTCATCGATCTGGCTGAGGAGTACGGATATGAGTTGTTCAAGGTTTACAACGACGATGGTACGATCGATCCCTTTATGTCGCTGTTGGGTGGAGCTACGTCTCCGTTCAACCCGCAGGGCGGTAACAACCGCGAGGTTCTGTTCGCTCGTCCTTCGGTCTCTTACACCACGTGGGTTGCATACAACACTCCTTACGGATACAAGGGTAACGGCGGTATGAGCGTATCGCAGTCGTTGGTCGACGCCTTTGCCTTGAGTAACGGTATCTATCCGTTCGATCCTCTTGACGGCGAGTATGAGGGTGACTATTATCAGAAGGATGCCAACGGTTACAAGACCATTCCCGTTATCAATCCCGATGCTACTCAGGCCGGATATTCGGAGACTGCATTTGCCACGGATCCCGTATATCGCAAGACGAAGTGGTCGGGTTCGCAGGATGTGCGTGACGACGGTACGGCTATGATCACCGATGCCAATACCTATATGATGTATGTCAATCGTGAGCCTCGTTTCTACCTTACCACGAAGTATAACGAGATGTGGTTTGTTCCGGGCAAGCGTAAGTGCTGCTTCTATAACAGTGCCTACCTTGATGCCGGTCAGACTTTCGAGGATCTGGTAGGCCATACGTCTAACGATAACAATGGTACGCACGATGCGCCCAACAACGGTTATCTTGCCAATAAGGCCGTCAAGCCGGGTGATGATAACCTGAACGGCAGCTTCGTATACCAGCAGGGTAAGTTCTACGGTCTGGCCGAGTTCTATCTCAACTATGTAGAGTGTCTGAATCAGGTCGAGCCCGGAAACTCGGATATTCTGAAGTACTTGAACCTTATTCGTGAGCGTGCAGGTGTGCCCAAGTACACGTGGGGAGCCGCAGGCGAGGATGAGATACAGGTGCCGTCGGATCAGGAGTCGATGGATCGTTTGATCAAGCGTGAGCGCCGCGTGGAGCTTTGCGTCGATGATTCGAACATCCGTTGGTCGGATCTCCGTCGTTGGATGATGATGGAGGAGGTTTGCGACGGTCAGGATTACTACCACGGTGGTATGAACTTCACCGGAACGAAGCGTTCGACCGACAAGAACGATCCTCGTGCCTTCTACGTGCGTACCGCTAACGGTCTTCCGCGCGTATGGAAGGAGGAGTACTATTGGATGCCTATCTTCCAGACAGAGATCGATAAGAACGAGAATCTCGTGCAGCTTCCCTTCTGGGAGGATGCCGCTACCGATGATGGCGAATAGTTTTGATTAACGCAAAAAAATGATGATTATGAAAAACATAATGAAATTAATGTTGCTCGTCGGCGTTATCGGCTTCTCGGCTTGCGAAGATCCGGACGGTTTGGACAACTGGTTCGACAAACCGGAGGCAGATCGCAATATGGAGCTGATTCTTCCGGGCGAGGAGTTGATCTTGACGGAGGAGAACTCCGGAGAGTCGTTGACTTTCTCGTGGAATGCGATCAATCCGCCGACGGAGGAGTACACGATACGTTACGTGTTCAAACTCGGCATTCAGGGCCAGAACTATACACCGGCACTTACAAGTGGTGACCTGACTTCGGATGTCACTTCGTTCACCATTACGAAGCGAGCCCTGAACCGCTTCCTGATACAGGATTGCGCTCTTGCTCCCGATGTGGAGGTTGAGTTGCAGGCCAAGGTTTTGGCTTACATCGAGGGCGGTACCTTCTATTACAAGCCTACGATCTCGGAAAAGACGATGATGGCTATGGCCTACGACATTCCGTTGCAGCGCCTCTATATTGTAGGAGACGCCAATCCTGCGGGCAGCGGCTTGGAGAGTGCTGTGGAGATAACCAGTCACAACAAGAACTTCTTCTATCAGAAGATTGGGGTACTGAATCCTAATTCGTCTTTCATCATAACCACTCAGCCCGATGCCATGTATCCGGCATTCGTCCGCAATGGTGACAGCGAGATGGTATATGTGACCTCGGAGACTGAGGCTGCGCAGTACAGTCAGTTCACGACTCAAGGTGCCTATGTCAGCGGTGCTCTCGGCACGGCCAATACGTTTGCCGTCAGCGTTGATTATAATGATGAGGCCGATGTACCGACGGGTAGCTGCTATGTGGGCCGTTATTGCACGCTTCCCGTATATGTAGTTGGTGATGCCATCACGGGCGGCTGGGGTACGTGGGTTGCCTTGACTTGGGATTACAAGAATCCTGACGAGATGACACTCTCGGGCGACTTCTTCGATAAGGCTACCACCAACAGCGAGGGTTGCTTCAAGATGCACTCTACGCAGTCGTATAATGATCCTTCGTGGCGTCCGGCTGTTGCGAATGCCGATCCCCGTACGGATAATCGTGTGGTAACATCGTATTCAGGTGATCCTAAGTGGAATATTCCTGACGGCGCGGCCGGCAGCTATACGCTCCACTTTAAGAACCATGAGTTGTGGATCAGTCTGGAGGCTAATTAGTGCAGAGAAAACCTTAATTCCTCTTAATTTTGTCAGCGGCGGGGCAGTGATGCCTCGCCGCTTTTTTGGTGTCTGAGTCCGAGCCTAAGTCCGAGTCCGAGTCCGAGCCTGAGTCCGAGCCTGAGTCCGAGCCTGAGTCCGAGCCTGAGTCCGGGTCCGAGTCCGAGTCCGAGTCCGAGTCCGAGTCTGCTGTCTGCTGTCTGCCCTCTGCCCTCTGAGCCTGCCGTAATGACTATTGAACCCGAACCACCATCAAGATCACCTCTTAGCTTGGACTTGTTCATGGTGTCTGTCATAGCATCTGCATTCCTTATTATATATATGTATATAGTGTGATTTACCACGATGGTAATGATATTTGCAGAGGCCGAGCGTTCAAACCAATGTAAATCCGTCGCCGAGACAGATGGGGCATGCGTATATATTATGGGGTGGCAGCCATGTGGGCGAGTATTGACCGGGCACTTTGCCTGTTGTGTTCATGCCATGCTGAGGCCTGCCTGCTGTAATCTTATATACCGTATTTAAGGCTTGGGGAGGTATTTGACCTTACTGTTGAGACTGGATATCGTGGAGTAGGGGTGGACTGCCGGTTTGTGTGACGATGTAGACTCAATATTGTACGTACAACACAAAAAGCTAATAGTCAGACGGCTATACTTTCGTTTTGAAAATTGTGAAGAAAAAATCGAAAATAATTTGGATGTTACGAAAATATGTCGTTACTTTGCACCCGCTTTGATGAAGGAAATACTTCTGAAAAGCAAGGTTCTTAAGAAAAGTTTTTCGAAAAAATCTTTCAAAAAGATTTGGAAGTTGTCGAAAAACGCCTTACCTTTGCACCCGCTTCGATGAAGATAACACTTCACGAATGCGAAAGTTCTTAAGGCGGTTTCGATGATGAAAAAAAATCTTCAAAAAGATTTGGAAGTTATCAAAAAACCTCTTACCTTTGCACCCGCTTCGATGAAGATAACACTTCACGAACGCGAAAGTTCTTAGGACGGTTTGATGATGAAAAAAATCTTTCAAAAAGATTTGGAGATTTGAAAAACTTGCCTTAACTTTGCACCACTTTCCCACTCTTCGGAGCGGGGTTGTGACAGAGATGAAATTCCGAACAAAATTGGAATAAAGTTCTTTGAAGATTTTGAGCAGCTAAGAAAGTTTTATCCACTCTCTCAAGAGAGTGATTTCAAACAATACCTTTGAGATTAGAGCTAAAGATTTAAATAATTCATTTAATACTATGGAGAGTTTGATCCTGGCTCAGGATGAACGCTAGCGGCAGGCCTAACACATGCAAGTCGAGGGGCAGCGGGAATGAAGCTTGCTTCATTTGCCGGCGACCGGCGCACGGGTGCGTAACGCGTATGTAACCTACCTTGAACTGGGGAATAACACTGAGAAATCGGTACTAATACCCCATAATACACTGGAAGGCATCTTTTGGTGTTGAAAGCTCCGGCGGTTCAAGATGGACATGCGTTGTATTAGCTAGTTGGTGAGGTAACGGCTCACCAAGGCGACGATACATAGGGGGACTGAGAGGTTAACCCCCCACATTGGTACTGAGACACGGACCAAACTCCTACGGGAGGCAGCAGTGAGGAATATTGGTCAATGGACGCAAGTCTGAACCAGCCATGCCGCGTGCAGGAAGACGGCTCTATGAGTTGTAAACTGCTTTTGTACGAGGGTAAACTCGGATACGCGTATCCGACTGAAAGTATCGTACGAATAAGGATCGGCTAACTCCGTGCCAGCAGCCGCGGTAATACGGAGGATCCAAGCGTTATCCGGATTTATTGGGTTTAAAGGGTGCGTAGGCGGTTTGATAAGTTAGAGGTGAAAGCTCGGGGCTTAACTCCGAGACTGCCTCTAATACTGTTGAGCTAGAGAGTAGTTGCGGTAGGCGGAATGTATGGTGTAGCGGTGAAATGCGTAGAGATCATACAGAACACCGATTGCGAAGGCAGCTTACCAAACTATATCTGACGTTGAGGCACGAAAGCGTGGGGAGCAAACAGGATTAGATACCCTGGTAGTCCACGCAGTAAACGATGATAGCTCGTTGTCGGCGATACACAGTCGGTGACTAAGAGAAATCGATAAGCTATCCACCTGGGGAGTACGTTCGCAAGAATGAAACTCAAAGGAATTGACGGGGGCCCGCACAAGCGGAGGAACATGTGGTTTA
>ENA-OUQC01000174-OUQC01000174.1-human-gut-metagenome-genome-assembly--contig:-NODE-174-length-59505-cov-41.315273_pt1 | contig 59505 bp, 47 predicted proteins | sample MGYA00237942_ERZ548815 | MGnify/ENA primary metagenome ERZ548815 (study PRJEB26490, sample SAMN05194722) | human gut metagenome | biome: terrestrial biome; feature: human-associated habitat; material...
GCCGCCCTACAGGGGATAAGAGGGGGTGCGGCGGTCAACGGCGGGGCGTCGGGGACGCCGCCCCCTACGGACGCATGGCAAGAGGGTGCGGAGCATGGCGGCGGCGGGGTTTTGGGGATTTTTTGTCGGAGAGTAAAAATTTTTATTATTGCACAAATTTTTTGTAAAAATTTTTCGCACTCAAAAAAAGTGAGGGAGCCTAACGGTTTTTTGAAGTTTCCTTTAGCAATTAGAATTAACAGAGTATAGCGTTTTCTTTATAGCATTTTAATTTCTTTTTCTTTTTATTGACGACAAATTTATGGATTTTGGTGCTATAGTTTGAGCATCATTTTTTGGCGATCCGGACGTCGAAAAAAAAGAAAAAACAGAGAAAAAAAATCGCTTTTACAAAGGAGTGTGTTTTTGTGGCAACATTTATTATCGGCCTGGTCATCCTGATAGGCGGCGCTGCACTGTACGGACGCTTCTGCGAAAAGGTGTTCGGTCCTGATGATCGCAAGACCCCCGCCTATACCAAAGAAGACGGCGTGGACTATGTTCCCATGCGCGGCTGGAAAAACAGCCTGATTAACCTCCTGAACATTGCCGGCACCGGCCCCATCATCGGGCCGATCCAGGGCATTCTGTTCGGGCCCATCGCTTTTCTGACCATTCCCATCGGCAACATCATCGGCGGCGCCATGCACGACTACTTCTCCGGCATGATCTGCCTGCGTGACGGCGGCACTCAGATGCCGGAAATGATCCGCCGCTACTCCACCAAGGGCATTTACAAGTTCTACAACATATTCGTTTGCATCATGCTGCTGCTGGTGGGTGCCGTGTTTATCTACACCCCCGGCGACATTGCCGCCACCCAACTCTTCGGCTTCACCGGCAAGCCCGACGACATTTCCACATGGATCATCTACGGCGCGATCTTCCTGTATTACCTCATCGCGACCGTGTTCCCCATTGATGCCATCATCGGCAAGGTTTACCCCATCTTCGGCGGTATCCTGCTGTTCTCCGCCATCGGCGTGTTCATCGGCATCTTTGTCAAGGGCTTCCCCCTGCTGAACATCTGGGACGACTGGTCTTCCCCCGTTCTGGCTTTGGGCGACAAGACCTTCACCTACGCAAACTACTTCCAGACCGGCCACTTCCTGCCTATCTTCTTTGTGACGGTGGCCTGCGGCATCCTCTCCGGCTTCCACTCCACCCAGACGGCCATCATCTCCCGCACCATGAAGAGCGAGCGGCAGGGCCGCAACACCTTCTATAACATGATGGTGCTGGAGGGCTTCATCGCCATGGTTTGGGCTGCCGGCGCTATGGGCGTTTACAACCTGGCTCTGCAGGAGCCGAATGCCTCTCTGGCTACCGGCACTGTGGGCGTGGTGTGCAAGTACCTGCTGGGTCATGTGGGCGGCATCATCGCTCTGCTGGGCGTCATCGTCCTGCCCATTACCTCCGGCGATACGGCTCTGCGCGCCCTGCGTCTGAGCCTGTCCGAAACGCTGCACATTGACCAGTCCACCAACGGCAAACGCATCAAGCTGGCTCTGCCTATCTTCGCGCTGGTCATCGCCATTCTGGTGTTCGCCAAGATCAATAGCAACGGCTTCATGATCCTGTGGCGTTACTTCGCCTGGGCCAACCAGACCCTGTCGCTGTTCGCCTTCCTGTGCATTGCGGCCTGGATGTTTGAAAACGGCAAGGGTAAATGGGCCTGGATGCCCATGATCCCCGGTGGCTTCTACACCTTTATCTGCGTCACCTATATTGCCAACGCCTCCATCGGCTTTAACATCCCTTGGACCATCGCCTACATCATCGGCGTGACGTGCGCTGTGGCGTATGTTGTTGCCTGCTGCGTGTACGGCAAGAAGCGTGCGGCTAAGAAGCTGTCGCTGAACAACTGAGCGTTTTCTCCTCAAATTTTTCCTAACGGGAGCAAGCCCTCCGGCAAATGCCGGAGGGCTTGCCCTGCGTGTGAAAGCAGACCCTCCGCAGCTTGGCAGAGGATCTGCTTTTTTCATATCTGACGGAGCTGGCGGCAGAGGAGGCGGCTCACGGCGTCGGCAAACCAGCCCACCGACGGGATGCGCTCCATGGCCTGGCCGTATATTTTTCGGGCGGCGGGCAGCTCGTCGTCGCTGCCGGTGAAAATGCACACGGGGCGTATTCCCTGACGGCGCAGCTGCCCCGCCTCGGCGGCGGTGTCGTCCACGCCGCGCTTGCCGCTGTAGCTGTACCCGCCCAGAGGCAGGGCGCCGATGGGAATGCGCTGGTCGTCATTGGGGCTGGCGTCGGACAGGATCAGCAGCAGGCGGTTTTGGCTCTGCGCCCGACGCATGAGCCACGCCGCTGCCCGCAGCGCCAAGCCGTCACGGTTCCAGCCGGCGGACACATAGTCAAAGACCCGCTCGTTTTCCTCCGGTTTGTCATATTCCCGAAGCACACGCAGCACCGTGCAGCCGCTGACGGAGCAAAAGGCCATGACCCGCACGGGGATGGCGCAGCGGGTGAGGCTCTCCACGAGGATGTAGGCTTGGGTGGCCAGCTTCTCCTGCTGGCGGTTTTGGGACGCGGAGCCGTCTAAGAGAATGTCCACGGACAGATCCCCCAACCGGCTGTCGCTGCGGCGGGTGAAGATCCGCTCCTCCCCCAGCGCCGCCGCACGCCACGCCGCTTCACCGCGCAGCCTGCCCGTCCGGCCGGAAAGCTCCTCCTCGTCCTGCTGCAGCAGGAGGGTATTTTGCAGCTTTTGGGTGAGCTGGGCAATGGTCAGGCGGTTGCGGGTGAGATTCGCCTGATAGTATGCCCGATTCTTCTCCCGCTGGCGGCGAAAATTCTCCGCGTCCCACGCGGCGTCCCCGCTTATGGGGCGCTTGGGCGGATCGCCGCGGGTGAAGTGCAGGCGGCAATTGCGATGCACGCCTGTGCACAGAGCGCGCTCCGCCTCCGCAAGCTGAGCGGGGGTGAGCATGGAGGCGCCGAAGCAGTCCTCCACATAGCGGCGCAGGATGGGCTCCGGCGTCTTACCCTGCAAAAAGCCCAGCAGGCGCAGGGTCTTTCCCCCTCCGCCGCCGCCTTCGGCCGAGCCGCTGCGCCCCAGCGCCCGCAGGGCATTGGGACGGAGAAGGCGGATGCCGCCGCCCTTTCCCACGATGCTGCGTCCGGCAAAGGCCGCCCACTGGCGGTCGGTGACGCTGCGGCGGGCGCGGCGAAAGAAGCGAAACAGCAGCTCCTCCGTGCGGTTGACGATCTCCTGCTCCGTCCACGCCGGCGAAAACGCCAGCGCCGCAAGCAGCTCCCGCAGCTGAGGGTCCTCCGGCGTCTGCCCCAGTATGTTCTTCGCCCAGACGGCGCGCAGGGCGGCTCCGCCCTTTCGGGGATCGCCGCCGCAGGGCTGCGCGGCCACGCGCCGGAGATACGCCAGACGCAGCGGCTCCAGCGCCGGACGCTGCTCTGCGCTGCGGGCAAACACGGCATGCTCCAGACCCAGCCAGAAAATATCCGTATACAGCGCCCCCTCGGGCTGCTGCTCAAACCGGTGGAGCATGGGCTGAAAATGCGAAAAGTCATAGCAGCCATAGGCCAGCCCCATGACCGTGTTCCAATACAGCTCGGCCTCGCCCTCCCCGTCAAAGACTGCCTGACGGGGCTGGAGATCATAGCGTCCGGCGCCGTTCCAGATCTGGTTATAGGCACGGCGCTCCTGCAATTCCTCCCGATCCATGGTTACTCTCCGAAGAGCTGGGAGCGGTCGGCGCTCTCCGGTATCCGCGCCCAGACCGTGTCCGCCGCCAGCTGCTGCTCAAACGGCTCGAAGGCCTTGTTGATGACGCCAAGACGCAGCGCCTGACCGGCGCAGATGCCCTTTTCCATCAGGTGCAGCGCCGCAAGCAGGCCGCGCAGATCCAGCGCCTTGGTGGAAATTTCGCCGCTGTCGCATTTCTGCCGCAGGTCATGGAACAGGGCGGCAAACTGCTCCGCCCACTGCTCTTTCAGCGCGGGGAAGCTGCGGCGCAGGAGCTTTTTCAGATTTTCATCGGAGATAATGGGCATGTCCACCACCACGAAGCGGGACACCAGCGCCTCGTTCAGCTCACGGGTGCCGGCGTAGCCGTAGTTCATGGTGCCGATGAAGCGGGTGGCCTCGTCCAGATGGATGCGGTCATAGCCCGGCACGTCGATGACGCGGCGGTGATCCAGCGTGGCGTGGAGCACGGCCAGCGCCTCGTTTTTGGCCATGTTCACCTCGTCCAGCACGCCGAAGCCGCCCAGACGGGCGCAGCGGCTCACGGGTCCTTCCCGAAACTTCACCTGTCCGTCCTTCAGAGTGTCGGCGCCGATGAGCGCCGTCGCATCCACGTTCACATACATGGACACGTCCCACACCGGACGGCCGAACACCGCCGCCAGATTCTCCGCCAGCACGTTTTTGCCGGTAGCCTTGGGACCGGCCAGGAGCAGATGCTCCCCACACAGCAGCGCAGCCGCCGCGCTCTCCCAGATCTCCCGACCGTAATACAGGTAGCGGGGCTGGGGGACGCGCTCCGCCGCCTCCTGCGGCGCCGGATGCGCCTGACGGAACCGCCGGATCTCCTCCAGCAGTGCCGCATCCACGCCTTCCGCCTGCAACTCCTTAAAAATGTCCATATCTGCGCCTCCCCGCTCTTTGATGATGCCGTATTATACACCCGATGGGCGTAAAGATTTCGTCAAAAAATCTCAAATTTTGCGGGGGATGCCGCAGGGTCTTCCTCCCTTTCCGTTCCGCATAAAAACACTCCGGTGCAGGGTGGTGCACCGGAGTGTTTTCTGCAAAAATTCAATTTTTGTTGGGTTTATATTACCACATTTCGGGCAAAAAATCAAGTCTTGTTCTTTCGGCGCGGCGGGTGTAAGAAGTATGCACGACTACAAAAGGAGGACATGATATGGAAAACATTACGGCCATGGTGAGCTGCTTTGCCCGCGCCTACCACACCGGCGCCAACGCCTGCCCCGTCTTCAGCGACACCGCCGCCCGCGCGCTGCTGGGGAGCGACTATGAGGCCATCGCCCAAAACATGCTGGAGGGCATGGACTTCTTCCTGCCCGACTTCCGGGGGACGCCGGAGGAGGGGCTGCGGCGGATCGTGGACGGCCAGCTGGCTCCCTCGGTATTGGCGCGCAGCGCCTACTGCGAAGCGGCGCTGGCGGAGGAAACGAAGCGGAGCTGCGGGCAGTATGTGCTTTTTGCCGCCGGATACGACAGCTATGCTCTCCGCCGCGAAGGCGCGTCCCCCGCCGTGTTTGAGCTGGATCTGCCGGAGGTGCTGCGGGACAAGCGCCGGCGCATGGAAGCGGCGGGTCTGCGGTCGTCCGCCGTGGACGTTCCCTGCGATCTGGCCGACCCCGCCTGGCCGGAGGCGCTCTTGGCCGCCGGCTACCGGCCGGAGGAAAAGGCATTTGGGAGCCTCCTGGGCATAAGCTACTACCTGCGCAAGGCCGACTTTGCAGCCCTGCTCCGCGCCGCCGGCGCGCTCATGGCGGCAGGCTCCGTCCTGTGTCTGGACTATCCCGCCGCCGGAGAAGGCTCCGCCGCCCGCACCCATCAGGCGCTGGCGCAGGAGGCCGGCGAGCAGATGCAGGCGCGGTATACGCCGGAGGAGATGGCGGCGCTGCTGCCGGAATGCGGGTTTGCGGTGCGGGAGCAGCTCTCGGCGGAGGACATGAACCGCCGGTTCTTTGCCGCCCACAACCGCCTGACCCCGCAGCAGCCCCTGTACGCGCCGGAGGGCGTGGGGTATCTTCTGGCCGCGCGGCGGTGAGGGCATTTGCCGGACAGTAAAAAGAGGGCGCTTCGTACGCCCTCTCTTTATTATATACTATAATATTATGCCTGCCCGACTTCCTCCGCCGTGTTCAGATAGTAAAAGAGATTCAGGCAGCGGCAGCCTTGCTCGTCCCTGCTCTCGCAGACGGAAAGGGAGATGCGCACATAGCTCCCATCGCCCCGAAGCAGGCGATAGCGGACATGCTTTCCCGTAAAGCCGCCGGACTCTATGCACCTTTGGATATTCTCTACGGCCGCCTGCCGGTCATCGGGGTGGATGCACCGGAGCGTGTCCTCGCCGTAGAGAACACAGAGCGTTTCCGCGTCGGAGCGCAGGAAGCGGCACATGCTTTCATTGATAAACTCCAGCACATACTTCCCGTCCGCGCCGACCTTGAGCCGGACGAAGCCGTCCTCTATGTCGTCCATCAGCGTGCAGAGCATCCTCTGCTCGCTGGCCAGTCCGGTGCTCAGATTGCGGCGCACCAGCAGCACGGTGATGTAGTCGCCCAAAGCGGACAGGTGCCTGCGGTGATCCAGGGACTGCTTGGGATTGTCCACGCCGGTGTAGCCGATGAGCCGCCCCTCCCGCAGCAGGGGCGTGATGAGGATGCTGTGGATGTCCTGCGCCAGCAGCAGCTCCCGCAGCTCCTTCTGGCCGTCGTCCAGCGCTTCCACGGAGCCGATGACCACCTGCTCGTTTTCCCGCAGCGTTTCAAACCACGACGGAGACAGGCTGACGGGCACGTTCTGGAGCCTGTCCATCTCGCTTTTTACGCCCTGGGCGCAGACCTCATAGGTGTTGTTCACCACCTGCCGGTCATGGTCGATCTCCACCACATAGGCGCGGTCGCTGCGGAAATACGCCATGAACCGCAGCAGCGTCTGCCGGATGGCCTGCTCGCTGTCCGGCCAGGCCAGAAGCTCGTGGGCCGTTTCGTTCAGGAAGCGAAGCTGCTCGTTGGCCTCCGCCTGCCGCTGCTGCGCCAGATGCTCCTCGGTGACGTCGGTCTCGATGCCCAGCAGCACCTTGTCCCCCACGCCCTCCAGGGAAACGACGGAGTTGGTCATGCGTATCCAGATCACGCTGCCGTCCCGCTTATAGGCGCGGTATTCATAGGTGTTGGTCTTGCCGGTGCGCACCACTTCGGCCACGGCCTGCCCCACCCAATCTCTATCCTCGGCGTAGAGCAGGTCGTTGATGAAGCCCACCTCCGCCTCATACTGCGCGCGGGTGTAGCCGTGGAGCTTATAAAAGCCGTCGTTGGTGAAGATGACGTCGATGTCCGTGGGGCTGCGGAACACCGTGGCCAGAACGCCGCCTCTGACGCTGTTCATAATGGAGCGCAGCTGGCGGGAGGCATTGCGCTCCTTCCGCTCCGCCTCGCGCTGCTCCGTCACGTTCATCACAAGGCTGTAGCCCAAGGCGCGATCCTCCGTGCGGGCGATGATGCGCACGGAGATGCGGAGATACTCCGTGTATATATCCCGCGATACCCGCACCTCGCAGGAGGTCTCCTCGCCGCTGTCCATGGCCGCGCGGATGGCGGCCAGGAGCCTTTGCTGATTTGCCTCGTCCATATACTGCATGATGTGGAGCCTTTTTGCGTCGCCATGCTGTTCCATGACGCGGCCGAACACCTGCACATACCGGTCGTTGATGCGCAGCAGCTCCGTCTGTCCGTCGTGGTACTCGAAAATACAGGCGCCGCCCACATAGCTGTTGAAGATCAGCGTTTCCATGGAGTCGGGATCCCAGAAGCTGCTGTTCTCCAGCTCGGCCACCCGCTTGAGCCGCCGCAGCTCCGGCTCCCTGTCGCACCGATCCAGCAGCGCCTCATACTCGCTCAGGGGCATGGGGTGGGCGTAGTAATAGCCCTGAATATAGTTGCAGCCCAGTGATTTCAAGAAATCGGCCTGCTCCCGCTTTTCCACGCCCTCGGCGATGATGTTCATACCCAGCCACTTGGCCATGCGGACCACGGACTCCACGATGATCCCCGCGCGATCCGAGTTTCCCGTGTTCTCAAAAAAGCGCATATCCAGCTTGAGGATGGCGGCGGGCACGTCCTTGAGGGAGTTGAGGGTGGAGTAGCCGCTGCCGAAGTCGTCGATCTCCACCACATAGCCCATGCCGATCAGCTCATTGACCTTCTGCACCAGCTGGTTGGCGGAGTCCACCAGAGCGGACTCGGTGATCTCCAGCCAGAAAAGGGACTGGGGGATGCGGTATTTCTCCACGATGCCCGTCAGCACCGGAATGAAATCGTCATGCATCACGTCACGGCGGGAGATATTCACGGACACGGGCAGGGGCTTGCGGCCTTCGTCCAGCCAGCGGCGCAGCTGCCGGCAGACCTTCTCCCAGATCTGCTGATCCAGCTGGTAGATCAGCCCTCTCTGCTCCAGCACCGGCACGAACTGCGCCGGCAGAATGTACTCGCCGCCGCGTTTCCACCGCGCCAGCGCCTCCGCGCCGATGACAGCGCCGGTGGCGTGGTTATACTGCGGCTGGAACCACGGCTCAAACTCGCCGCCGTGCAGCGCATCCAGTATCTCGTCCAGCAGGTGCTGCCGCTTCATCAGCTCGCTGCGGGCAGCGGCGCTGTAGATGGGGCTTGCGTAGCCGCTCTGAATGGAATTCTCCGCGATCCGCGCCCTGTCGTACATCACGCTCACGGGATGCTCCGTCCGCTCGACGAGATACCGCCCCACCCGCAGGCGGATGCGCTGGGGGATGCACTTCGGCCCCGTGGCCAGCGCGTAGGCCGCCCGTATCTCCTCCGAATCCAGGCAGGAGGCCGGCAGCAGCATGGCAAACTCATCCTGCGAAAAGCAGGTGCACAGCCCGTCCACCATGTCGCAGAACCGCTCCAGCGAATCGCCGGTGTGCTGGGTCACCTCGGCGCCGCTCTCCGCTCCGTATTGCTCGCAGATGTCCTGAAAGCCATGGATATTGACGCTGGAGATCAGGTAATAGCCCGCCTCGTGGGCGTCGATCATTTTTCTTGCGGCTTCAAAAAAGGTGCCGCGGTTATAGAGCCAAGTGACCTCGTTGTCCCTTTCCTCCGTCCTCTGACTCCACGCCAGAGAAACGTTCTCCGTCCATATATCCGCATCCGGCACATCCTCGTCGGAGGGGTCGTATATCTTCACGCAGTCCCGCCTTGTCTTGGCGCGGTACATGGCCAGATCCGCCCTGCGGAGCATCTGGGACATTTTCCCGCTGCCGCAGGCGCCGCCGATGCTGGCGCTGATGCGCAAGTCCGGATACTCGGGGATGCGGATGCTCTCCAGCTTGCTGCGGATGGTCAGCAGCTTTTCCTCCAGCTTGTCAAAGGGCAGGTCGTGAAAGACCAGAAAGAACTCGTCGCCGCCGTAGCGCACCAGCTCATCCTCGGGGTGTATCTCCGCCTTGATGGTCTGGGCGGCGTGGTACAGCGCCGCGTCGCCGGCCTGATGGCCGAAGCAGTCGTTGACGCTCTTGAAATTGTCCATGTCGATCATGGCAAAGGCATACTGCCCGTCCAGATCCCGCAGGCGGTCGTCATAGTAGCGGCGGTTGCAGACGTTGGTCACGGAGTCGATATAGACTTGGCGGTTGCTGGCCAGAAGCTGGCTGAAGATGGTCTCCTTCTCGGGACTGCTGAACAGCTCGTTCTGGTCGATGCGGTCGATGAGGTCGCGGGCAGCCGACCGCTGCTCCTGATCCAGAAACGCCGCGTCCAGCGCCTTCTCCAGCATGTGCGTCTTTCTCTTGTGCAGGGCCAGGGTATTTCTGATGCGGCGAATGAGGATGCTGGGCATGAACGGGCGGCGGATATAGTCCGAAGCGCCCAGCCGGAAAGCATACTCCATGTGGGCGTTGACCGGCTCGTTCACGATCATGATGACGGGCGTATCCGCCAGCCACTTCTGCCGCCCCATCTCCGCAAGGACGTCGAAGCCGCCGTTTTCCGCCATGGCGATGTCCAGCAAAACAAGGTCGATCTCCTCGTGGTGCAGGCGGAGCAGCTCCACGGCCTGCTGACCGCCGGCCGCCGTCACAATGTCAAAGTCCGCTTCCAGCAGCTCCCTCAGCGTTCTGCGGTTCCGCGCGGAATCGTCCGCGATGAGTATTCTCTCTCTTCTGTATTCCTGCATAGGACTGACTCCATCCGCATCGTTTCATATCCGCCCGAGCCGGACAAAAACGCAAAAAGCCGAGGTGTGCTTCCGCATAGAGGGAACACGCTTCGGCAACTGGCTGACTGTCTCGCCGCGAGGACAGCCCCTATAGCTTTGCGCCGCCGGATCGCTCCGGTTTTGCCTTTTCGGTTTTCTTCCGTATCATACCATTTTTATGCACAGGCCGTCAAGAATTTCCAACACTTATGCAGACACTTTCATAAAAAAAACGCCGTCTATACGTCCAAAAAAATCAGAAAAAGCCGAAAAAAGCACAGAATTACCCTTTACTTTTTCTTTCCGGCGTTATATAATGTCGTCATATAGGCAAAACCGTCGAAAGGCGGCGACGCAAAGTTAAGTGTCTAAGCGGAGAACTCCGTATGATCGACTGACCGCACTCTATAGCAGAGGGCGGTCAGCTTTTTTTATGGCAAAGGGGGGAAAAGCGGTGAATCAGGTGCTGCGCGAAGAAAAGAAGTTCCTGCTCTCGCTGCCGGAATTTATCCGCCTGAGCCACCGGCTCTCTCAGGTCATGCAGGAGGATCCCCACAACGGCGTCCACGGCTACCCCATCCGCTCCCTCTATTTCGACAGCATCGACGACCGCGATTTTCACGAGAAGGCCGCCGGCGTGGAGCTGCGGCGCAAAATTCGCCTGCGCTGCTACGATCCGGCGGCGGACTACGCCATGCTGGAAATGAAGCAGAAGCAGGGCGCCAACCAGCTCAAGCGCTCCCTGCGCTTGGCGCGGGAGGACGCAGCGCGCCTGGCGGAAGGCGACTATTCGCCCCTGCTGCGCTATCCGGAAGCCTTCGCCGCCGAGTGCTACGCCCTCATGCACAGCCACCTCTACCGCCCGAAAACCATCGTGGAGTATAACCGCAAGGCCTTCATCGCCAAGGAGAACAAGATCCGCATCACCTTTGACAGCCGCATCGTGTCCACGGAGAGCTGCTTTGACCTGTTTGCCCCGCGGCTGAACATGAACCCCGTGCTGGATCCCTATGACGTGGTGCTGGAGGTCAAGTACAACGGCTTTCTGCTGAGCTATCTGCGGGAGCTGATCAACGGCGTGGATCGCAGCGAGCTTTCCGTCAGCAAATATGTGCTGGCCCGCCAGAACGGGTACCAGACCCGACTATAGGAGGAACATCCCCATGAAGCAGCAATTACTGAATCTTTTTGCAACGCCCCGAGACATGACCTGGGAGGACATTCTGCTCAATATCATGCTGGCCGCGGTGCTGGGCCTTTTCATCTTTCTGTCCTACGCCCTCTCCCACCGCGGCACGATATACAGCCGGAAGTTCAACGCCTCCCTTGTGATCCTGGCGGTGCTCACCGGCACGGTGATGACCGTCATCGGCAACAACATCGCCCTGTCGCTGGGCATGGTGGGCGCCCTGTCCATCGTCCGCTTCCGCACGGCCATCAAGGACTCCCGCGACACGGTGTATATCTTCTGGTCCATCATCGTGGGCATCTGCTGCGGCGTGGGGGACTACGCCGTGGCCTGCATCGGCAGCGCCGTGACCTTCGTGGTGATCCTGCTGCTGGGCTGCATCAAAAGCGACAACCGCATGCTGCTCATCATCCGCGCCGCCCGCAGCCGGCAGGAGCCTATCAAGGGTCAGGTGTATAAGCTCTTCCGCGCCAAGGCCACGCTGCGGGTGGAGAACACCACCGAGGAGCACGTGGAGCTGATCTATGAGCTGACCCAGCGGCTCCTGCGGCGGGCGGAGAAGTCTACGCCGGACATCCCCGCCAGCATCTACGCGCTGGGGAACATCGACTATGTAAACCTCGTGATGCAGAACGACGAGGTATCCAACTAAACGGACATAAGGCGGGAAAGGAGGCCGAAAGACGAGATGAAATATAAATGGCTCGCCCTTGCGGCCTGCGCGCTGCTGCTGCTTCTCTCGGCCACCAACCTCTCGGCCGTGCTCACCGACGAGCACCCCCGCTACCACCAGCACGCGGAGCGCCCCGCCTACACCCCCTGCGCCGAGCACGACGGGCAGACCCTCTGCTCCCACCTGCCCCTCGTCCTCATCGAGACCGGCGGCGCGGAGATCCCCGGCGTGCCCATCCGCAACGAGGACGGGAGCCGCAGCAATGATGTCTTCACCACCACCGCCGACGGCGGCACGCTGCTGCGAGCGTCGGTGGCCGTGGTGGATCACGAAACGGGCAACAACCACCCCTCGGACACCCCCACGCTGGAGAGCACCATCGACATCCGCGTGCGGGGCAACTCCTCCCGCTATTTTGACAAGCACAATTATCTCCTCAAGACCCTGACGGACGACGGCTCCGCCTCGCGGGACGTTTCCATGCTGGGCATGGACGCCTTTGACGAGTGGGCGCTGCACGGACCGTATCTGGACAAATCCCTGATCCGCAACTACATGTGGTACAATCTGGCGGGCGAAATTATGGACTATGCCCCCAACGTGCGCTTCTGCGAGGTGCTGCTCAACGGCGAATATCAGGGACTTTACGTCATGACGGAGACCATAAACTCCGCGGTCGACGCCCGCCTGCAGCTCACGGAGCCGTCCAAGGACACGGTGCAGACCAGCTACGCCCTGCGCCTTGACCGCGGCAGCGGCAACGAGGCGAAAAACATCGAGACCTTTTCCCAGTACGCCCTGCGGAACCTCCAGGACGTGGACATCGTTTACCCCTCCCCGAAATGGCTCACGCCGGAGCGCGCGGCGTGGATCGCGCAGGACTTTTCCGACTTTGAAAAATCCCTTTACTCCTATGACTACAACACCGAGCCGTACGCTTATTGGGAGCAGGCGGATCGGGCGTCCTTCGTGGACTATTTTATTCTCAATGAATTCACCTGCAACTATGACGCCGGCTGGCTGTCCACCTATATTTACAAGGACGTGCGGGGCAAATACAAAATGTGCATCTGGGACTTCAACTCCGCCTGCGACAACTACAGCCACGAGGTGGACGACCCCCAGCACTTTGAGCTGCAATACAACGTCTGGTACTACATGCTCAGCAAGGACGAGGGCTTCGTGGACGCCGTTATCGACCGCTACCGCGAGCTGCGGCAGGGGCTTTTTGGCGACAAGGCTCTCAGCGCCTATATGGACGCCGTGGTGGCCTGGCTCGGCCCCGCGGTGGAGCGCAACTTCTCCGTATGGGGCTACACGCTGGCAGAGGACATGATCTCCCCCGCTGAGCGCAACCCCCACAGCCACGCCGAGGCCGTGGCGCAGATGAAGGACTTTTGCGCCCAGCGGGGCGCCTGGATGGACGAGCACATCGACATCCTGCGCCAGTACAGCCACGAATCCAAAAACAAAAAATTCAACCACTGACTGCATGAAGGAGGGCGGCATTTTTGAAAAAGTTCATCATCGTGTTCTCCGCTCTCATCGTGCTCTATTTCGCCTATGACACCGTGCGCTACCGGCTGGGGTGGTACATCGACCTGCACCCGCGGCAGGAGGTCACGGCCTTTATGTCCACGGATGAGCAAAATATCTATATGGATCGCGGCAGCGGCGCGGAGCCTTTCACCATCAAGGGCGTGAATCTGGGCGTGGGCAGCCCCGCCCAATGGGCCACGGACTATGCCATTGACAAGGCCACCTATCTGCGCTGGTTTGGCCAGATGCAGGAGATGGGCGCCAACACGGTGCGGGTATACATCACCCTGCACGACGATTTCTATAATGCTTTTTATGAGTACAACACCGCGCGGGAGGCCGCCGGAGAGGAGCCGCTCTGGCTCATCCACGGCGTATGGGTCAACGACTATGTGCAGAACTCCCACCGCGATGCCTACGACAAGGACTTTCTGGACGCCTTCATTCGGGACGGCCGCACGCTGGTGGACGTACTCCACGGCAACAAGAAGATCGCCCTCGGACGGGGCACAGGCTCCGGCTCCTACACCAAGGACGTATCCCGCTGGGTCATCGGCTACATTCTGGGCGTGGAGTGGGAGGACGTGACCGTCACCTACACCGACCACAAGTACCCCGATAAGGCGCCTTATCAGGGCACCTATCTCTCTGCCACGGAGGATGCCAGCGCCTTTGAGTCCATGCTGGCGCAGGCGGGGGACGAGATCATCTCCTACGAGAGCCGCCGCTACAAGCAGCAGCGCCTTGTGGCCTTCTCCAACTGGCCCACCACGGATCCCTTCCTCTACCCCGAAGACATCACCACGTTTTTCATGAAATGCGCTCAGGTGGACGTGGAGCACATCGCCGCCGAGGACGCTTTTCTGGCCGGACAGTTCGTTTCCTACCACGTTTACCCCTACTATCCCGATTATCTCAACTACATTCTCAACCGCGTGGACATGGACAATAAGCCCGTCTGGGACGGCAAGGAGGTCATCAGCCGGACGGGTACCGGCGCCGGCACAGCCATAGGCGACGTGCTGCGGCAGGAGGATTTTTATGACGAGACCGGCGCCGTCAACACCTATCTCGCCTACCTGCGCGTGCTGCGGCGGCACCACACCATGCCCGTGGTCATCTCCGAGTTCGGCGTTTCCACCGGACGGGGCATGGCGCAGAAGGATCAGAACACCGGCCGCAACCAGGGGCACATGTCCGAGCAGGAGCAGGGGCAGGCGCTGGCCGCTTGCTGGGCGGATATTATGGAGGCGGGCTGCTCCGGCGGCTGCGTCTTCACCTGGCAGGACGAGTGGTTCAAGCGCACCTGGAACACCATGCACGCCGTGAACCTCCAGCGCACGCCCTACTGGAGCGATTACCAGACCAACGAGCAGTATTTCGGCCTCCTCTCCTTTGATCCCGGGCAGGAGGAGAGCGTGTGCTATGTGGACGGGGATCTCTCCGAGTGGACGGAGGAGGATAAAATATTTGACACCGGCGAAAAGTCGCTTTCCATGAAGTACGACGAGCGCTTCATCTACCTGCTGGCCTATGAAAAGGGCTTTTCAAACGGGGAGAAAAAGCTGTATATCCCTCTGGACGTCACCCCCAACACCGGCAGCACCTACTGCGAGAACTACGGCCTGCGCTTTACCCGGCCGGCGGACTTTGTCCTCACCATCGACGGCGCGGATAACAGCCGCCTGGAGGTGCAGGAGCGCTACGAGGTGCTGCGCGCCATGTTCTACCACGAGACCCACAATGAAGACGCCTATCTTGCGCCGCCGGACGCGGACACGCCGGTGTTCAAGCCCATCAATTTAATGCTCCAGACGGCCACGCCCCTGCTCACCGGCAACTGGCTGGCCAGCTCCGAGGTCTACGAGACCGGTAAGCTTTCCTACGGCAACGCTGATCCGTCCTCGCCGGACTATAACTCCCTGGCCGACTTCATCTTCGCCGGCGACTATGTGGAGCTGAAGCTCCCGTGGCAGCTTCTGAACTTCGCCGATCCCTCCCGCATGACCATCCACGACGATTATTATAATGACAACTACGGCGTGGCGTATATCACCATAGACACGCTGTATCTCGGTCTCGCGGACGGCGCGGAGGAGGGGCGCATCTCCCTCCACCCCGCCGCCCTGCAGGGCTGGGGCAACAAAGTCACCTACCACGAGCGGCTCAAGTCCTCGTACTATACGATGCAGGCGCTTTGGCGCTGAAATAAAAAATGAAAGGAGGGGCGCAGATGTCCGTAGAGATATTGATCTATACCTATCTCTCCATATGTGCCGGCATGATCGTCTTCAACATCGTGACGGTGGTGCTCTCGCGGCGCAAAAGGCTGCGCTCCTTCTCCGCGAGCATCCGTCTGGAGCTGCGGATCGCCGACGAGATCGACCGTCTGCCCGCCGGTGGCGAGGTCAGTCCGGCGCATCTGCGGTACATAGAGCGCAAGCTGCGCCGAGCCGACAACATGGTGGCCTTTGACGCGGCCATGGAGCGGCTGTGCCTGCGCCGGCCGGCAGCTCAAGTCCGCGCGTATCTGACGGCGCTGGACGGTGTGTTCATCGCCATGGCGGAGCGTTACTGCCGCCGCAGCGAGATCGAGGCCGCCTATTTCCCTTACATTGTCAAAAAATACCGTCTTCTCGGCGGGCGGAATGACAAGGCGCTGGAAAAGATGCTCCTCTCCCTGCTGAACGAGCCGAGCCTGTACTGCCGAGAAAACGCCATGCAGGCCATCTACACGGCGGGCGACCCCGATCTGGTGGTGCAGGCGCTGCGCATCGTCAACGCCGGCAGCTGCTATTACAGCAGCAAGCTCCTGGCTGACGGCCTGCTGAATTTTCAGGGGGACAAGGCGGCTCTGGGCGAGGCGTTGTGGGCTGCCTTCGAGACGTTTCAGCCCTGGATGCAGGTGACGCTGCTGAACTATTTCCGCTTTTCCTCCGGCGGCTACTGCCCGCGGGTGCTCTCCATCCTCAACGACAGCACCCGGGACGACGAGCTGCGGTTTTCCTGCCTGCGCTATTTCGGGCGGTATCCCTACGAGCCTGCCAGATGCGACCTGCTGCGCTACGCCACGCCCACTGCCGGCGTGCGCTGGGAGTACGCCGCCATCGCCTCCTCCGCCCTGGCCGCCTATCCCGGCGAGGACACCGCCGCTCTGCTGGAGCAAAACCTTTACCATCCCAACTGGTACATCCGCTTCAACGCCTCCAAAAGTCTGGAGCAGCTGGGCTTCGGCTACCGCGACCTCATCCACGTCATCGAAGGCCACGACCGCTACGCCGCCGAGATCCTGCGCTACCGCTTCGACGTGCGGGAGCTGGAGGAGAGAAAGGAGGACGCCGCATGTTCGACAGTGTAAAGCTCCTCCTCACCGGCGTGGGGTACTTTTTCATCGCCTATCTCATCGGCTACTCCACCTTTTTGTTCCTCTCCGTCATCGTCGGCTCCATAGATCTTTATAAGCATCACCGGCAGGAGCAGTTCAAGAGCATCCTGCCCTCGGACTACTATGTGCCCATCAGCATCATCGTGCCCGCCTACAACGAGGAGATCACCGTGGTGGACACGGTACGCTCCCTGCTGACGCTGGAGTACCGCGCCTATGAGATCATCGTGGTGGACGACGGGTCAAAAGACCGCACCTCGGAGGTGCTGGCCAAAGCCTTTGACATGCACCTTGTCCACCGCCCCATCCGGCGGCAGGTGGACTGCCAGCGGGAGGAGTTCATTTATGAGACCCGCGCCCAGAAGGTGCCGCTGACCCTTATCCGCAAAAAGAACGGCGGCAAGGCGGACACCCTGAATATGGGCATCAACGCCGCCAATTTTCCCTATTTCATCTGCATGGACGCCGACTCCGTTCTGCAGTATGACTCCCTGCGCCGCATCGTCCAGCCCGTGCTGGCGGACGGCAACGTGGTGGCGGTGGGCGGCATCGTCCGCATCTCCAACGACGTGGAGCTGGAAAACGGGCGGGTAAAGCGCTACCGCCTGCCCCGCAATATCCTGGCCTTTATGCAGGTGCTGGAATACGACCGTTCTTTTCTGGCCTCCCGCATCCTGTTCGACCGCTTCAACGGCTCGCTGATCATCTCCGGCGCCTTCGGCCTGTTCAAAAAGTCCACCGTCATCGCCGTCGGCGGCTATGACCGAAAGACCCTGGGTGAGGACATGGAGCTGGTGGTGAAGCTCCACGAGTACTGCACCTCCAACAGCATCCCCTACTCCATCCGCTACGCCTCCGACGCCATCTGCTGGACGCAGGCGCCGGAGCGGCTGCGGGATCTGTGCAAGCAGCGCAGGCGCTGGCATCTGGGGCTGTTTCAGAGCATGTATAAGCACCGCACCATGTTCTCCAACCACCGGTTCGGCGCGGTGAGCTTCGTATCGTATCTTTATTTCCTCATCTATGAGCTGCTCTCACCGTTTATTGAGATATTCGGCGTTTGCACTATGGCGCTGGCGTGGTGGTTCGACCTCATCAATGTGCCGTTCATGGTGCTCTTTTTCCTGATCTATGCCGTGTTCGGCGCCATTCTGACGCTGACGGCCTTTTTCTCCCGCATTTATACGGCGGATCTCACCGTGTCCTTCGGTGACGGCGTCCGTGCCGCCTGCCTGTGCCTGTTTGAGCTGGTGTTTCTGCGCTTTATCCTCGCGTGGGTGCGCTGCACGGCCTTTATCGGCTACCGCAAAAGGTGGCTCAGCTGGGGGCGCATCGAGCGCCGCAAGATCAATTTGAAGTAAAGGAGGCTGCTGCCTGTGCGCCGAAAAAAACTTTTCAAAAGCTGCGTGCAGCTCCTGCTGGCCTGCGGCGTTCTGCTGGGCTGCGTGCGCCCCGTTTCCGCGGGGGACACGGTGCTCATTTCCGGCAACGCAGACCTCTATCCCATCGAGTCCTATGACCACAGAAGCGAGCGCTATGTGGGGCTGCTGCCGGAGCTGTACGAGCGGCTGGGGGAGCGGCTGGACTGCGCGTTCGTCTACCTTCCCTACAGCAGCCAGACCACCCAGGCACAGCAGGCGGAGAACCGGCAGGCGGACATCATCTCCGCCTTCCCCGACGGCGCCGTCAGCAAAAGCAGCCTGCAGGGCCGCGTTCTCATCAGCGTGCAGGCGGTCGGCGGCGAAACACGGCAGATCTATGTGGGCTTCACCGACCTGCTCTCCCCGTCCCGCGTCGAGGCACTGGAGCAGGCGCTGGAGGACATCTCCGGTGCGGAGCGACTGGGCATTCTGGCGGATCAAGCGAATACCGGCGGTGACCGCTCCTACCGCATGCGCTTTTTCGTCACGCTGGCCGTCCTCGGCGCCGTGACGCTGGCCGCCGCAGTCATTCTTTTTGTTTTTATGCGAAAAAGGCGTGCCCGCCGGCGGGCAAACGCCCTCATCGACACGCGCTACGGCATCGGCAACGACCGCTACTATACCCACTGCATGGAGTCGCTCATTCCCGCCCCGCTGAAGAGCCTGACCTATGTGGTCTGCTTCGGCTGCGACCAGACGGCGCTGGCGCAGCGGGTGGGCGAAGCAGAGCGGGAGGAGCTGTTTGGCTATGCGGCGGAATACCTCAGCCGCAGCTGCGGCCGTGAGGAGCATCTGGCCTGCGTGGAGCAGGGCGTATTCGCGCTGGTCTGCCAGTGCAGCAGCCGCGAAACGGCGCAGCAGCGCATGGAGGTCATCGTGCGGCAGCTCAACGCCTATCTTGCCGGCTTTTACGAGGGCTGCGGCGAGCTGTTCTGCGCCGGCATCTGCTCGCTGCAGGAGCATCCGGACTGCGGCGCCAAGGCCGCTCTCTACAACGCCCGTCAGGGCTGCGCCTACGCCCGCAGCCACAATCGGCTCTGCGCCTTCTGCACAAAGCGGATGATCGACGAAAGCGAGCAGCTCGACCGTTTGCGCCGGCGTATGCTGTCGGCTATTGCCAAGGGTGAGTTTGAGGTGTATTATCAGTTTATAGTAGACCGCGGCGGCGCAGTCGTGGGGGCGGAGTCCATGTCCCGCTGGCAAAATCCGGAGGACGGGCTGCTGCAGCCGTCCAAATATATCGACCTGATGATCCAGACCGGCGCCATCACCGAGCACGACCTTTTCATATTCCGGCAGGCCTGCCGCCAGCTGCAGGCGTGGTCGCAGGCAGGACAAGGGCAGCTTTATCTGTCCTGCAACTTCACCCGCCAGTCGCTCTCGGACGCCGATTTCCTGCGCCATGTGCGCTCCATTGCGGATCAATATGACTTTCCCCATGACCGCATGGTCATTGAGATCACCGAGGACTCCCTGGCCTATGACTGCGGGGCGGCGCGGCGCACCATCGAGCTGCTGCAGGTCTATGGCTTCCGCATCGCCCTGGACGACATCGGCTCCGGCTATTCCTCCCTGTCCGATCTGGCGGCCTATTCGCTGGACTGTGTGAAGATCGACCGCAGCCTCCTTCTCAACGCGGCGCAGCCGCGGGGGCGGAAGCTGCTGGAGGGGCTGGTGGCGCTGGGGCACAGTCTGGGGCTGCGCGTGCTGTGCGAGGGCGTGGAAACGCAGGAGCAGCTTGCCGCGGCGCTGGCCGCCGGCTGCGACTTTATTCAGGGCTTTTACTTCTCCCGCGTTCTGCCTGAACGGGAGGCAGAGCGCTATCTGCGCGAGCATATCCATATCCAACAGTAGGAGGGCATATGAAAAGCAAAAAGCAACGCCGCGTATTCGTGGTGGTGACGCTGCTGACCATCTCCATGCTGGCCGGTACCATCTTCCTGTGCGCCCGAGCGGCCGGTGAAGAAATGACCCAGCATTCCTTTGACGAGCTGACCGCCTCCACCAAGCGGCTGGCCGAGGATTATTACAGCGCGCTGAAAAACGACCAGATGTTCCTTACGGCCGTGTCCGAGCTGATTGCAAAGCAGAAGACGGAAGATGTGGACACGATCCTGCAGGTGATGAATTCCTTTGACTTCACCGAGTCGTTCCTCACCAGCATGATCCTGCTGCTGCCGGACGGGCAGCTTCTGCACAAGGACGGCACCTGGTACGATGTTTCCGACAGGATCGACTTTGCCGCCGAGGCCGCCAAGGGCGCCTATCTTTCAGACCGCGTGCGCAGTCTCTTTGCGCCGGAAAACCTTGTGGTGCGCAGCGCGGTGCCCGTGGTGCGGGACGGGGAGACCATCGCCATTCTCTACGGCGTGATCTCCCTGCAGGAGATCCCCCGCGCCTATATTTCCGACTATTATAACGGCAAGGCTTTTATCCTCCTTGTGGACGGCTCCACCGGCGACATTCTGCTGGACACATGGCACCATACACTGGGAAATCTCTCGGATATGGACGGGCGGAAGACCCTCAAGGGCTACACCTACGAGCAGGCCGTGGACAACATGCTCCACGGCCGCAGCGGCGACATGCGCTCCGTTTCCGCCACCACGGGGGACGTGCTCTACATGCACTATGAGCCTGTGGGCATCAACAACTGGAGCGTCACCATCGGCGTCAGCGAAGCAGACGCCTTGGCCGGCCTGCGCACCGGTGTTAGGATCCTCTACCTCATGGCGCTCATCGCCGGCGCAGTGCTTCTGGCCTATATGGCCTATGTGGCCTGGTATCTGGCCTCGTCCCGCCGCAGCGTTTATGCCCAGAGCATCACCGATCAGGGGACCGGCCTGATGAACCGACGAGCCTATGAAAAATACCTGTGCGAGAGTGAGGATCATGTGTTTGCCTCGGCGACGTGTATCTATATCGATGCAAACGGCCTGCACGAGATCAATAACGAGCGCGGCCACGAGGCCGGCGACCGGATGCTCCGCATGACGGCCGACCAGCTGAGAGAGCAATTTCCCGACAGCAAGATATACCGCATCGGCGGGGACGAATTCGTTGTGTTTCCGTCGGATGCACAGGAGCAGCCCTGTCGCGTGCGCATGGAGGAGATCTCCGCCCGCTTGGCTGCCCAGGGCTACAGCATATCCTACGGTCTTGCCGTCCGCAAAGAGGCCGTCGGCCTGCGCGGGCTGGTTCGTGAGGCCGATGAAAGGATGCTGGAGGCCAAGCATGCCTACTATGCTGCCCGCCGCCGAAGCCCCCGCATCGACGCTTCCGCCGAGTAAAAATGCCGCCCATACCCCGATCCCGTTCGGCGTATGGGCGGTTTGTGTATAAGCGGCATAGCCCCGCCGCACGGCGCATAGGGTAGCAAAAAAAAGAAAGGTGGAGTCCCTATGCCGCAAAAGCCCGTCCGTGTGTTCCTCATCCGAAAAAACATTGCCCTGGCCGCCGGCGCTCTGCTGGCCGCCGTGGCCATTTTCTGCGCCGTGAACGTCCCCGCCGCCATCACCGCCGCCGGAAACGCCCGCCAGCTGCCCATCTACTGCGTAGACCGCTCCGGTGAGGACGGCAAAAAATACTGCGCCATTTCCTTCGACGCAGCGTGGGGCAACGAAGACACCCAGATGCTCATTGACATTCTGGCCAAATACGACGTGAAGGCCACGTTCTTTCTGGTGGGCGACTGGGTGGATAAGTACCCCGAGTCCGTGAAGGCGCTCCACGACGCCGGCATGGAGGTCATGAACCACTCCAACCACCACGACCACTACAATTCCCTCTCCGCCCAGCAGATCGTGGCCGACGTCACCGCCTGCAACGACAAGGTGCAGGCCATCACCGGCGTGGCGCCCAAGCTGATCCGCTGCCCCTACGGCGAGTACGACGACCACGTCATCTCCGCCATCCGCTCCATGGGCATGGAGCCGATCCAGTGGGATGTGGAGCGACCGGCAACCGCTTAAAACCCTTACGGGGCAAGGGTCGGCGAGGCCGCGCCGCCCCCTTCCCTTTCCCATTGAAAAAAATCCGAAAAACCCCTTGCATTCCCACCGGAAAAATGCTACACTTCTGCTAAAGTTAGATTTATCTAACTATTTTTTATCGGTATCAGTTAGTCTTCCCTAACCAAAAATGCACAATGGAGCTGCGCTCCATGGAAAAGAGGCATATATGTCAGAAAACGAGAAAAACTTTCTGCAGATCGTAGATCTGAAAAAAGGCTACGGCAAGGGCGAGACCCGTCAGGAGGTGCTGCGGGGCATGAATTTCTCCGTGGCCAAGGGGGAGGTCTGCGTGCTGCTGGGTCCCTCCGGCAGCGGCAAGTCCACCCTGCTGAACATCATCGGCGGCATCGACAGCGCCGACGACGGCTACATCTCCATCGGCGGCGACAAGCTGCGGGACATGGGCGAAAAGGCGCTCACCCAGTACCGCCGCAAGCATCTGGGCTATGTGTTCCAGCTGTATAACCTCATCGGCAATCTGAACGTGAAGGAAAACATCGAGGTGGGCGCGTACCTGTCGGACAGCCCCTTGGACATCGACGAGCTGCTGCACACCCTCGGCCTCTATGAGCACCGCTACAAGCTGCCCAACCAGCTCTCCGGCGGCCAGCAGCAGCGGGTGTCCATCGGCCGCGCCATCGTGAAAAACCCCGACATCCTCCTGTGCGACGAGCCAACCGGCGCGCTGGACTACGCCACCTCCAAGGAGATCCTCCAGCTCATCGAGAGCATCAACCAGAAGTACGGCAACACCGTGGTCATCGTGACCCACAACGAGGCCATCCGCAACATGGCCGACCATGTGGTGAAGCTGCGGGACGGCACCGTGCGCAGCAACGAGCTTAACGAGCATAAGATCCCCGCGGCGGAGCTGGAGTGGTAAGAGGTGCGGCCATGAAAAAGAAGATCAAAAACCCTCTGCGCAGGCGGATCCTTCGGGAGCTGCTGGGGGATTGGCGGAAGTATCTGGTGGTGTTCCTGTTTCTGGTGCTGACCATCGGCTTCGTTTCCGGCATGTATGTGGCCAATGACAGCATGCTCTCCTCTGCCCGCGCCGGCGAGAGCAGCTATAAGCTGGAGTACGGCCATTTCGAGCTGCAAAAGCAGGCAGACAGCGCCCTCCTCTCCGCCATCGCCTCCGGCGAAAAGGCCGACGTGAAGGCTTACTATGTGGACAAGGCGCAGGCGGAGCTGGACGAGAAGTTCGCCGCCGAATTCAAAAAAGAGTTTGACGCAAAATTCCCCGAGGAGTTCGCCGCCCGCTTCCGTGCCGAGTTCGACCTCACCTTCCGGCAGGGCTTCGACGCGGAGTTTGAAAAGGGCGTTTTGCAGCAGCTTCTGGCGCAGGGGCTTGACGCCGCCACCGCCGAGGCCATGCTGCCCGCCGCCGTGACCCAGGCCAAGGAGAGCGGCGCCTACCGGAGCGCCTACGATCAGGCTTACCCCGCCGCCTACCGGCAGGCCTATGACGCCGCCTACGGCAAAGCCTACACCGCCGCCTATGACGAAGCCTACGCCGAGGCCTATCAGAAGGCCACAGAGGAGCTTCAGAGCAAGATCGACGAAAAATACGCCGAAGCGGAGGAAAAATACAAGCTTAACGACCCCGATTTTCAGCCCGCGCCGGTGACGCTGTATGAAAACTTCTTCCGCAATGAAACCGAGGATCACAACAACGACGGCCAGACCGACGGCACCGTGCGCGTGTTCCCGCAGACGCAGGACATCAATCTGGCCTGCCTCATGGATGGCCGCTTTCCCCAGCAGCCGGACGAAATTGCCATTGACCGCATGCACGCCGACAACGTAGGCCTGCAGGTGGGGGGCACCATCACCGTGGGCGGCGAGAGCTACAAGGTGGTCGGTCTGCTGGCCTATGTGAACTACGCCACCCTCCACGAAAAGTCCACCGACCTCATGTTTGACGCCCTGCAATTCAACGTGGCCATGGTGACGCAGGAGGGCTTTGCGCGCCTGCACGAGAGCGTGCACTACGCCTACGCTTGGCAGTACCTCACCCCTCCGGCGGACGAAAAGGCGGAGAAGACCGCCTCCGATAACTTCCTGCGCGCCCTGCTGACCCAGACGGTGACGGCGGAGAACGAGCTGGAGGATTACGTCCCCCGCTATGCCAACCAGGCCATTCAGTTTGCCCTGGACGACATCGGCTCCGACGAGGCCATGGGCGGCGTGCTGCTGGACATCCTCACGGTCATCATCGCCTTCATCTTCGCCGTGACCATCAGCAACACCATCGCCAAAGAGTCCTCCGCCATCGGCACTCTCCGCGCCTCCGGCTACACCCGCGGCGAGCTGACGCGCCATTATCTGGCCATGCCGGTGATCGTGACGCTGGCCGCCGCCATCGTGGGCAACGTCCTGGGCTACACCCTGTTCAAGCAGGTGGTGGTAGGTATGTACTACAACAGCTACAGCCTCCCCACCTACCAGACTGTCTGGAACCCACAGGCTTTTGTGAAGACCACGGTGATCCCCGTGGTGCTGATGTTCGCGGTGAACCTGCTGATCATCACGCGCATGATGCGCCACACGCCCCTGCAATTCCTGCGGCAGGATCTGAAGAAGATCCGGCGCAAGAAAGCGGTGCGGCTCCCCGCCTGGGGCTTTTTCAGCCGCTTCCGCCTGCGGATCATGCTGCAGAACGTCAGCAGCTACCTGATCCTGCTGGCCGGCGTCTTCTTCATCTCGGTCATGCTGGCCATGGCCGTGGGCATGCCCAGCACCCTGCGGTACTATCAGGACAATTCCCGCGACCTCATGTTCGCCAAGTATCAGTATGTGCTCAAGAGCTATGAGGACGAGGACGGCGCGCCTGTGTCCACCGCCGCGGAGGGCGCAGAAAAGTTCGCCATGGAGACCCTCCTGCACAAGAGCGACGCCATCGACGAAGAGGTGCTGGTGTACGGCGTGGAGCCGGACAGCCGCTATGTCCGCTGCGGCGGCCTTTCCCAGCTCGCCGACGGGCAGGTCTATATCTCCGCCTCCTTTGCCGACAAGTACCGCCTGCAGGCGGGCGACTCCATCACGCTGGACGAAAAGTACGAGAGCCGGCAGTACGCCTTCACCGTGGCGGGCATCTACGACGGCACCCAGAGCATCGCCGTGTTCATGCCCATGGATGCCTATCGGCAGACGTTTGATACCGACGCGGACGCCTTCTCCGGCTTCTTCTCCGACGCCGAGCTTACGGACGTCCCCAAGGACAATGTAGCCGCCGTCATCACCGCGGCGGACATCCAGAAGGTGTGCAACCAGCTGGATCACTCCATGGGGTCTTACATGACCTATTACCAGTATCTGTGCGTGCTGCTGGCGGCGGGGCTGATCTACCTGCTGACCAAGCTCATCATCGAGAAGAACGAGACCGCCATCTCCATGGTGAAGATCCTCGGCTATCGGGACGGCGAGATCGGGCGGCTGTACCTGCTGTCCACCTCCATGGTGCTGGTGCTCATAGACGCCGTCAGCGTCTTTCTGGGCGTGGCCGCCATGCGTCTGGCCTGGCGGGTCATCATGGCCACCTACAGCGGCTGGTTTGCCTTCCGCATGGAGCCTGTGGGCTATGTAAAGATGTTCGTCTTTGTGCTCATCGGCTACCTGCTGGTGCTGGGGCTGGACTTCCGGCGCATCCGGAAGATCCCCATGGAGCAGGCGCTGAAAAACGTGGAATAATTTTATATGCTATAAAAAAAGACCGTGCAGCCACCAAACTGCACGGTCTTTTCTGTAATGTTTCAAAACAGCCCTGTCATTCGTGAGCGGGCAGCCCCTTCGGCTGCTCCCCGTCGGGAAGCAGGTCGGTCATGCTCCTGAGGCTGATGCCCAGTGTGGACATGTTATGCAGCAGCGCCGACGTAGTAGGCGGCAGGATCCCCGCCACGCCCAGCACGATGAGCGAAAAGTTGAAGCCCACGATAAACCGGTAGTTCCTGTGGATCCGGCGCATAAGCCCCTCGCCCAGCCGGCGCAGCGTCACCAGCGCAAACAGATCCTCCGAGGCGATGGTGATGTCGGCGATCTCGCGGGCGATGGCCGCTCCGGTGGAGATGGCGATGCCTGCGTCGGCCTCGGAAAGCGCCGGCGAGTCGTTTACGCCGTCGCCCACCATGATGACCGTGTGCCCCTTTTCCCGCTGCTGGTGGATGAAGGCCGCCTTGTCCTCCGGCAGCACCTCGGCATACACCGCGTCCACGCCCACCTCGGCCGCCACGGCCTCGGCAGTCTTGCGGTTGTCGCCGGTCATCATCACAACGTTCGTAAAGCCGCACTCGTGCAGCGCCGCCACCGCCGCCCGCGCTTCCCTGCGCAGGGGATCGTGGATACAGATCACCGCCGCCAGCTCTCCGGCGATGCACAGGTACAGGTGGGAGTATTCCGCCGGCAGAGCGGCAAACTTGTCCTCCTCCCCCACCGGCACATGGCAGCCCTCATCCTCAAACACGAAGTGGGCGCTGCCGATGAGCACTTTTTTGCCCTCCACCATGCTGGAGATACCGTGGGCCACCACATACTGCACCTGGGAGTGGTACTCCTCGTGGGACAGCCCGCGCTTTTTGGCCTCCTCCACCACGGCGTTGGCTATGGAGTGGGGGTAATGCTCCTCCAGACAGGCCGCCAGACGCAGCATCTCGGCCTCCTTGCGGCCGCCGAAAGGCACCACCTGCGCCACCGTGGGGGTGGCGTGGGTCAGGGTGCCGGTCTTGTCAAACACAATGGTGTCCGCTCTGGCCACCGCCTCCAAAAAGCGGCCGCCCTTCACGGAGATATGGTGCCCGCTGCTCTCCCGCATGGCGGACAGCACCGCAATGGGGATGGCCAGCTTCAGCGCGCAGGAGAAGTCCACCATCAGCACCGCCAGGGTCTTGGTGATGTTGCGGGTGAAGAGATAGGTCAGCGCCGTGCCGCCCAGGGTGTAGGGCACCAGCCGATCCGCCAGACGGGCGGCCTTGTCCTCGGCGGTGGATTTCAGCTTTTCCGACTCCTCTATCATGCGCACGATGCGGTCATAGCGGCCGCCGCCGGAGGCTTTGTCCACGCAGATCACGCACTCGCCCTCCTCGGCCACGGTGCCGGCATACACATAGCTGCCGACCCGCTTGACAACGGGCATGGATTCGCCTGTCATGGAGGACTGGTTCACCATGGCCTCGCCGGAAACGACTTTGCCGTCCAGCGGGATCATGCCGCCCGTCCGCACCACCACAAGGTCGCCCTCCTGCACGTCGGACACGGGGGTCAGCACCTCGGTGCCCCCCACCTGCAGCCACACCTTGTCCACGTTCAGGCTCATGGCGCCGGCGAGATCGGCCACGGACTTCTTGTGGGTCCACTCCTCCAGTATCTCGCCCAGCCGCAGCATGAACATCACGGAGCCGGCCGTGGAGAAGTCGCCCCGCACCAGGGACACCGTCACGGCGGTGGCGTCCAGCACCGCCACGGACAGCTTGCCGTGCCACAGCGCCTTCAGCCCCTCCCGTATGTACCGGATGGAGCGAATGACCGCCAGCGCCGAGGTGATGGGCACCGGCAGAAAGAGCTTTGAAATGCACCGGCGCATGACGGTCACGGCCAGCTTATCCTCAAACTCCCGATTCAGCGCCCGCGCAGTGTGCTCCGGCACAAGGTCCATGGCCTCGGCCTCGGAAAAGGAGAACGCCGCCAGCGCAGCGATCACCGATTGCCGCTGCCCGCCGTAAAGCACCACGGCGTCCTGCGTCCGGTCATAAACTCTGACCTCCCGAACGCCGTCCACCCCGCGCAGGTAGTATTCCAGCACGTCCGCCTGATGCAGGCTCATGCCGGCGCAATGCATATGCACCCGCAGGCGCCCCACGGACTCGTGGAGAATGGTACACTTCATGGTTATTCGGCCTTGGCTTCTCCGGAGGCGTCCTCCACCACGGCGGCAGCGGCCTCGTCAGCCCGACGCTGGTTGATGGCCTTTGCCTCGGCGTACACATCCTCGGCGTTTTCGCGCACGGTGGTGACCGTCTTCATCACGCCGTCCTTGGCGCGCAGAGCGGCGGCGGTGGTGTGGGCGTAGACCGTTTTGGCGTCCTTGCTGCCCAGGATCTTGATACCCGCCGTGCCGAACAGCACACCGGCGGCAAACATTACGAATTTTTTCATCACACATTACCTCCTGATTTTTATCAGTAAGCCATCTCTAACTCACTGTACCTGTAACATAACACAATCGTAGGAAAAATGCAATGGTCATAGGCAACAAAATAGGAAAAATCCGCAAAGAAAGGCGGACAAAGCCGCCCAAAAAGCCACCGCAGCCCATAAAAAAGCCGCAGATCCCTTTCGGGATCTGCGGCAATATTCATGCCGCCGCCTGCCGGCAGACAAGGTTGGGACGGATCCGCCTGCGGTACAGATGTACCCAGCAGATCAGCAGCACCACCAGCAGCGCAAGCCAGGAAAACGGATAGGAGAGGTAGACCATGCGAGCGGGCATGGTGGACGTGTCGATGAGGGCGATCCACGCCAGGCGGAGGGCGCAGGTGCACAGCAGGTTGATGACCACCGGAAGCACCGGACTGCCGCAGCCGCGGATGGCACCGGTGAGCACATCCGCCAGGCCGAAGATGATATAGGGCGCCGCCACGATGCGCAGGCGCTCCACGCCGGCCACCAGCACGTCAGGATCCTGATTGTATATCCGCAGCAGCGGCTCGCTGAAGACGCAGGCCACGGCGCTGAGGAGCGCGCCGGTGACCACGACGCAGAGAAGGCACTTGTTCAGAATGGGCTTTACACGGTCGTATTTTCCGGCGCCGATGTTCTGGCTCAGGAAGGTCTGCACCGTCTGGTGGAAGGTGTTCATGGCCACATAAATGAAGCTGTCGATGCTGCCGGCAGCGCTGCAGCCGGCCACCACAATGCTGCCGTAGGCGTTGATGGCGCCCTGAATGACCACATTGGAAACGCTGAAAAGGCAGCCCTGAATGCCGGCGGGCACGCCCACCTTGGCCATGAGGGAAAAGCTGCGGCGGTCAAACCGAAGCCCACGCCAGGAAAAGCGCAGGGCGTCCTGCGAGCGCATGAGACACAGCAGCACCAATACGGCGCCGAGAGTCTCGCTGATGACCGTGGCCAGCGCCACCCCCGCCACGTCCATGTGGAACGAAATGACGAACAGCAGGTTCAGCCCCACGTTCACCACGCCGCTGGCGGTGAGGAAAAGCAGGGGGCGCTGGGTGTCGCCGCGGGCGCGCAGGGCAGCGGCGCCATAGTTATACAGCATGATGGCGGGCGTGCCGGCAAAGTAGATATACAGGTACGTCAGCGCCAGGTCGATGATGTCCGTCGGCGTGGAGACCGCCTGCAAAATCCACTTGGCCGCGGCGCAGCCGATGCCGCCCAGCAGCACGCCGCCAACGATGTCCATGAGCACCGCCGTGTGGATGGCGGCGGAGATCTCCCTGTCCTTATCGCCCTCGCCGATATAGCGGGCGATGACCACGTTCACGCCCACGGCCATGCCGATGAGCAGGTTCACCACCAGATTGACGATGGCCGTGGTGCCGCCCACGGCGGCAAGGCTGGCGTAGTTTGCGTAGCGCCCCAGCACCACCACGTCCGCCGCATTGAACAGAAGCTGCAGCACGCTGGAGGCCATGAGCGGCAAGCTGAAGAGCAGTATTTTTTTCAGCAGCGGCCCTGTGAGCATGTCGATGGAGCCGCCGAGATGTATTTTCATTCTTTCCATAAGCTTTCCACCGGAGCCGGCTGTGCAGCCGCCGGTCTGCCGTGCTCCTTTCCGCTTGCGCCGAAATTCTCAGACGCCGCAGCGCCCTATGGAAAAACCACAGGGCGCCGGTGCAGCGTGTACCCTATTATATAACAATGTCGAAAAAGCTCAAGAGAAATCGAACGCGAAAAATGCACAAAAGTTTGACCGGACGAGGCCGTCCGGTCATGCATTTTTTATCAGTTCGGCCGTTTCGGTCGGCGCCGCCGTGACAGGCGCTACTTATCCCCGTTTTCCGCCACCCAGGCGCGCACATAGTCCACGAACAGGCGGGTAGACTTGGACAGAGCTTTTTTATCCTTCACGGCGATGCCGATGGTGCGGAAGAACCGCTGGGGCGCAGGGCAGGCCTTGACGGGCGAGGGGCTGTTGCGCACCATAAGCTCCGGCAGCAGGCTGATGCCCAGACCCTCCGACACCATGGCCAGCATGGTTCTGTCCTCCCGCGCGGTGTATTTCACGTTGGGGCGGATGCCCAGCTTGTCAAAGGCCGCCGTGATCTCGTAGTCCTCCCCCTCCTCCAGACGGATGAACGGCTCCGTGGCCAGCTCCGACAGAGGGAAGGGGTCGGCGTCGGCATAGGGGTGGTCGCAGGGGACGATGACCTGCAGCTCGTCCCGATGCAGGGCATAAGCCTGCAGGTGCTTGGCCGACGGCAGGCGCAGAAAGCCGCAGTCCACCGCGCCGGAAAAGACCCAGTTTTCGATCTGGTCATAGAAATCGCCGGTGACCACCTCGAACTCGATATTGGGGTAGAGGCCGCCGAAGCTCTTGAGGATGCGGGGCAGCCACTGGGAGGACACGCTGGAAAAGGTGGCCACCTTTACAAGGCCGGTGTCCATGCCCTTCAGGCTCTCCACGGTCTGCATCATGGCGTGGTGGGCGGCGCAGAGCTGCTCGATCCTGGGCAGCAACGCACGGCCGTCCGCCGTGAGCACAACGCCGCCCCGATTGCGGCTGAGGAGCGTGACTCCCAGCTCGTTCTCCAGAGAATTGACGGCGTGACTGATGCCGGATTGGGTGAAATTCATGGCCTCCGCCGCCTTGGAAAAGCTGCCGCAGGCCGCCGTTTTCAAAAAGATCTGATACTTTGTAATACTCATGGCGTCCACCTCTCTTTGCAGCCATTATACCATACAAATTGTCATACTTTCAAGAACAAACATGCGCTTCACAAATGCTAATTTCTGTGCTATGCTGAATGCAGATCAAAAAAGGAGGACAAAAATATGGCATTGATTTCCAAAACGAACCGCTGCGTCGTGTGCGGCAGCAGCGAAGTGGTATTTGATAAGGAGAGCGGGCTGTACCGCTGCGCCGCCTGCGGCGCGGAGAGCAAGGAGCTGATGCCCGTCAGCGACGCCGCAGCCATCAACCGCATCGCCCTGCTGGGCGACAACGAGGGGCGGCTGGAGGAGCTTCGGCAGCGCTATCCCAGACTGGACATTACCAGCTGGAGCCAGGAGAAACGCCTGCAGCTCTGATACCCGCACAAGTATTTTTCTTTTCCATAACGAGGACGACCCTCATACAACGATCCCGACCGTTTACCAGCACGGTCGGGATCGTTTTTGCTTGGCTGCTGCGGCCGCTCACACCGTCCAGAAGATCTCGGCGGAATCCTCCGCGAGATTTATGCGGCGGATAAGCTGAGCGGCCACGGCCTTTTTCTCCTCGAAGGAAAGGGCGGCAAAACGGATCTTTCGGGGCGGCAGGGCGCGGTGCTCCTCCCTTGACTGCGCCGCCAGCAGCAGGCGGCGCTCCTGCTCCAGCCTTTCCAGCGCTTTTTGCAGGTATGTAAGCGGCAGGGATGGGCTGCCCGCAAAGGCGTCCAGCAGGCGCTGCGCCTGCCTATCCAGCTCCGCCAGACGAGGGGCGCAGCGGTCTGCGGCGCGCTCCTCCGCAGGCGCGGGGCAGGCAGCCAGCAGCTTTTCGATGTCCGCCTGCACGCACTGTTCCAGCTCGACGAGGCTGACCCGTATGGACGCCCGACAGCAGGCCAGATTATACCGGCCGCTGCAGTGGAGGTACCGGCGGGCGCCGTCCCGCGTTACGGAGATGCCGTAGCCGCAGCAGGCGCATTTCAAAAGACCTGACAGCCATGTGTACCGCCCCTGCCCGCTGCGCCCCAGCTGCCGATTTTTTTGCAGCTTTTCCTGACAGCGGAGAAACAGCGGCGCCTCCACCAGTCCGAGACTGCCGAGCACCGAAAGGGTCTGCGCTTCCGCATCCGTTCGGCTTCTGCCGGCGGCTTCCCGCTTGCCCACCAGCAGCAGACCGCAGCGGCCGTCAAAATACTCCGGCGGGTCGGAGATCTTTACGCCCTGGGCGAGATAGTGCAGCCGCACCTGCTCGTCTGCCATCACATAGGCGGGGTTATGGAGCAGACGGGAGAGGGTCACACTGTCCCACACGGCGCGTCTGGGGGCGGGGATGCCCTCCCCCGTCAGCTTTTTGGCAAGACCGGAGAGGGACATGCCCTCCGCGGCATACTCCGCAAAAATGCGCCGCACCAGCGCCGCGTTTTCATCGGGCACCAGGGCGGGGGCAAGGCGTCCGTCCCGCCCAACGGCGCGTCCGTTGGAAAAGCCGAAGGGCGCAGGGCCGCCCGGCCACGCACCCAGCGCCGCACGGCGGTAGTAATTATCCCGCACACGCTGGGCGATGGTTTCCCGCTCCAGCTGGGCAAATACCATGATGATGTGCAGCATGGCGCGCCCCATGGGGGTGGAGGTGTCGAAATTCTCGCTGACGGACACGAACTCCACCTGATACGCCTGCAGCACCTGCCACAGCCGGCCGAAGTCCGCCACGCTGCGGGAAAAACGATCCAGCCGGTAGACATAGATCGCGGCGATCTGCCCCGCCTGCACATCGCGCATCAGCTTCTGGAAGGCAGGACGATCCGTATTTTTTCCGGAGTAGCCCGCGTCCTGATAAACCGCCAGCTCCCTCTCCCCCGCCGCACGCCGGCAGAGGTCGAGCTGGCCGGAGAGGGAGAGGCTGTCCTTTTTTTCCACGGACTGACGGGCATATACGGCATCCCGACGGCTCATGAGCGGCGCTCCCCGCCGTTTTCTTTGCCGTTTTCTTTGCTGTTTTCTTTGCCGCCCTCCCGCAGCGCCGCCAAGGCTGCCAGACACAGGCGGCAGACCTCCTCCAGCCTGACCTGCCGCTCCTGCGGCGCGGGGTACGGGGGATGGACGTTTTTTATTTCCATAACTGCGCTCACCTCATGGCATGATATGCAGGAGGGATGGGGAAAATGCCCTTGCGGGAGGCGGGCTTTAATCGGTTGCCGGCGGGGACAGTCTGGACTGGAAGGACTACGACGCCAAGACTATTTTCAAGCGGGTGACGGAGCACCTGCAGCCGGGGAGCATCGTGCTGTTTCACAACGCGGCGCTGCACACGCCGGAGGCTCTGCCGTCCATTTTGGAGTTCATGCAGCAAAACGGCTATACCGTGGTGCCTATCGGGCAGCTGATCTACACGGAAAACTACACCATCGACCACGCCGGCCGGCAATTTTCGGCGGCGCCGGAGGGGCAATAAAAGCGTCTGCCGGCAAAAAAACGGGAGCATCTTCACCGGAAGATGCTCTCGCTTTTTAGCGGTATTCAACATTTGCAAGGCTTGGCGGACAGGCGCTTTTGCAGCGCGACGGCCAGAATGCCCAGCGCCGCTCCGATGAGCGCGCCCGCCAGAATGTCCGACGGGAAGTGGACATAGAGGTACAGGCGGGAGAAGGCCAGCGCCGCCGCCAGAGGAATGGCGACCCAGCCGAACTTGCGGTTGGCAGCGGTGGCCACCCACGCCCCCGTCACCGCAGACCAGGTGTGACCCGAGGGGAAGGAGTAGTCCTTCGGATTTTTTACCAGCAGGTCAATGGTTTCCAGCCAGCAGGGGCGAGGCCGCGCCACGAGGTTTTTCAGCCCGATGTTGCAAATGAGCAGGCCGGCCACCAGCGCGCCCAGCAGGCAGACGCCGTATTTCCTGTATTTTTTAGAAAGCAGGAGGGCAAGACCCACGGCGATCCAGACGGCGCCGCCCTCCCCCAGCAGGGTGAGCTTGGGCAGGAGAAAGTCCAGCGCGCCGCAGCGCAGGTGTTCCCGGATCCAGTGGAGGATGCTCCAGTCCGCATTTTGAATGAAGTCCAGCATGGCGTTTTCCTTTACTCGGTTTTGGCCGCCGTCACGGAGTAGGCAGAGAGGATCCTGTCCTCGCCCTCGGCGAAGGTGACGGTGACTTGGTCGCCCACGGAGAGGATGACGGCGTTTTTATCGTCGGCGGCGGAGATGGCATAGTACACAGAGCCGTCCTGCAGGCGCAGGTAGTACCAGGTGTTGCCCTCCACCACGGCGGAGCGGATCTCGGCGATGGTGCCGGTGACCTGCCCCTGACCGGTGGGCTTCACATCCGTGTCAGAATCGCTGATAAGCCCGTTGCGCGCCAGCATGAGCCGGTAGCTGCTCTCGCAGTCCGCCACGGAGGAGCCGGTGGCCACGATCTGGTACTGGCTGACATTGACCATGGCGTACATCTTCACAAGACCCGCCGCATCCTTCAGCGCCATGAAGTAGCTGGGCTGGTCGGCGATGTTCAGCAGGAGGGGGAAGGTGGCGGTATAGTTCATCTGCTGCACCTGACCGCGGGCGGAATCCATGGCGGAATACTCCTCGGCGCCGGCCACGGAGTAAAAACGGGTCTCCTTGGTGCGCTGGTTGGAGAGGATGAAGCCGATGTTGGACTCGTCGGACACCACGGAGGTGATGCCGGTGTACATATACACATCGTCGTTGAGGGCGATGTAGTTATAGCCGTCGGTGGTGACGGTGACGTCCCGCTGGCCGAAGAGGGAGTTGATGAAGCCATGGATATAGCGGCCGTGGTTATCATACTGGCTGATGATGAGGTCGGCATTATACACATGATCCACCCAGTTGGGGATCTCGCCCACCTTATAGTATTCCGTTTCACCGGTGACGGCATTCACCAGCACCGCGCCCAGCACGTCCGTGCCGCCGAAGAGGCCGATGGTGTTGGTGAGGCGGGGGCAGACCCAGTAGGGGTTGCCGTCCTCGTCGATCTCAAAGGCGGGGGCGTCAAAGATATAGGTGGGGTAATGGAAACGCAGGTGGCGCTGGAGATTGTGGCTGAAATGCTCCGCCGTGGTGTAGCGGATGCCCTGCTCCAGACGCACCACCTCCACGTTCTGGGTGACCATGTCGATGATGAGGTAGGCAGGCAGACCGTCCGCGCGGTTATTGAGCCACTTGATCCAGTCGCCGTAGCGCAGGGCGGTGACCCGAACGGGGCGATCCTTATAGTTGATCTGCGTATAGTCGTCGTCCACCTCGAACTGGGAAACCATGTCCGCCAGCTCGCCCAGCTTGCGGTTGCCCAGCTTGGAGGCGGAGTCACGATCCAGCATGGGGATCTGGTCGAAGGAGATCTCCTCCACCTCGCTGGCAAAGTCGCCGGTCTCCACCGCGAGCAGCTCCCGATAGTCGGCGGCGCGAATGAGTTTCCAGCCGATGACGCTGCCGATGACGGCGGTGAGGATCATGGCCAGCGCCAGGAAAAACGGGATCTTGCACTGTTTTTTCACGAAGCCGAAGTAGCCTTTGGCGCCATTGCCCTGAAAGCCGGAGGTAAGGATGGCCATGCCGCAGTACACGACGCACAACAGGATGACGAAGACGTACAGCGAGCCGGAGTGCAGGTTCAGCGCCGGCAGCTCCACATAGTAGTATATCGCGGCCACCAGCAGCGTCACCGCCAGATTCAGCACCGTGCGCCCCAAGGGGCTGCCGATGGCCTTGCGGGGCTTTTTCTCCCGCTTGGGCTTGCCGGCAAAGGGATTCTTGCGGGCAAAGCCCTGAAAATCGGGGTCGTTCCAGTTTGTATTCATAGAGTTGCTCCTCTCGTGGTTTTGGGGGGATGTAAAAGTATTGTAGCATAGGGCGGGATAAATGTCCACATGGCGGACGCAGCTACTGAAAATTGTTCCGCAGGTGGGGAATTTCTATACAAAAAAAGCAGGGGGAACGGTCGCTCCCCCTGCCTGCGGGTTTATTCCGGCACTTTTTCCGTCTGCTTATTGGCAAACACCACGCCCAGGGTGATGAGCACGGCGCCGATGATGCTCATGACGGAGATCTTTTCATTCAGCAGCAGCCAGCCCACCACCACGGTGACGAAGGGTGTTGCATAGAGGTAGTTGTTGGTGATGACCACGCCCAGACGCTTGAAGGCGATGTTCCAGATGGCGAAGCACACGGCGTTGCCGAACACGCCCAGAAACAGCCAGCTCAGGAGAATATTGGGCTGGGTGAACAGGGGGGTAAGGCTGGGCATGCCGTCGGTGAGCAGCATCAGGGGCACAGCGGTGAGAAACGCCCACAGGAACACACGGCGGGTGACGAGGAAGTTGTCGTACCGCTCGGTATATTTTTTAATCAGGATAGAATACACTGCCCAGGCCAGCGCGGCGGCCAGCGCCAGCAGGTCGCCCAGAGGGCTGAGATGGAAGGTCAGCGTTCCGTTGAGCACCACCAGCACCACGCCCGCAATGGCTATCACCGCGCCCAAGTACACCCACAGACCCAGCTTCTCCCCCTTACGGGAGAAGAGCTGCGCCAAAAGCACCGTGAGAATGGGGGACATGGACACCAGAATGCTGACATTGGCGGCGGAGGTGTGCGCCGCGGCGGTGTTTTGCAGGTAGAAATAGAAGCTGCCGCCGGTGATGCCGATGAGGATGAACATCAGCTCGTCCTTCCACGGGAGCTTCAGCGTCTTGGGGCGCAGCGCCCACAGCGCCAGGTAGGCAAGACCCATGCGCAGGGGGATGATCTGGATGGGGGTGAAGGCCTTGAGCATCACTTTCGTCAGCACGAAGCAGCTGCCCCACACCAGCGTGGTGAACAGGGCGAACAGGTGCCCCGTGAGCTTTTGTTTGCCGGTAAAATCTGTCTGTGACATTTTCTCTCACTCTCTGTTTGGCAGGATCGCCGCCCGCTTGCAGGCGGCGATCCTGTGATTTATTGGATTCTCAGGTGGACGGGATGGAAATTTCCTCGCCGTTCATCACCTGGGTGATGACCTGACGAATGGTGTTGATGTAGTTATAATCCGGCGGCATGACATAGAGCTTCTGGCTGGGCATGGAGTAGCAGGTCTGGAGGGAGCTGCCGCTGCCCTGTTTGGCCGACATGGTCTGGATGTTCCAGGAGAAGCCATCCTTCTGCATCATCTTCACCAGGGAGGAGATCTCGTCATAGGTCATGTTGGTGATGAAGTTGTCCGACACCGCCTTCAGCAGATCCTGATAATTGGCCAGCACACTGGGGGAGGCGGCCTTCTCGATGATGGCCTGAATGACCTTCATCTGGTTTTTGCCGCGCTGGTTGTCGCCGTCGGAGAAGGCGTAGCGCTCACGGCTGAAGGTCAGCGCCTCGAGGCCATTCATGTGATTCCATCCCTGCACAAATTTGCACATCACTTCCGAATAGCCTTTCACATCATAGCTGGGCGTGGTGAAAGCAAAGTCCGAGTACACGTCGATACCGCCCAGGGCGTCCACGATGTCAATCAGACCCCAGAAGTTGATGCGGCCGTAGTAGGCGGTCTCCGTGCCATACAGGTTGTCCAGCACGGCCATGGACTCCTGCACGCCGTACATGCCGGCGTGGGTCAGCTTATCCATCTCGCCGTTGCGAGCCAAAGGCAGATAGTAGTCCCGGGGGGTGTTGATGAGCAGGATCTGACGGGTCTTGGGGTTCACCACCGCCAGAATGTTCACATCGCTGCGGGTCTTGGCGTTGATGTCGGTTTGGCGCTCGTCGCTGCCGCTGCAGTACACCACGAAGGGGGTCTTGGTAATGGAGCCGGAGGGCTTGACGGGCGTGATCTCCTGCTCGATGACATGCTCATAGAGGATCTTTGTGCGGTCGGAGAAATCCTTATAATTCTCCTGCTCCGCCAGCAGGGAGATATAGCCTTCGTTGAGGATGATGGCCTGCACCTCGTCATCATAGAGGGCGTCCACCATGGCCTCAGGGGTCTCATACTCCTTGGTCTTGATGTCCCCCAAGCCTTCCTTTATGGCGGCAACGATCTGCTGGGTGTTCTCCAGATCGCGGTTGGCCAGGGTGCCGAAGGTGTAGCCCGAGGTGTCGCCCAGCTCCTCCGCCTCGTCCTCTTTCATGACGATAACGGCCGTCACCTGCTTTTCCACAACGACGCCGGAGATCTTGTTCAGCGCCGACTGCACAGCGTCGGCCGCTACGGTGCCGTAGATCATGCCCGCCGACAAAAGCACCGCCAGAATGCCGCAGATCAGCTTGCCGGTCTTGTTGCGCCGCAAGGGGAGCTGCACGAAAATGTGCAGGCCGTTGAGCACCAGCAGCACCACCATGGCGATGACCAGATTGGTGGTGGTGAGCATTTTAGTGGCCATGAATCTGGCAAAAATGGCCAAGCTGCACGCCACCAGCACAAACATCATGACGATGCCGAACCAGTCGAGGCCAGTGCGGCGATAGCCGCGGGTCGAGCTTTCTTTTCTCTGTTGTTTCATGGTTACTTCTCCTCTGTTAGTTTATCTGCACGGTTGTCTGTCTTAAACCGAGGGATCACAAATTCTTACTCTTTCTTATCCGAACCTGCCTTCACCAGCGTCCGCACATAGGGCAGCAGCACCGGCGCCGTGGGGATCAGGTACACGGCAAAGCCCGCCAGGCAAACAATGCCGAACCGAGCCAGGCTTCCGCAGCCGGAGAGCAGCCGGCAGCCGACCACGGCGACGCCGCAGCACAAGACGGCTCCCGCAAGCAGATACGGCAGGTATTTCATCAGCGGCCGCAGGGACAGTTCCTTATGCCGCCGGTGCGCCGACAGGGTGTTCAGCACCGCGCAGACGGCAATGGAAACGCTGGTGGCAATCGTCACGCCGATGACGCCGAGGGGCTTGCAGAGGGCGATGCTCAGCGCAATATTGCAGACGATGGAAATGCTGCTGTTTATCATGGGGCGGCGGGAATCCTGATAGGCATAGAGATAGCGGCTGAAGACCTCCCGCACCGCATACACGGAGAACATGAGGCCATAGCCCTGCAGCGCAAGGGCGCAGCTTCGCACGCTCTCGGCGCCGAAGGCGCCCCGCCCGAACACGATCTGCACAATATCCTGCGCGCACACCACAGTGAGAATGCTTATGGGCAGGAATACCGCCACCATCAGGATCGTGGCCTGAGAGGTCAGAGCGGAGGCGGCCTCCTTCCTGCCCTCGGAAATATTCGTCGTTACATAGGTGAAGAATATGGAGGCGAAGGTGGTGATGAAGGTGCAGACCAGATTGCTCAGCACGGAGGCGTAGCTCAGGGAGGTGACTGTTCCCGAGGGCAGGCCGGACACCAGCATTTTGTCCACGATCTGGTTCACATAGATCAGCGAATAGCCCAGCAGCAGCGGCGCCATCATTTTCAGCAGCTGACGGATCAGCGGGTTTTTGAAGGCATTGCCCCGAGAAAATGACCAGTACGGACGGGAGAGCACGGCGGTATAGCCGGCATTCCACGCCGCATAGGCAAAAAACGCAAGGGCAAGCACCTGCACCCCCATCTGCTTATGGAGCAGGAGCACCAGCGCGATCATCCACACGCTCTGGTTCACGCTGAGCATTTCGCCGGGGATAAAGCGCTTGTTGGCGTGGAGCAGGGCGTTGAAGATCGCCGCCCATACAAAGAAAAGTAGCACTGGAGAGAACAGCCTGAGATAGTAGGTCAGTTTGGCAGATGCCTCGGCGTCATAGGTAGGCGCCAGCAGCCGAGAGATAGCCGGCGCCAGCACAAGCACAATGGTCACAACGCCCGCCGTGATGAGGGTGAACACCTTCAGCACATCGAAGGCAAAGCGCTTTGACGCATCCTCTCCGCTTTCTCGAGAGTGAATGTAAACGGCCACCATGGCAGTCAAAAGGGTCTGCACCAGAAGGTACTGTATGTTTCCGGTGAAATCCTGTGACAAGTTGATAATATCCGTTTCCAGCGTCGCGCCGAAAATGGAGGCCGTCAGGATCTGCTTGAAAAAGCCAAGCAGCTTTGAGACAATGATAAGCCCCGTCATGGAAAACAGAAGTTTGACAATTTTATTTTGCTTCAAGCTACAACTCCTTTCCACAGAGCTTTACTAAAAAATGTTCGGGACAAGACCGGCCGCTTACGAAGGTTCCTTTTCCCTCGAAAGCGCAAAGCCATAGCCCAGCGCACACAGTAACACGGGGCAATTCCAGAAATCTCCGCTGATATTCGCCTCAATGGCATAGGCAACGAGAAACAACAGAAAAAATCGGACTTCCTTGCGTTTTTGGCCGCTCCTCAAGATTCTAATAAATGCCCAAAGGATCATGGTCATAAACAGTGCTGCACCTACCGCGCCCGTTTCACACAGGATCTGCAGCACTGCGTTGTGAGGGTACATCCCATATTTAACTGCATACCCCATTGATCCCATGCCCGTTAAAGGATTTTTTTGAAATTCCATCCATGCCAGCTTATATAGTGTGCCTCGATCCGTAATTTTGGGGCTTTCGTTACCGTTGCTGCTGTCTCCGTTGGCTACCTGCTGGTTACCATCGCTTTTTACCAGTTCCTCCAGCTTGGAGTCGAGTTCGTCATCCTTTTCGGACGTCACGATCTCGCCCTTCCCCAGTCCGTCTATAAAGAACTGCATCCGGTCTGTATTAAAGCCCTTGGGAGAATAGATAAAAATATTAAAGCACAGAAGCAGTACCATAGCCGTCGAAAGTATCACACTTTTTTTTCGATTCCGACGGTGAATGAATGCGGAAAAAACTACACAGACGCAAAAGCCCACTACACAAAAATATGAGCCCCGTGTGCCAGAAGCAATCAATACGACCCAGAACAAGGCAATCAGCGCACCACGCACCCATTGCGGATGCTTCCATGTGCGTCCGAACAGCGTCAGCGGTTTATTATCAAGGAATTGCAGAATAACCGCCAGCAGGAAGGGCATCAGAGTGTAGGCAACCGACATATAGTTGATGATCCCCAAATCTCTTCCATTGCCAAACGGATTGCAGTTAAACAACGCTCCATTCAAGTATACTAAGGCTGCAGGGACAGTCCACACAGAAAGATGCTCCAAACAGTCAAAAAGTGATTCTTCATTCTTCCTGCAAGCTGCATAAATACCCGCACAGAAAGCCGGAAATGAGAAAGTGACAAACTGCTCTGTATTATAAATCCACGATGTAGAGCACCCGAACCGGATCAGAGAGGTCAAATAATACCCTGCATAGAGCAGCACCACCGCAATCAGCGGCAGGAGCAAGCGCAGCCGCATTTTTCCGAAGCGCAGTGCCGACAGCAACGCTGCAAATGCAGTAATGGCATAAAACACATTGATAATGATAAAGCCAATTTTCCTGACAATGTTCTCCTCATATGCTAAACCCATATAAAAAAAGATAAAATTGGCTAAATTTCCAATGCAAAAAAACAATGGCAGCAAATAATTACCGAACCGACTGTTCCAAATTTTTTGAAAAACTCGATTCATAGAATTATCCTCATTTCTTTCAATGCACGCTCCTCATTTCAAAATGTTTTCGTCTTTTTATGATGTAAATCATCCAAATCTACCCGTAAAGTCCGTGCTGGCCACATGCTCCAGGGGCAGCTTCACGGGCTTGCCGGTGGCGGCGGACTGATAGATGGCCAGGATCATCTCCAGGGCATTGCGGCCGGCCACGGCGTCCACATAGGGCTTGCGGTCGTGCTCGATGGCGTCCATCATGTCGGCAAAGAGGCTGGTGTGGCCGTTGCCGTAGACATTGCTGGTGGCCTCCTGGAGGCCCTTATTCTTCTGGTCGTCTTCGGTCTCGTCGGCAAAGTTCCACACATCAATGTTATTGGTGGAGGTACCGCCGATCTTCACGGTGCCCGTTTCGCCGAAGAGGTAGAGGGTCTCCTCCAGGTTCTTGGGATAGACGTTGGTGGTGCCCTCGATGGTGCCTACGGCGCCGTTTTTGAACTTTACAACGGCCATGCCGATGTCCTCGCACTCCAGATAATCGTGGAACTGCTGCTTGGTGACGCCGTAGACCTCGTCCACCTCGTCGCCCATCATCCAGCGCAGCAGGTCGATGCCGTGGATACACTGGTTCATCAGGCAGCCGCCGTCCTGGGCCCAGGTGCCCCGCCAGGAGGCCTGGTCATAGTAGCTGTGGTCCCGGTTCCAGCGGACATGGATGGAGCCGTGGGAAATCTTGCCGAAGCGGCCGGCCTCCAGGGCCTTACGCATCTGCTGGATGGCCACGTTGAAGCGGTTCTGATGGCAAGCGGCCACCTTCACATGTTTTTCTTCGCTGCGGCGGACGATCTCCTCGGCGTCATCCATGCTCATAGCCATGGGCTTTTCGATGATGACATTGACGCCGTGATCGATGCAGTAGAGGGCGATCTCAGCGTGGATGCCGCTCTCGGTGGCGATAGACGCCAGCGTGATGTCGTTTTCCGCCAGCATCTGCTTATAGTCGGTGTAGCGCTTGATGGAGGTGTCGTTTTGCAGGTCGTATTTGGCCAGCAGTGCCTCCATTTTCTCCGGCAGAACATCGCACACGGCGACGATCTCCAGCTTGTTGTTGATGGCGGCCTTCATGTGGTTGACCGCGATGCGGCCGCAGCCGATGAGAGCGTATTTCATTTCAGCATTCTCCTTTTTCCTTCACAGCGTCCTGATATATTTTTTTATATTCTTCTGCGATCTTCCTCCAGTCGAAACGCTGCACATTAGCAAGGCATCCTTCCGACAAATTGGGATATTCTGCGGTGATCCGCATAATCTTTTCAGCCAGTTCTCCGGGGTCTGTATCCGAAACAGCGTACCCCACCGTTCCCTCCGGGAATTGCCCGTCGAACCCCTGGCCACGGGTATACAGCACAGGTACACCTTGGCTCATGGCCTCGGCATATACCAGGCCAAAAGTTTCTTTATGGGAAGGCATAACAAATATGTCCGTCTGCCGCAGATGCTCCAGCACACCCTCTTTAGGGCAACGGGGATAATACGCTATAAACGGCGTTTCATCTATTATTTTTTGGTATTTTTCTTCCAAAATCTGTCCTACAGCGGTGAGTGTGACCTCCACGCCTTGCTCGCGCAGCAGTTTGGTTGCCTGCACCGTTAGCTCCAGGTTTTTATTGGCATCCAAATCACCTGCATAGAGCAGTCTAAGTGGCGTAGCGGCTGCGCTCCTCGGTTGCGGACGGTTTTCTAAGAAATAATCATCAATGCCGTTGGGGATCACAACGCTCTTTTGGCGAATAGAGTGCTGTAAGGACCTTGGAACATATCTATCCAATGTCTGCTCCAGGTAAGCCGATGACAAGAATACCACCCGATAAGCATCCTGCATGATCTGTACACCCACATGACGCAGATGCAGCATATACTTGAAAAAAACATTCACATCCGTGTTGCGAACGGCAACAATATAGGGCAATCCGTTTTCCTTATGCAAACGCCAAGCCGCATACCCCGCAGAAAACAGGGTGTGTGCATGAACCACGCTTACACCGTCCTCAAGATAGCGCCGGTTGCTTATCTCCCGCAAAAGTTTGCGCTGCTTGGAGTAGAACGACAAACGGTCTATCTGGGAAAAACACGGAACGATATCCGCTCCCTCATCCGGTGGAACATCTGCGCCGATCTTTACCGGCACAAAAACCCTGTTTTCTATGCCTGCGATTTCCAGCTTTGCAAATAGTAGCGGATACAACTTGCTGTCACAGTAGCCATTGGCAATTTGAAGCGCTTTCACCGTTTCTCCTCCTGCACCGAATTGAGTTTCCATTGTTCGGTCATCCCGGCAACGGATAGCTCGGTCAAATCTTATAACCCAGTAGTTTCTTTACGCGCGGCTTGGCCATGGCCAAGCAGTCGGCAAAAAAGGACTGCTTTATCACGCAGTAATTGGTCACACGGCCGCTGCCGAACTGGCGGAAGAAATTCTCGATGCCCTCTACATTGGAACCCTCGAAGTCAAACGCTTGGGACACCGTGGCCGCAAACCGTATCGCCTCCCACAGTACAAGGCTCTGGGCGCCGCTGGAGCGGAAAGCGCTGTCGCTGCCGCCCAGCAGATAGTAACACACTTTTTCATCGTACAGCAGGAACGCACCGGAATGGAGATTCCCCTCCGGGTCCCGGGCCACGATGAGCTTACCGTGGCCGTTTTCCACGGACTGTTCTATGATGCGCCGGGTCAGGTTCCGGTCGTGGGGCCACTTGCGTCCCTGGGTCCCGAAGGTCTTATCCAGCAGGCTCAGGAGCATATCTGCCGTGGGCTGCTCCACCAGAGCGGTCTTGTTGCGGGCAGCCTTGATGTTCTTTTTCGCCGTTTTGTTCAGCGCCGCGTACAGAGCGTCTGTATCGCACAAGTCGGTGAGGCGGTAGGAAAACTCCGGTTCATAGCGATACCCAAGCCAGCGGTAGGGCAGGATATACTCATTAGCGCTGTCGAAGGTCACATGAAAGCTCTTGTGCCGGGGGAGCTGGCCCAGCAGAGCCGCGATTAGCTCCTTTTGCTTGGAGAGCTGCGTATTGCCGGGCTGGAGCTGCCGGTACTCCGACTTCATCCAGGGGCCCAGGGTCTGGGTCAGCGGAGGGAGGGTGATGCGCCCCTTTTGCAGCACATAGGGCAGGCGGGCGACGGTCTCGTCCCCCTCTTTCACAGTGACCTCGCCCCATTCGCCGGGGGCGACAATGTCCAGCCACCAAGGCTGCTCAAAAACGCTGTTGGCGTAGGGTGTTGTATTCAGCATTCTTCAGCCTCCAGTTCTTTGATAGCGTCCCGGTAGGATATAAATTCATAGCCCTGCGCCTCACAGTAGCGCACGGTTTCTTCGTACCAGCGCTTTTGCTGCGGGTCGAACCGCTCGTCAAACTGGTAATCGTGAAAGAGGATGGTGCAGTAGGGCATTCCCTCGGCCTCAGCCCGGGCGATGGCGGCCCTTGTATGGGCGATACCCTCCTCCAGCCGGCCGGGAAAGCAGATGTAGCCGTCCATGATGTGCAGGGGGAACTCCCACATGGGCCCCACCTTATAGGGGGCGCGGAACTCCAATTCCTGCTTATTGAACCAAGTGGAGTCGTACAGATACCCCGCCCGGGCCATTTTTTCAAAGGTCTCCCCGTCGAAACGGACATAGTGGTTGCGGATGCCGAAAGAGGCCGTGCCGCTGAGGGCCGCGAAGTCGTCATGCTCCCGGCAGATGCCGTCGGCGCTTTGATAATCCGCCCCGTGGACGCCCGCGTCAAAGCCCGCCGCCAGGACCTTTTCGATGACGGGCTTGGCCTTGCGCTGGGAATAGGACATGCCCAGCACATTATCCATGCCGAAGAAAAACACAGAGGGGATGCCGTGGGCCTTGTCGAAGGCCATGACCTCCTCCGTTCGGTTCATGCGGTTGTGAAAGAGCACCGTCAGGCGGTAGAGGAAGGTGCGCAGGCTGATCTTCCCAGCGCACAGATGCAGAAAGCTCCGCACCCACAGTTTGGGCAGGATCAGGTCCTTTGTCACATGGTCTGTGGCGTCCAAATGGTCCACATCATGGGAAATGATGATTTTCAAGATAAAAACTCCTTGATGATCTCCACGATCTTTTCTGCGCTGTGGCCGTCGCCGAAGGGGCGGTAGGCGGGGTCGAAGGTCACGGGCTGGGACAGCTTGAAGAGAATATCCGCTTTGTCGGGCTTTGCCAGCCGGTTGCAGCCGTTATGCATCGTTTCCGGCCACACCACAAAATCCAACACGGTGACACAGGGCTTGCCCGCAAAAAACGCCTCCCGCTGCACGCCGCCGGAATCGGTGACGATCTTCCCGGCGTGGTTCACCAGCGAAATGGAGGTCTGATAGCCCACAGGCTGGGTGAGAAGCAGCTTTTTATAGCCCCCCTCTCGGACGAGGCGAGCCGCCCTGTCACGGTTGCGGGGGTGAACCGGGTACACGGTGGGCGCATCCAGAGCCTCCATGGCGTCAAAAATGCCCCGGAGTTTATCGTCCGTGTCCGTGTTTTCCTGCCGGTGGCAGGTCATATAGTAGAACTCCTCCGGCAGCGTTACAGGCGCGCCGTCAAAATCCACCAGCTCCTTCAGCTCGCTGCCGTCTAGGCGGCTCGTATAGTACAGGAAGGCGTCAAACATGGGGTCGCCCACCACGGTGGAGATGCCGCCCAGCCCTTCCTTTTCCAGAAAACGCAGGCCGGACTCCGTGCAGGGCAGGTCGATGGCGGACACATGATCTGTCACCGTGCGGTTGACCTCCTCGGGGCTGTCCAGAGTGCCGAAGCGGTTGCCCGCCTCCACATGGCACACGGGGATGTGCAGCTTCACCGCCGCCAGAGCCGCCGCCATGGTGGAGTTCGTGTCGCCGAAGAGCAGCACCATGTCCGGCTTTTCCCGCAGCAAAACCTTTTCCAGCTCTATGAGCATCTGCCCCGTCATCTGCCCGTGGCTGCCGCCGGAGATGCCCAGATTATAGTCCGGCTTGGGAATATCCATTTCCTCAAAGAATACCTCGGACATATTGTGGTCATAGTGCTGGCCGGTATGGATCAGCACCTCCCGAAACTCCGGCTGCTTCCGCAGAACGCGGGAAACCACCGCCAGCTTGATAAACTGGGGGCGCGCCCCCACCACGGTGCAAATTTTTTTCATAAATCTTCCTCACTTCGAAACGGCCTCGCGGCCTTCCTGCTCTATCCTCTATTACAGTCTCCAGAACCGCAGGCCGGAGGCCTTCAGCTCGTCCATGCGGTACAGGCTCTTGACGTCGATGAGCACCCTTTCCCCATCGGGCAGCTCGCTCTTAAACAGGCCTTTCAGCTGCATCATAGACAGGGAGCGAAACTCGTTATGCCCCACGGCCACGATGACGCAGTCAGCCTTGGGGATCTTATCAAAGTCCGTCAGGGTCACGCCGTACTCATGCTCGGCCACGGCAGCGTCCGCCCAGGGGTCGGTGACCACGGGGTGGATGTCGTACTCCTTCAGGCGGTTGATGATATCTACCACCTTGCTGTTGCGGGTGTCGGGGCAGTTTTCCTTGAAGGTGATGCCCAGAATGACCACGGCGGCCTTCTTGGGCGCCATGCCCGCCTCGATCATCTGCTTGATGGCAGCATCGGCCACGAAAGCACCCATGCTGTCATTGACCTTGCGGCCATTGAGGATGATCTGGCTGTGGTAGCCCAGCGCCTCGGCGGCGTTGGTGAGGTAGTAGGGATCCACGCCGATGCAGTGGCCGCCCACAAGACCAGGCTTGAAGCCCAGAGCGTTCCACTTGGTGTTCATGCCCGCCAGCACCTCGTCGGTGTCAATGCCCATGCGGTCGCAGATCATGGCCACCTCGTTCATGAAGGCGATGTTGATGTCCCGCTGGCTGTTCTCCACCACCTTCACGGCCTCGGCGGTCTTGATGGTGGACACGGGGAAGGTGCCGGCCTTGATAACGATGTCATATACCTTCTTAATTTCGCGGGCGGACTCCTCGTCCATGCCGGAAACGATCTTGCGGATATTGGTGAGGGTGTGTACCCGATCGCCGGGGTTGATGCGCTCGGGGCTGTAGCCGATCTTCCAGTCCACGCCGCACTTGAGGCCGGACTCCTTCTCGATGATGGGCACACAAATGTCCTCGGTGACGCCGGGGTACACCGTGGACTCGAAGACCACGATGGAGCCGGCGGTCAGGTTCTGCCCCACGGTGCGGGAGGCGCCCTCCACCGGACGCAGGTCGGGGGTGGTGTCGGGGTTCACGGGCGTGGGCACGGCCACAACGATGAACTTAGCCTCCTTCAGCCGCGTGGGGTCGGAGGTGAAGTCCACGGTGGTGTTCTTGATGGCCTCGCCCACCTCGTTGGTGGCGTCGATGCCGTTGGCGTACTCATTGACACGCTTTTCATTGATGTCAAAGCCGATGACGGAGATGTGCTTGGCAAATTCCACGGCAATGGGCATGCCCACATAGCCAAGACCCACCAGAGCCAGCTTTTCCTTGCCCTTGATAAGGCCGTCGTAAATGGTATCGAATTCCATATGTTTATACTCCTTATTCTTCTGCCGAGGGTCACTTGACCTCGGCGACAGTATTTTCCGCTTTCATCTCGTAGCTTCTGCCGCAGGCGGCGCAGGTAGCCTTGCCATCCTCAAAGTGCAGCAATGCACCGCACTCGCAAGCCCAGCCGCGAATCTTTGCCGGCACGCCCAGCATCAGCGCATGGTCGGGCACATTGCTGGCCACCACGGCTCCGGCTCCGATGAGCGCCCAGCGTCCCACGGTGTGGCCGCAGACGATGGTGGCGTTGGCGCCGATGGACGCACCCTCTTTAATGAGGGTCTTGTGATAGCCCGCGCTGCCCTTGGGGTATTTTGCACGGGGGGTCAGATCGTTGGTAAATACACAGGAGGGCCCGCAGAACACATAGTCCTCCAGCTCCACACCCTCATAAAGAGATACGTTATTCTGCAGCTTGCAGCCGTCGCCCACTTTTACATGGTTGCTGACGTTGACATTCTGCCCCAGAGAGCAGCGTTTTCCGATGCGGGCGCCCTTTTGAATGTGGCAAAAATGCCAGATCTTAGTGCCCTCGCCGATCTCCACATCCTCGTCCACAAAGCTGGAGGGATGCACAAAATATTTCTCTTCCATCACAGCGCCTCCAGTACCGCGTCGATGACCAGCTGCTGCTCCGCCTCGTCCATGTACGGGTGCATGGGCAGGGACAGGGTGCGGGCGCAGTAGTCGTCGGCATTTTTATAGCTCTCGCCGTAGTGCGGCTCCGCCTTGAACACCGGCAGAGCGTGCTGGGGCGTGGGATAATAGATCATGTTGGGGATGTTCTTTTCCTTCAGGTGGGCAATGACCTGATCCCGCGTTTCAGTGTCCTTGGCCAAAATGGCGTACTGTGCCCAAGCAGACACGCAGCCCTCCGCCACGAAGGGCACGGTGAAGTCCTTGCAGAAGGCGGCGTTATAGCGGCCGGCCACCTCCTGGCGGCGGTCGATCTCATAGTCGCGCAGCGCCTTCAGCTTGGGCAGCAGCACCGCCGCCTGCACGGTGTCCAGACGGGAGTTCATGCCCACGCGGATATTGTCGTACTTGCCGCCGGGGCCTTTGCCGTGGACGCACAGGGAGCGGATGATGTCCGCCGCGGCATCGTCGTCGGTGAAGATGGCGCCGCCGTCGCCGTAGCAGCCCAGAGGCTTGGCGGGGAAGAAGGACGTGGTGGCGATGGTGCCGAAGGAGCAGCACTTGCGCCCCTTGTTGGAGGCGCCGAAGGCCTGGGCGGCATCCTCAATGAGGACGAGGCCGTACTTTTCGCAGATGGGGGCGATGGCGTCATAGTCGCAGGGGTTGCCCAGAATGTCCACGGCCACCACGGCCTTGGGCGTGAGCTTGCCCTCCGCCAGCACGGCCCCTATCTGCTTTTCCAGACTCTCGGGGCAGAGGGTGTAGGTGTCCCGCGTGATGTCGCAGAACACGGAGGTGGCGCCGAACATCTTGGCCGGCTCCGTGGAGGAGATGAAGGTCATGTCCGGACAGAACACGGCGTCCCCCGCTCCTACACCCGCCACCATGTAGGCGATCTGCAGGGCGTCGGTGCCGTTGGCGCAGGTGATACAGTGCTTGCGGCCTACGAAGTCCGCCAGCTCCTTCTCCAGCTGCTTTACCTGCGGGCCGCCGATGAACTGGGCGGAGTCCAGCACGGACTGGATGCCCGCATTGATCTCCTCTTTCAGCGCCGCATACTGAGTCTTCAGGTCTATAAATTGCATATTATTCCTCCTTGTCTGCTACAGGATGCTCAATGACAACCAGCAACTTGTCGGTCAGTTTTTTGAAATCGTAGTCTTGTGCAGCTCGATGGGCGTTCTCCCCGATTTCAAGCCGTTTCTCCTGCGGTAGCCGATACACAGACAAAACCGCTTGCGCATAATCCTCCGCGGTTTTCAAATCATCCGAAAAGCCACAATGATACTTATCCAGCAGGCTGTGCGCCATCTTGATATTGGCGAGGATCGGCTTGCCGCTGGCCATGTAGTCAAAGAGCTTGTTTTGGCTGCTCCCGAAGCGATAGATGGCAGCGATCTCATGGGAATAGTTCAACAGATTCAAATCGCTCCTAGAGAGGATATATGGTATATAGTCTTTCCGAACAGGGCCTTTGAAAATGCAGTTTCGGAGTTGCCGCTCCGCACATTCGGCTCTCAGTTCATCCAGATTCTCTCCTCCGCCGTAGATCAGGAATCGAATGTCCGGATATTCTCTGAGCTTATCAGCGCAGTCGATCAAAAGATTCGGGTTGTTGGCCGGCCGTACCGAGCCGGTGTAGATCACCTTGAAGGTGTTCGGATCCTCCAGATCTTCATCCTCTATCCGGAAATGCTCTTTGTTGTACTCAAACAGCCCCAGATCCACGCCGTTATTGATATAGTGCACCTTGCTCTCGGGCACAGCCTTTTCCCAGTGCTGCTCTTTGATATAGTCGTAAGCGCCCTCCATGGTGAACACCACGGCGTCGGACTTGGTGTAGATCCATTTCTCCAGACGGCGCATCCACAGCACCGCCGGATTGCGGGGGCCGGCAATGCCATAAGCCACGATGCTCTCCGGCCACAGATCCGCAATTTCCGCAATGCCCCGACAGCCATATTTGCGCGCCAGCTTGATGCCGGCGGCGCAGGACATGGGCGGCATGGAGGTGGCCACGATGGCATCGGGTCTGGGAAATTGATTGCACACGCCCGGCAGCTTTCGGGCAAACTCCAGCATATTCAGAATGCGGGAAATGCCGTTGCCGCGATAGCCCTTGCAGCGGATGAGCACATAGTGCACCCCGTCCACCACATCCTCCCGATAGGGCGTATTGTCCTCAATGAGGTTCAGGTCGGAATTGTGCACGGTGCTGGCGGCAAATATAGTCACCTCATGCCCCGCCCGCATCAGATACCTAGCAAAATAGTTCTGCCGAGCCAATGGATAATACTGAGGCGGCACAGCATAATGGTTGATGAGCCAAATCTTCATATAGCTTTTCTTTACTCCTTTATTACCACCGCAAATGTCTGGATAATCAATTTAATATCATAGAAAACCGACGCGTGGGGGATATACTCCAGATCCAGCTCGATCTTTTTGGGCATGATCTGCTCGATGTAGGTGCGGTTGGGGTCGTCGCTGGCGGTGAGCAGGTCGTTTTCGTTGCGGAAGCGGATGGAGGCCAGCCCCGTGATGCCGGGGCGCACCTGCAGCACCTGCCGCTGGTAGGGGGTATACAGATCCACATAGTCCGCCACCTCCGGCCGCGGGCCGACAAAGCTCATGTCCCCTATCAGCACGTTGATGAGCTGGGGCAGCTCGTCCACCTTGCTCTTGCGCAGAAAGCGCCCCACGGGGGTAATGCGGCTGTCGTTGCCGGTGGTGATCTTCAGGCCGGCGTTGTCCTTGCGCATGGAGCGGAACTTGAAGATGCGGAAGGGCTTGCCGTCCTTCCCGATGCGCACCTGCCGGAAAAACACGCCGCCCGACGAGGTGACCGCCACCAGAACCGACACGATCAGCAGCAGCGGACTTAAGATCGCCAGCCCGAGAAACGAGCACACGATGTCAAAGGCGCGCTTGCAGGCCATGGTGCCCGCCGAGGGGGGCGTGATGCGCCGGTAGGGCTGCTGAGCGCCGTTTTGATTGTCCATAAATTCGTTTTCCTTTTCTTTTATGTCAGTCCTGCAGGCACGTCTTCAGCGCCGCGCAGATATAGCGCACGTCCTCCTCCGTCAGCGTGGAGTACAGCGGCAGGGTGATCTCGTTTTCAAACTGGGCATAGGCATTGGGATAGTCCTTGATGTCAAAGCCTAGATCCTTATAGGCCGTCAGCAGGGGCAGGGGCTTATAGTGTACGTTGGTGGCCACGCCCTGCTCCGCCATCTTCTCGATGACGGCGTTGCGCTGCGCCATGGTCTTGCCCGTGAGCCGCGCCAGATAGAGGTGGCAACTGGAACGCTCGTCCTCTCTGAAATGGGGCGCACGCTCCACGCCGCAGCCGGAAAGCAGCTCGTTATACAGCCGCACCAGCTTATAGCGCTTCTCCAGCAGCTCGGGATACCGCCGCAGCTGCACAAGGCCGATGGCCGCCATGATGTCCGTCATGTTGCATTTATACAGCGGCGCCACGATGTCATACTCCCAGGCGCCGGGCTTGTTCTTGGCCAGGGCGTCCTTGCTCTGGCCGTGGAGGCTCAGGAGCATATACTGCTTATAAATCGCCTCGTTGTCCAGCCCCAGAGCGGGGTTCCAGGTGGCGGCGCCGCCCTCGGCAGTGGTGAGGTTCTTCACGGCGTGGAAAGAAAACGTGGTGAAGTCCGCAAAGCAGCCGGAGCGCTTGCCGCGGCGCACGGCACCGAGGCTGTGGGCGCCGTCAGCCACCACGGCCACGCGGCCGATCTTCTTCTGCAGGTCATTGGCGGGGGTAAACAGCGCCTTCTTATCCTCCACGATGGAAAAGATCGTGTCATAATCCGCCAGAATGCCGCCCAGATCCACGGGGATCACCGCCTTGGTGCGCTCCGTGATGGCGGCAGTCAACTGCTCCGGATCCATCTCGTAGGAGCCGGACAGGGTGTCCACCAGCACCAGCTTCGCGCCCACGTGGCACACGGGGCTGGCGGAGGCGGTGTAGGTGTAGGCGGAGGTGATGACCTCGTCCCCGGGGCCGATGCCCAGCACCCGCAGAGTCAGCTCCAAGCAGGCCGTGGCGGAGTTGAGGCACACCGCCCGCTCCGTGCCGCAGAAGGCCGCGATCTGCCGCTCAAACTCCTTGGTCATGGGGCCGGTGGTGATCCAGCCGGAGCGCAGCGCCTCGCCTACTTTTTCTATTTCTTCCTCTGTTATATCCGGAGGACTGAAGGGTATCTTTTTCATAAATCCTTCCTCTTTTCCTGAAAAACGTCCCAAAAGGGCAAAGTAAGGTATATTACTAAATATGAGAAATTATAGCACCCTCCCCTATGCAAATCAAGGCTTTTTTATGAACAATGAGTTACAGAGTGGCTTCGCCGCCTTTTGCCTTTCCGGCGTGAAAGGGTGGTATTTTACACAAAAGTATGCTATACTGTATATCAATTCAAACGCAAGCGTAAACATATCGTATTTTTTCGACGGAATTATACAGTTTGCAATCATTTTTTGATAGGAGATCGTTGGATATGTCATTTTTGTCATCTCTTCTTCTGGGACTGATCCAGGGCATCGCGGAGTTTTTGCCCATTTCCAGCAGCGGCCATCTGGCCATCGCCCAGAATCTGCTGGGCATGCAGGACGCCGGCGTGGTGCCGGAGTTCTTTGACGTACTGCTGCATTTGGGCACGTTGGTGGCCGTGTTCGTGGCCTACTGGGGCGAAATCAAGGATATGGTACGGGAGCTTGTGTTCGGCGTGCGGGACATTGCCCGCCACAGCACCCCCACGCCTGTGCCGCCTGCCCGTCGGCTGATTTTGCTCATCATCGTGGGCACGCTGCCGCTGTTTGCGGTGCTGCCTGTGAAGGACAAGGTGCAGTCGCTCAGCAGTAATATGGTGTTCATCGGCGCCGCCCTCATCGTCACGGGCTTTCTGCTCTTTGCCAGCGATCGGGTGCGCAAGGGGCGCAAGACCGAGGCCAGCGCCGGCGTGCTCTCCGCTCTCATCGTGGGCGTGGGGCAGGCCATCGCCACCATGCCCGGCATTTCCCGCTCCGGCATGACCATCACCACCGGCTGTTTTGTGGGCTATGAGCGGAAATTTGCCGTGCGTTTTTCCTTCTTACTCAGCATTCCGGCCGTATTGGGCGCCAACATCCTGTCCCTGAAAGACGCCATTGACGCCGGCATCGACTGGGGGCAGGTGCCGGTGTATCTGGTGGGCGTCATCACCGCCGCCGTGGTGGGCTACCTGTGCATCCGCCTGCTGAAAATGATCGCCGACAAAGGCAAGTTCGGCTTCTTCGCCTACTACTGCTGGGCTGTCGGCCTGCTGACCTTGATCTTGAACCTTATTAAGAAGTAAAGGGATCTGCTTTTACACCGCCGTGCGCCGCTGAAAAAAGCGGCAGAATGGGAGATACTATGGCTCAAACCACCAAAAAGAAGAATACCTCCGCCCCCAAGCGGATCACCCGCCAAGCAGCGCCTACGCCGCCGACGCCCAGCCCCGTGCCCCGCACCGCGGGCGGTCTGGTGTGCCTGCTGCTGGCTCTGTGCGTGGCCGTGAGCTATTTTGACGCGCAGGCCGTGCTGCTAAACCATCTGCGCTCGGCGCTGACGGGTCTGTTCGGCTACGGCTACTGGCTGTGGGCGGCGCTGCTGCTGGCAGGGGGCTTATTCCTGCTGCTGCATCGGGAGCGCAAGGCCGCCGGTCGGATGGTCTGCGCCCTGCTCACCCCCGTGCTGGGGGGCAGCCTGCTGCACCTGCTGCTGGCCAAGCCCATAGAGGCTCTGTCCGCCTCCGCTCTGTGGACGGCGGGCAAGGCGCTCGCCGGCGGCGGCGTTATCAGCGGCGGCATGGCGGAGCTGGGCAAGACCTATCTGAGCGAGGCCGTGTTTGCCATACTGGCCGCCATCGGACTGCTGGCCTGCATTTTCGTCATGCTGCGCACCACGCCGGCGCAGGTGGCGCAGAAAGCCCGCGAGCGGGCTGCCCAGCGCGCCGAGGAGGCGGAGGAAGGCGAAAGCGTCTCGACGCCGCCCGCCGGAAAAGACACGAATAAGAGCGCCGAGAAAGCCGCTGAAAAGCCCGCTTCCCGCCGGCGCAAGGCGCAGATCGACATTCCGCTGGACAGCGAGGACGCGCCCCTGCCGGAGGAGCATCCCCTGCAGCCGGAGCGCAAGCCCTTCTTCGCCGGACGGCAGACCCCCACACCGGACGAGGTGCTGCAGCCGCCTAAAGAGGCGGAGCCTGCCCCCTCCCCTGCTCCCGCCGCCGAGCCGGCTAAGACCGAGCCGGCCGTGACGGCCACCGACGTCAAGCAGGCCACCGAGGAGGTCAGCCGCCAGATCGAGCAGGAGCTGGCCGAGCCGGAGGAAGCCTACCAGTATCCGCCCATCACTCTGCTGGAGCAGGGCACGGCGGGCAGCTTCACCGAGGCCGGCGCCGAGATGCGCAGCAACTCCAAGCGGCTGGCGGACACCCTGCGCAGCTTCGGCGTGGACGCCCAGGCCGGCGAAGTGGTGCGAGGCCCCAGCGTCACCCGCTATGAATTCACCCAGCCCCAGGGCGTGAAGCTCTCCAAGATCACCAATCTGGCCGACGACATTGCGCTGGCGCTGGGCGTTGGCAGCGTGCGCGTAGCCCCCGTGCCGGGGAAAATCTCCGCCGTGGGCATTGAGGTGCCCAACCGCGCCGTGACGCCGGTGCGCATTCGGGACGTGATCGAATCCCGCGAGTTCACCGGCCACAAGTCCGCCGTAGCCTTCGCCGTGGGCAAGGACATCGGCGGCAACCGCATCATCGGCGACATTGCAAAGCTCCCCCATGTGCTCATCGCCGGCACCACCGGCTCCGGTAAATCCGTGTGCACCAACTCCCTTATTGTGAGCCTTTTGTATAAATCCACGCCCGAGGAAGTCCGCTTCATCATGGTAGACCCCAAAATGGTGGAGCTGGCGCCCTACAACGGCATCCCCCATCTGCTGATCCCCGTGGTCACAGACCCGAAAAAGGCCGCCGGCGCCCTGCAGTGGGCGGTGTTTGAAATGATGAAGCGCTACAAGGCTTTTTCCGAAAACGGTGTGAAGGATCTGGCGTCCTACAACGCGCTGGCGGAGCAGGCGCAGCCGGACGAAAACGGCGAGAAGATGAAGAAGCTACCCTCCGTGGTGGTGGTCATAGACGAGCTGGCCGACCTGATGCTGGTGGCCGCCAAGGAGGTGGAGGACTCCATCTGCCGGGTGGCGCAGATGGGACGCGCCGCCGGCATGCATCTGGTCATCGCCACCCAGCGTCCCTCCGCCGACGTCATCACCGGCCTTATGAAAGCCAACATCCCCAGCCGCATCGCCTTTGCCGTGGCCTCCTCCATGGAGTCCCGCATCATTCTGGACAATCCCGGCGCCGAAAAGCTGGTGGGTAAAGGCGACATGCTTTACGCCCCTTTGGGTGAGGGAAAGCCCCGCCGGGTGCAGGGCTGCTTCATCACCGCCGAGGAGATCGAGCGGGTGGTGGACTTTGTGAAGGAAAAGGGCGAAACGGCCTACTCCGAGGACGTCATGCGCCAGATCGAGCAGGCGGTGCAGGACAAGGACAAGAAGTCCGCTCCCGCCGAGGCCGCGTCCGGCTCCGACGACGGGGACGAGCTGCTGCCCGCCGCCGTGGAGGTGGTGCTGGAAACGGGACAGGCCAGCGTGTCCATGCTGCAGCGGCGGCTGAAGCTGGGCTACTCCCGCGCCGCCCGACTGGTGGATCAGATGGAAGAGCGGGGCATCGTGGGTCCCTTTGAAGGCTCCAAGCCCCGTCAGCTCCTCATTGACAAGGCCAAGTGGCAGGAGATGCAGATGGGCAAAGCTGAGCCGGAGCCGGAGTTTGACCGCGCCGGCACCATCCGCGACGTCTTTGAAAGCCACGATGCGCTGGACTGAAATCGAAAAGGAATACGTCTGCTTAAGGGTCGGATTCCCACGTCGCTTCGCCCCTCGGAATGACAGCCGCGGGGCACAGGCTGCGATTTGGTTTTTCGCCTGTGGGCGCATACTCTACGAAGCATTTCAAAAGGATACATTATAAATAATTATAAAAAATGAGCCCCCCATGCGGATGCTCATTTTTTATGCTTATGCATGCTTTTTTCTATGGCGCAGGCTGTCCGCCACGAACAGCAGCACCGCCGCCCACACGAAGGCGAATGTCACGGCATTGGCCTTGGTGAATTCCTCCCCGTACACGAACACACCCAGCAGCAGCTGCAGCGTGGGGTTCACATACATGAGTATGCCGGACAGGGTGATGCTGGTTTTCTTGATGCCGCCGGCAAAGAGCATCAGCGGCACGGAGGTCACCACGCCGCTGAGCGCCAGCAGCGCCAATTCCGCTCCGGAGAGGGAGCTATACGCCGCGAGACCGGAGAGCTGGGCGTAGACGATGAACCCCAGCGCCAGCGGCAGCACGGAGAGGGTCTCCATGCAGATGGACACCTCGCCCTCGGCCTTTATCCCCTTTTTCAGCGCCCCGTACAGGGCAAAGCTCAACCCGATGATCACCGCCAGATACGGCACGCTGCCGTACAGCACCACGGAGTACATCACCCCGACAAAGGCCAGCGCCACGGACACCCACTGCACGGCGCTGAGCCGTTCCTTGAAGATGAGCGCTCCGATGACGATGGAGAACAGGGGGTTCATGTAGTAGGCAAGGCTGGCCTCCAGAATGCGGCCGGTGGCCACCGTGAGGATGTAGACGCCCCAGTTCACGGTGATGAGCAGGCCGCAGCAGAGGTAGAGCCGGCGCTGCTTTTTATCCCGCAGGATGGCGGGCACCACCTTGCCGTTCTTTTTTATAAGAAGCACGGCCAGGCAGAACACGCAGGAAAATACGATGCGCTGCGCCAGCACATAGGCGGAGTTCACGCCGGCCAGCAGCTTCCAGAACACCGGCAGCAGCCCCCAGAGGATGTAGCAGCCCAAAACTTGCAGAGAAGATCTGTTCATAAGGTAAACCTGATTTCAAAAAAGTATTTTGCGGCGGGTCACAGCCCCAGCAGGCGCGCGGCAGTCTCGCCGAGGATGCCCCGCACGGCCTCCTCCGGCAGCGGCAGAGCAGCCAGATCGTCGGCGTTTTTGCCGATGTCCACGCTGGGCCAATCCGTGCCGAACACGAACTTATGCGCCAGTCGGGGCAGGTCGGGGAAATAGGTCAGCAGCTTTTTCGGCGGCAGACCCGCCACGTCGATGTATACGTTTTCGTGCAGGCGCGCCACCGTCACCGCCTCTTTATACCAGCAGTCCCGCCCGCCGTGGCACATGACGATCTTCAGATCCGGAAAGTCCACGGCGATGTCGTCATAAAAAATGGGGTCGCCGTACTTCAGCCGTGAGCCTTTGAACACGGACAGCCCCGTGTGGAACATCACCGGCAGACCCAGCTCCTGCGCCGCCTCGTACAGGGGGTACAGCATGGGGTCGTTGGGGTAAAAGAAATTGTAGGTGGGGTACAGCTTCACGCCCCGAAAGCCCTCTGCCGCCAGCTGCCGCAGCTGATCGGGCATGTTCTTTTCCTTTAAGGGGTCAAAGGTGCAGAAGGGCAGAAGCCGCGGGTGTCCCTTGCAGAAATCCGCCACCAGACGGTTGTCCGCCACACCGGTGACGGCCGGCGTATCCTCCGCCAGAACCACGGCGTAGTCCACACCCTTCTCCTCCAGCAGAGCGCAGAAGGCCTCCGGCGTGGCGTTGGCGTCGCACACCGCCCGATAATCCGCCTCCGAGGGGTAGAGGGAGATGAACCACTGGCGGGTGCTCTCGGACTGCTTTTCATAGCGAGCCAGATGGGTGTGCATGTCGATGAGCAATCTTCCGTTTCGCATTTTCTGTCTCCTTTGCGGCAAAAGATTTTATTCCTGAGGATCTTCGGGCGCCCTGCCCTTGGCGATCTTCCGGAGCAGCCACGCCCCCGCCGCCGCAAACAACGCCGCCAGCAAAGCGCCGAACACGCGCCCTGCGGGCACCGGACTTTTCAGTGCCAGCATGACCCCCAAAAAGATCACAAGGCCGCACCACGACGACGAGGAGATACCGCAGCCACTTGGGGGCTTTCGAGTCGTTTATCAGCGCAGAGAGGATGATCTCCATCATGCAGCCTCCTTATTCTTCCTGTGCGTCCGCTTCGGCGGCGCCGGCTTTTTTACGTCTGAACAGGGAAACAATGCCCCACTTTGCGCCGAACAGGGTGGCGTACAGCAGGATGTATATACCTATATACGCCCAGGTGCTTGTGGTGCGGATCACCCGCAGGGTCAAGGTCTCCGTAAGGAATATGACGGCTACGATGAGGAGAATGTCGATGAGCGTAGTCAAAATTTTCCGGTTCATAGCCTTTTGCCGCCTTTCCGCTTTTGTTACGCCTACTATAATCCGGCTGCGGTGGGCTGTCAATAGGGCGCAGTTCTTCACCGCGCGGGGAAAAGGGAGTGTGAGGGAAAACCATATCGGGTTTTCCCTCACTATTAAAATAAAGGGGCGCTTGCACCCTTGTTTTTTGGTCTGCACTCCCGCACACCGCAAGGAAAGGAATGTGTGCAAGGGAAACCTTTGTCGGGTTTCCCTTGCGCGTTCAATCAAAGGCCGCCAACGGCGGCCCTGATTTTTGCAAAGCAAAAATCAGCAGGCACCAAAAGAGAGCCACCCTAAAAGGGTGGCTCTCTTTTGGTGCCCCGTCGGGGATTCGAACCCCGGACACCCTGCTTAAAAGGCAGGTGCT